>Ga0114962_10003528_pt1 | contig 12654 bp, 10 predicted proteins | sample C_130820_MF_Meta_FD_87017 | JGI IMG/M metagenome (GOLD analysis project Ga0114962, IMG submission 87017) | Freshwater microbial communities from Lake Croche, Canada to study carbon cycling - C_130820_MF_MetaG | ecosystem: Environmental > Aquatic > Freshwater > Lake | place: Lake Croche, Canada... | reverse complement strand
TTTTTTGCAGGTACTACCACTTTTTTTGCAGGCGCCTTTGCTGGAGCCGCTTTTTTAACAGGAGCCACTTTTTTTGCAGGAGCCGCTTTTTTAACAGGAGCCACTTTTTTTGCAGGTGCCGCCTTTTTAACAGGTGCTGTTTTTTTAGCAGGTGTCGCCTTTTTTGCAGGTACTACCGCTTTTTTTGCAGGTGCTTTTGCCGGAGCCGCTTTTTTAGGCGTTGGTTTTTTTGTAGCCATATTTATCCTTTTTGTAAAACTGAAATCCTTAATTTTTGGTCATTAATTTCGACATCCACCCCGTCTTCTAGAGCCGGAACCCAGTCAATTTCCAATGCCAGTATTTCGCGGCAAATATAATCGGAAAATTCATTAATGGAGTCCTTCAAATCAGTGTTATCCACAATTCGTAGTAAAATCTTGTCAGTTAGCTCAAAATTGGCCTCTTTTCGGATATTTTGGACCCTATTCACTAATTCTCTAGCATTTCCTTCCTTTAATAAGGCTGGACTTAGGGTAATGTCTAAGGCTACGGTCAAGGCATTTTTAACCGCCACGCTCCATCCCGGGATATCCTCGGCTATGATTTCAACCTCGGACACCAGAAGCGAAATAGTTTCGCCGTCCACTTGTAAATTCAGGCTACCCTCTTTTTCCAATTGGGAAATTTGAGCCTGGCTTAAAGCAGTAATTACTGTAGAAGCCTGTTTCATCTTCGTACCCAATTTAGCACCCAGTAACTTAAAGTTGGGTTTTAACTTTTTACTAATAACCCCCTCGGTTTCGGTGATATAATTAATTTCCTTAACGTTTACCTCTGCCAAAATAAGTTCCTCCATTTGTTCAATGGCTGCTTTTTGCTTTGGATCCAAAACAGGAATTAATATTTTTTGTAATGGTTGACGTACTTTGATATTTACTTTTTTACGAATAGACAATACTAAAGAACAAATATCCTGTGCCATTTGCATGCGCTCTTCTAAAGCAATATCCATTTTAGACGCATCTGCTTTAGGAAAATCCACATGATGTATTGAACTTGCATTATGTCTTTTAGTAATGCCATTTAAATTTCTAAATACTTGATCACAGAAAAAAGGAGCAATTGGCGCCATTAATCTAGTGATGGTTTCTAAACATTCATACAAGGTTTGATGAGCGGATATTTTATCTTGTTCATAGGTACCTTTCCAAAAACGACGACGACATAAACGTACATACCAGTTGCTCAAATGCTCGTCCACAAAGGTTTCTATCGCACGACCCGCATTGGTTGGTTCAAAATCATCCATACTCGTAGTTACGGTTTGCACCAAACTATTTAAGGAAGATATAATCCAACGATCAATCTCAGGACGATCGGCTACAGGAATATATGCTTGTTCAAATTTAAAGCCATCCACATTGGCATACAATACAAAAAACTGATACGTGTTATATAAAGTACCAAAGAATTTTCTTTGCACTTCTTGTATTCCAGATAAGTCAAATTTTAAATTATCCCATGGCGAAGCATTGGTTACTAAATACCATCTTGTTGCATCCGCTCCGTAGGTATTTAAAGTTTCAAATGGATTCACTACATTACCTAATCGCTTACTCATTTTGTTACCGTTCTTATCCAACACCAACCCATTACTCATAACGGCTTTGTAAGCAACACTATCAAATAACAATACACCCAATGTATGTAAAGTATAAAACCATCCGCGTGTTTGATCCACTCCTTCACATATAAAATCGGCAGGAAAAGCCTCGCCTTTATCAATCAAATCCTTATTCTCAAATGGATAATGCCACTGTGCATACGGCATGGCGCCAGAGTCAAACCAAACGTCCACTAAGTCGGACACCCGTTTCATAGGTTGGCCACTCGCACTTAATAATTCTATTTGATCCACAAATGGTTTATGTAAATCCACATCCAATTTCCCATCCACAATTTGCAAATTCACTTCTTTGTTAAAGCCTTTTTCTTTTGCTGCAACAAATAGTGTTGTTAATTCATCAATGGACCCCACGCAAATTTCTTCGGTACCATCCTCGGTTCTCCAAATAGGCAGTGGTGTTCCCCAATATCTACTTCGAGATAAATTCCAATCCACCATATTTTCCAACCAGTTACCAAAACGACCTTCGCCTGTACTCTTTGGTTTCCAATTAATGGTTTTATTTAATTCAACTAGTCTGTCCTTTACGGCTGTAGTTTTAATAAACCAGGCGTCCAACGGATAATACAAAATAGGTTTATCTGTTCTCCAACAATGCGGATAATTGTGCTCGTACTTTTCTACTTTAAACGCACGATTTTCTTTTTTCAATTTCACGCAGATGTCTACGTTTACATCCACATACTCTTTTTCGTCTTTATAATTTTTTACAAATCGGCCACTAAACTCTCCAACACCTTCCACAAATTTTCCTTCTCTATCCACCAGTGTAATGATACCTAAATTATTTTTTTGTCCCACTTTATAGTCATCCGCACCAAATGCTGGTGAGGTGTGCACAATACCCGTTCCGTCTTCGGTGGTTACAAAATCGCCAATGATAATTTTAAATGGATCGCCCTCAAAAGTGGCTGGATCATTTGCTTCAAACGGCATGAGTTGTTCATACCTTAAACCATTTAATTGCGTTCCTTTAAATTCTGCCAAAATTTTCCAAGGCAAAATTTTATCTCCCTCCGCAAAAGTTTCTAACGCTAATCCTTCTTCTTTAAAATACTTTGACAACAATGCTTTAGCCAATACCACATTTACAGGCATTGCCGTATAAGGATTATAAGTAGCCACTAAAACATAGTCAATATTGGGTCCTACTGTTAAACCTAAGTTAGACGGCAAGGTCCATGGCGTAGTGGTCCATGCCATATAATAAACATCCTGATTGTTTTTATTGGTTGCTGCTGCATCCAATAAAAATTGTGCTGCTGCACTTGGTGTTGCTTTAAACATGACCACCGCCGAAGTATCTTTTACATCCTTGTAAGTGCCTGGCTGATTTAATTCATGTGAACTTAAACCTGTTCCTGCAGCAGGAGAATAAGGTTGTATACTTACACTTTGATATAGGTATCCTTTTTTATAAAGTGTACTTAATATCCACCAAAGTGTTTCGATATAATTATTTTCAAAAGTGATATAAGGATTGTTTAAATCAACCCAGTATCCCATTTTATTGGTAATATCATCCCATTCTTTTTTATATCTTAAAACCGCTTCTCTACATTTTTGATTGTATTCTTCAACTGTAATTTTCTTGCCAATATCTTCTTTTGTAATGCCCAATTCTTTTTCAACACCCAACTCTACTGGCAAACCATGCGTATCCCAACCCCCTTTTCGTTTTACTTGAAAACCTTGCATCGTTTTATAACGACACATCATATCCTTTAAAGTTCTAGAAATAACATGGTGAATACCTGGCATACCGTTGGCACTTGGAGGGCCTTCGTAAAACACAAAGGGCGTTTTGCCTTCACGCAAGCTTACAGATTGCTCAAATGCCTGCTCTTTTTTCCAGGCTGCTAATATCTCTGCCTCAATGGTGGGCAGGTGTAATCCATTGAATTCTGGGTATTGGTTGCTCATAAAACGCTTATCCTAGCTGATTTTTAGGGCACGAAGGTACGAAATAGGACGGTAAAAAGCTTATTCGGGATTGGATACCACCTCTTCTGAGGGCTGAATTTGGTTATTTTCATCTTTACCCTTGCCAAAAAACTTATTTTGAAAGATAAATAAAGAAATTACGCCAGTACTAATTGATGCATCAGCAAAGTTAAAAACAGGCCTAAAAAACTCAAATTCCTCACCACCCCAAATTGGAAACCAGTTAGGGAAATGGCCACTCATCATGGGGAAGTAAAACATATCCACCACTTTACCATGTAAAAAAGAGGCATAACCTCCTCCTTTAGGAAATAAAGTTGCTACCTGATTGGTAAACGGTATACTTTGTTCAAATATCATTCCGTAAAAAAGGCTATCAATTAAATTACCAACTGCGCCAGCAAAAATTAAGGCGGCACAAACTATAAAACCAGGATGGTATTTTTTTGCAATAAAACCCTTAATTAAAAAGGCACCCCAGATAACTGCCGCTAATCTAAAAAGGGTTAGGGTTATTTTTCCAGCATCACCGCCAAATTTCAAACCCCATGCCATTCCTTCATTTTCTACAAAGTGTAATTTTGCCCACGACCCTAGGATTGCATGTTCTTCCCCTAATGCATAATTAAGTTTTATGTAAAATTTAATAGCCTGATCAATAAATAGGATTATCAGTATTAAAGTAATTATTTTTTTCCCGTTCATGTTATCTTATAAATTAAACCAAAGATAAGTTAGTCTTTGATAACCTTCCTTGATTTTTGCTTTTTAATAAAAATTGAATAGAAAATGGATCCCATTATGCAAAAAATTATGACCAGTAAGGAAATTAATACTTGTACATTTTTATCTATCCATTCATTTACAAAATGCTCGCCTAGCATTTTTATCCCAATAAATATGAGTACAATGGCGATGCCCTGTTGTAAATAGGCAAATTTATTCACCGCTCCTTTTAAAAGAAAAAATAGTGACCTCAACCCCAATACAGCAAAAATATTGGAAGTATAAATAACCAGGCTACTTTTAGAAATGCCCATTACGGCCGGAATGGAGTCCAACGCAAATACTATATCAATGGCTGCCAATAGTATTACCACTACAAATAAACTTGTATAAACAGGCTTATTGTTATGGTCTCTAATCATAAATTTCCCGTCCCCGTCCGTTGAACCAATGGGTAGTATTTTTTTTAAAAACTTGTAAATTTTTGATTCATGTGGATCATAGGATTCCTCCTCGCCTGCCACAAACATTTTATAGCCAGTGTACAATAAAAATGCACCAAATAGATAAAGAATCCAGGAAAATTTTGCAACCAAGGCAACACCCAATGTGATAAATAAAACACGAAATATAATGGCTGCTAAAATGCCTATCAATAAAACCCTAGGATAATTTTTTTCTTTTACCTTAAAAGCATCAAATATTAAAATAAAAACAAAAATATTATCAATGCTCAAGCTCCACTCCATAAGATATCCACTTAAGTAGGCTAAGCCAATCTCCTGACCCTCCTCTATCCATAAAAAAACGAAAAATGCCAAGGCAAGCAAAGCCCATAAAAAGGTTTGTTTCAATGCTTGACGAACAGAAATAATTGAATTTTTTTTACTTAAAAATCCAAGATCAAGCACTAAAGCAACCGCAATCACGCAGCCAAAAACAAGGTAAACAATTTGATCTTTGCTCATAAGTGAAGATAACTAAAAAATTATGCGGCAAATCGTTTTTTGCGATAGGTTTCCCAAATAAAATAAAATATTACCAAAATAAATAATGGTCCAAAAATTAAAATTAACTGCCAAAACATTTTTGAATTTTCTAATTTGGACTTATCTAATAACCTCATCACAATGACCTTATTCTTGCTATCTATCAATACATCAGGATCATTTAAATAGGCAATACAGTTTAAGAAAAAATTATGGTTTGAAAACTGATAAGCATCCTGTGGTAGCATACCCATCTTTAATGGCAATGGGTTACCCTGTTCATCTTTAATAGCACTATTGGTTACAATATCCCCATCTGCCAATACAATTTGTTTGGATAAAGCAGTTCCTTTTCCAAGAAACGCTTTACCTGTCATTAACTTTATACTGTCTTGGTCTATTGCCGAAATTCTATTTGCAAACAATGATTTAAACGATCCCTCCAACAGAACAGCAACTGGCAAATGATGTTTATTAAAACTCAATACATCGGATGCTTCAATACCGCTATTCACTGATATTAAATGGGGGGTTGCCATAACCCTACTAGTTGTATCTGTACTTAGTAAAATGGTTTTTTTGATTTCACTATTGGCGATGGTGTCAATGCTGGAAGGGAATTGCGTTAAAACTCGATCTATATTATAAGTGATTCGATTTTGGTCATTGCCATAAACAAATGGATAATAAAACCAAGGTTTTTTCTGTAACATCGGCGAACCGTCAGGATTACTTCCTACTACAAATGGCAATGAAGCGCAATTTAAATCCTGTAATAAATTGGAGTTTACCCTAACCCCATATTTAAATAAAAGATCGTCAAGTCCTAAGTTCCTATCAATTGCTACATAATTTCCATTTGATTTTTGTAGACTATCGTATTCGGAATATAATTTATCAAATGCCCAAATAATATTACCGCCAGCCATTACAAATTGATCCAACTTTAATTTATCCTTTTCTGTAAAGGGTTCAGTAGGCTTAATAATTAATAAAGTTTTGATTTGATTAGCATCTGGGAACCCTTTTTTTAAATCTACCTTTGCAAGTGCATATTGATCTTTAATTGATAGGACTATGTCATTTATAGTAAAGTCAATGGGCTCACCATTACCTACCAAATAACCCACTTTAGGCACTTCTGTTCTGTTTAATAAATAAATAGCATGGATAAATTTATACTCTAATTGGGCCTCTGCTGCATTTGCTTCAACATCATCATCTTCGGTCTCAATATCCTTTGCAACATTGTATGTTTTATAATATTTTTTATCAGAACGCAGGTCAATTATAATTGGTTTTTTCCCTTCCATTTCTACAACAGCACCTGGAACAAATAATTGATCCACTCTTTTATCGGTAGCAGTTTCTTGAACTTGTTTTCTTTCTATAGGAACACCCATTTTAAATAGGCTGTCATAGAATTGAGGCAATTGTGCTTCTTTATATACTTCGCTAGGCACTTCCAATTCCCATTTTATATTAATTGCATTTAACTTTTGCAGTTGATGTAATAAACTTTTAGTGGACTCTGAAAGTTTTTTATAGGCAGGGGGCAAGTCACCACCTAAGTATAAATGCACCTTAACAGGCTTTTCGACTTGCTTGATGATTTCTTTTGATCCCTCACTTAGGGTAAATCTATGGTCCTTAGTAAGGTCTATTTGAATAGGCAATAAAGTACTTGAATAATTTATTGCTATAATTACTAATAATAAAATTAAATGTTTTACCCTTCCTTTGATTTGCTCAATAGCACCAATGCCAAATAAAACCCCAATGGATAAAAAGTAAAGCAAATCGATTGAAGAAATAACGCCCTTGCTTAAATTTTGATAATGAAAAGATAAGCCAAGTTGCATGATATAATAATCGTACCCATTTTTTAAAAAAGCAAAGCCGCTGATCCAATCAAAGCCCTTAAATAACAAGATGGAAATAATGATAGAAAACAATAGAGAGATGAGGCTATTTTTTGTTGTACTACTGGTGAAAACACCCACCATTGTATACACCATTGCTAAAAAAAGTAAGCCAAAATAAGAACCTAAAGTAGCCCCCCAATCAAGTCCGCCAACCATACTTAAGCTGTCTAAAGAGAAAGCATAAATAAGGGTAGGCAATATAGCAAAAGCAACAATTACAAAAGCACCTAAAAATTTTGCCACCACCATTTTGACAGTACTAACAGGAATGGTACTTAATATTTCGAAAGTACCTTGTTTATATTCTTCAGAAAAACTACGCATGGTGATGGCAGGTACCAATAAAAGTAAAAACCAAGGCGCAAAGTCAAAATAAACCTGCAAAGAGGTGTACCCAAAATCAAAAACATTGTAATTAGGTAAAACAAATAGAAACAAACCATTTACAATTAAGTAAAACCCGATAATTAAATAACCGGTTAGCCCGCTAAAATATTGTGTCCATTCTTTTTTACAAATTGCCCACATAAGCTTCAAAGCTACTATAAATAATCAAAAAAAAGCCCCAGTTAGAACCGGGGCATTGAGTATAAAAAGTTAAAATTAAATCTAGTTTCTATCAAAACATATTTCGAAAAATTCTTAATTTTTTGAATAAATCATTAGCGTGCTTTTTTAGCGTTTTTTATTTTTATAGAAAAAAACGATGAAAAAGCTATTATTTCGAAAAATTCTTAATTTTTTGAAATAATCATTAGAATGCTTTTAAGTACTTAATAGCTACACAGCAAAACTTTCTCCACAACCACAGCTTCTACTTGCATTGGGGTTGTTGAAGTAAAAGCCTTTGCCATTTAAGCCATCTGAAAAATCCAATTCGGTGTTCACCAAATACAAGAAGCTTTTTAAATCAGTCACCACTTTTACGCCGTTGTCTTCGAATACCTGATCCATTGGTTTTATCTCATTGTCAAAATCCAATTTATAGCTAAGGCCTGAACAGCCGCCACCCACAACCCCGACTCTTAAAAAATAAGAAGGGTCATTGGCAATTTCTGCATCCTGCATAAGTTGCATCACTTTTGCTTTTGCCTTTTCGCTTACTAAAATGGTATTTTCTGCTACTTCACTCATGAACTATAAATTAGTGGATACGCTCTTCGAAAACCAATTCTTCTAAACCATTCTTTTTACGGTAATCGTTAATTGCAGACTTGATTGCGTCTTCTGCTAACACTGAACAGTGAATTTTAACTGGAGGTAAATTTAATTCCTCTACTAAATCCATATTGTCAATTTTAACTGCTTCGTCTACTGATTTACCCTTTAACCACTCTGTAGCCAATGAGCTAGAAGCAATTGCAGATCCACATCCAAATGTTTTAAACTTTGCATCAGTGATAATACCTGTTGCTTCGTCTACTTGAATTTGCAAACGCATTACGTCTCCACACTCTGGTGCACCTACTAAACCAGTACCTACACTCTTAGATGCTTTATCTAATGTTCCTACATTTTTAGGATTAGAATAATGATCAATTACTTTATCTGAATATGCCATTGTTGTATGTTTTAAATGTTTTTAAAATTATTTCGAAAATCGAATTAAGTAGATAAATAGCGACTAGTGATGTGCCCATTGAATGGAATCAATGTCCACACCTTCTTTAAACATTTCCCATAGTGGGCTCATTTCTCTCAATTTTAAAACAGTATCTGTTACCGCTTTAATAGTGAAATCAATTTGCTCCTCGGTAGTGTAACGACCTAGTCCAAATCTTAAAGAACTATGTGCTAAGTCATCCCCTAAACCTAAGGCCTTCAATACATAGCTAGGCTCTAATGAAGCTGAAGTACAAGCCGATCCAGAAGACAATGCGATATCTTTGTTAAAGCCCATCATCAAACCTTCACCTTCTACATATTTGAACGAAATATTGCTTACATGTGGTAAACGGTGCGCAGGATTTCCATTTACATAGGACTCGTCAATTTGCTTTAATGCATTCTCTAATTTATCTCTTAATTTAGAAATTCTTTCTGTATCCGCAGCCATATCTGTTCTTGCGATTTCGGCAGCTTTACCAAAACCAACAATCCCAGGTACGTTTAATGTTCCGCTACGCATTCCTCTTTCGTGACCACCGCCATCCATTTGTGCGGTTACTTTTACACGTGGATTTTTACGACGCACATACAATGCGCCGACTCCTTTTGGACCGTACATTTTATGTGCAGTAAATGCCATGATGTCAATGCCATCTGCAATTACATCCACAGGTATTTTACCTACCGCTTGTACACCATCGGTAAAAAATAAAGCGCCATGCTTCTTAGCAATGGCTGCAATTTCTTTGACTGGTTGGATGACACCAATTTCATTGTTTGCATACATGATCGCAACCAAAATAGTAGTTGGTCTCATTGCTGCTTCTAGTTCTTTTAAATCAACTAATCCATCTGGTTGAACCTCTAAATAAGTTACTTCTGCGCCTAATTTTTCAAGGTGCTTACAAGTATCTAAAACCGCTTTATGCTCCGTTGTACAAGTGATAATATGATTACCCTTGCTTGCATACATTTCGTATACACCTTTAATCGCCAAGTTGTCACCCTCGGTTGCACCAGAGGTGAAGATGATTTCTTTAGCATCAGCTCCAATTAATTTAGCCACTTGCTCACGTGCGTAGTCTACAGCTTCTTCGGCATGCCATCCAAAAGAATGGTTTCTGCTGGCTGCGTTTCCGAAATTTTCGGTAAAATAAGGTATCATCGCCTCCAATACCCTAGGATCCATTGGGGTAGTTGCGTTATGATCAAGATAAATAGGTAATTTTAACATGTCTGTTTATGATTTTTCAGACTACAAAAGTAAAGCTTAGCTATGGATTAACCCCATTTCGTTAGCTTTGAAGGGTATTTTTTTCCCAATTCGTAAAACAAAATAAAATGGGCTATAATGTAGAACACATAGGGATTGCAGTTAAAAACTTATCAATCAGTATTCCGCTCTATGAAAGGCTATTGAATAGCCCTTGTTATAAAACGGAATCCGTCGCATCTGAAATGGTCAATACTGCATTTTTTCTTCAGGCAGGTGCAAAAATAGAATTATTGGAAAGTAGCGACCCTGCAAGTCCAATTTCAAAATTCATTGACAAAAAAGGAGAAGGCATGCACCATATTGCTTTTGAAGTGCCTAACATTGAAGCTGAAATGGAAAGATTAAAAAACGAAGGCTTCACCCTTTTAAACGAGGTCCCCAAAAAAGGAGCAGATAATAAATGGGTTTGTTTTGTGCATCCCAAGGATTGCAATGGGGTATTGATTGAACTTTGTCAAAGCATTGGCTAAAATAATATTTGGGGTGATTAGTTTTTAAAAAACTACTTAAATACCCAAAGCTTCAATTGCTTTTTGTGCCGCTAATTGGCTGGCATCTTTTTTTGTAAACCCTTTTTGACTAGCAACTACTTCTCCGTCAAGGACCACATTGATGGTAAATAAACGCCTGCGACCCTCCAACTGTTCTCCGGCTAAAACAAAATCAATTTGTTTGCCTTGCTTTAATGCCCAACCGATAATTTTATTTTTTATATTAATATCTATTTGTTCTAAATCATCCATGAACAAATAAGGCTGTATCATTTTTTCTACAATCCACTTTTTTGTAAAGTCATACTTTTTATCCAAGTAAATGGCGCCCACTAAGGCTTCCAGCGTGTTACCAAAAATTTGACTTGACCTTAACCCGCCGTCCATTTTATTGAACCTTGTTAATTTTCGGAGTCCCATTTGAAGGGCAATATTATTTAACTGCGCACGATTCACCATCTTGCTTCGCATTTCGGTTAAAAAGCCTTCTCCTTTATAGGGATATTTTTTAAATAAATAATCTGCAACAACAGTGCCAATAACGGCGTCCCCTAAAAACTCAAGGCGTTCATTATTTTCGGTGGGATTGTCTCTAACTGAACGGTGATTTAACGCGGTTTGAAAAAGTAAAACATTGCCGGTCCGGTACCCTAATAAATGTTTTAAATCTGCCTCAAAACCTGTCTTTTTAAATAAAGAAATGAATTGGTTTATGCGGCGCTTCACTGGACTTTAATTAAGCCTTGTATTTTTTCACAATCACACAAGCATTGTGTCCACCAAAACCAAAAGTGTTACTTAAGGCAGCATTTACAACGCGTTTTTGTGCTTTATTGAAAGTGAAATTTAAACGATTATCCAATTCAGGATCATCTGTAAAATGATTGATGGTAGGAGGAACAATATCATGGATCACAGACTGTATACAAGCAATAGCTTCAATAACTCCGGCAGCACCCAAACAGTGACCCGTCATGGACTTGGTAGCACTGATGTTTAAGTTGTAAGCATGCTCCCCAAATACATCTAAAATGGCTTTTGATTCTGCGATATCACCTAATGGGGTAGAGGTTCCATGGGTATTGATATAATCAATATCAGAAGGCACCATACCCGCATCTTTCAATGCAGCATTCATTACATTTTTTGCACCTAATCCTTCCGGATGTGGCGCTGTCAAATGGTAAGCATCTGCTGTTGCGCCGCCACCCACCACTTCACAATATATTTTAGCACCGCGTTTGATAGCGTGCTCTAATTCTTCTAATACTAATACCCCACTCGCTTCGCCCATTACAAAACCATCACGGTCTTTGTCATAAGGACGGCTAGCTGTTTTAGGATCATCGTTTCTTTCGCTCATTGCTTTCATCGCATTGAATCCACCCATTCCTGCAATGCCAATTACGGATTCTGCACCACCCGTAATAATAATATCTGCCTTACCTAATTTTAAATTATCCATAGCTGAGATAATTGCATTGGTACTAGATGCACAGGCACTTACTACAGCATAGTTAGGTCCTCTAAATCCATGCTTCATGGAAATTTGACCAGCAGCAATATCCAAAATCATTTTTGGAATAAAGAAAGGGTTGAACCTAGGGGTTCCATCACCATGCACAAAATTGGTTACCTCTTCTGTAAAGGTGGTCAATCCACCAATACCACTTGCAAAGACCACACCCACACGATCATGATCTACATTTTCCTTTGTAATGCCAGCATCTAAAACCGCTTGATCGCTTGCTACTAAAGCAATTTGAGAAAAACGATCTAGCTTACGCGCTTCTTTGCGATCCATAAAATTGGTCGCATCAAATCCTTTAATTTCACATGCAAAACGGGTCTTAAACTTTGACGCGTCAAACTGCGTGACCATATCGGCACCCGACACGCCATTCACTAGATTATCCCAGTATTCACCAAGATTATTACCCAATGGATTTAATGTTCCAATACCTGTAACTACGATACGCTTAGTCTGCATGACTTTTTGTTTTAAATAAATAATCCGCCTTTAAAG
>Ga0114962_10003524_pt1 | contig 12657 bp, 8 predicted proteins | sample C_130820_MF_Meta_FD_87017 | JGI IMG/M metagenome (GOLD analysis project Ga0114962, IMG submission 87017) | Freshwater microbial communities from Lake Croche, Canada to study carbon cycling - C_130820_MF_MetaG | ecosystem: Environmental > Aquatic > Freshwater > Lake | place: Lake Croche, Canada... | reverse complement strand
ATGGCCAGACCATCTCTAGCTTCACTTTCTGAAATGTTGCACGGCGGAACAACGTGCAGTCGGTTGTAGTTTGCAAACGGAAGCAAACCAGCTTTCTTCGCCTCAGTGATGAGGTACGTCATGGCTGGTGAAGTGCCACCATAAGGGGCAATCATTTCCTTGGTTGCCCGGTCGGAAACCAAATCAATGGCCCAGAAAGTTCCAAGCCCACGAACTTCACCAATCACGCGGTGACGATCTGCCATCTCACGAAGTACGGGCCCGATTACCGTGTCGCCAATGTGCTTTGCATTCTCGACGATTTTTTCTTCCTTCATCGCATCAATTGTTGCCACGATAGATGCAGTCGCAATTGGGTGACCTGAGTAGGTCAAACCACCTGGAAAGACTCGTTCATCAAATGTTGCGGAAATTGGATCGCTGATGATGACGCCACCAACTGGGATGTAACCGCTGTTTGAACCCTTGGCGAAAACAATCAAGTCTGGTTTAACACCGTAGTTGTCTAACGCGAACCATTCGCCGGTTCGGCCAAAGCCACACATCACTTCATCAAAAATCAATACGATGCCGTTGTCGTCACAAAGCTTGCGGACGCCATCAAGGTAACCCGGTGGTGGGGCAAGTACACCTGCGGTACCAACAACTGTTTCGATCAAGATTGCACCGATTGTTGCTGGGCCTTCGTACTTAATCACTTCAGCAAGGTGCGCCAACGCACGCGCTGATTCTTCTTCAGGCGTGGTTGCCCAGAATGAACTGCGGTAAAGATGTGGTCCAAAGAAATGGACGTGACCCGCGGCATACTCGTTTGGCCAACGACGTGGATCGCCTGTTGCGGTAATCGCACTAGTTGTGTTGCCATGGTACGAGCGGTAGAACGACAAGACTTTGTGCTTGTGTGTGTGAATACGTGCCATACGAATTGCATTTTCGACACCGTCAGCGCCACCATTTGTGAAGAAAACTTTGTTGAAGCCATCGGGGGCCAAATCAACAATGCGCTTTGCTGCTTCACCGCGTGCTTCATTGGCATGTTGCGGCGCAACCGTTGCGAGTATTTCGGCCTGCTTCTGAATTGCGGCAACGACTTTTGGGTGCTGGTGGCCAATGTTGGTGTTCACCAGCTGACTTGAAAAGTCGAGGTAGCGCTTGCCATCAAAATCCCACATGTACGAGCCCTCGCCGCCGGCGATAAGCAAGGGATTGAGCGCACCCTGTGCGCTCCATGAATGGAATACGTGTTCGCGGTCGTTCTTAAGAACTTCTACCCCACGAGCTGGATCTGCGGTGAAGGACACTGTCACTCCTTGATGATCGGTTCTGGACAATGCTACGCCTATCCCTGAAAAGTTGGTGTGAGCCTGCGAAATGTATTACCCGATTATGGTTATTTCGCGCACCGACAGTGACTCAAATACTCGGTCTCGTGCGAGCCGCCTCGGGGAACCGTCGTTCGCTCGCGAGCAGATCCTGTGCGCGGCCCTGCGAAAACAATCAGGCTTCCTGCTCGCACACACGGTTACTCAAATACTCGGTCTCGTGCTAGCCACCTCGGGGAGCCGTCGTTCGCTCTATCCGAGCGAACTCCTATGAAACAATGCATCTTATGCACTGTAATGCGCCAATGACTCGTGTAAGGCGCATTGCCCGACTTGGATTGTATAGGACGCATAAATTGCTGACTTGGAGCGCAAATATTTGAAAAATATTATTTCCGCGTGTTCGGTTCGACTAGCCCTTAACTGAGCCAGCCGCCAAGCCCTCAACAATGAAACGTTGCAAAAGTTGGAACATGATCACCATTGGCAGCCCTGCCAATATGGCTCCCGCAGAAAAAATTCCCCAGTTCTGTGCATATCTTCCATTGATTAAGGATCGCAAACCTACTGCCAACGTCATTTGATCGGACCTAGTAAGAAAAATGCTGGCAAACAGGAATTCGTTCATCAATCCAATGAATGCGAGCAGCATCACGACTGCAAGCATCGGAGCTGCTAATGGAAGGATAATTTTCATAAAAATCTGATTGGCACTTGCCCCATCAACAGTTGCGGCTTCATCGAGTTCTCTAGGAATGGTATCGAAGAACCCCTTCAACAAATAGGTGTTAATACCTAGTGACCCGCCAAGATAAATGAGGATCAGGCCAGCCCATGTGCCCGGTCCCACGAATGGGAACACGGCTCCGATTTTTTGCATAATGAGGAAAAGTGACACAAAGGCTAGAACTGAAGGAAATAACTGAAGTAGCAAAAGAGCACCAAGGCTAAGTCGGCGTCCCTTGAAATGCAACCGGCTAAATGCGTATGCGGCAGCGGTTGCAACTATGACCTGAAGTGTTGCCGCAAGTAGGGATACCATCAACGAGTTGCGATACCAAAGCATGTATGGGTAAGCCTGATAGGTCACATCGCTACTAAGGTCATGGCGGCCAAAAAGAAATCGGAAATTGTCCAAACCGAAACTATGAATTGTGAAGTTAAACGTTGTTAGCGTTCCTTCGGGGTTGCAGGCAGCAATGATGATGTACACCACTGGCGAAATTGCGAAGAGGATGGTTATGGCGGCCACGATGTAACGCCACCAAACCGTACCGCGCTGAAGCTTATTTTTCCTTTTCCTAGGTGAACCGGCTTTAGATGTGGATATTGTTTCTGTAGTCATCTGTTGTTCCCCTTAACCCAAGTTTTCGAGTGCTCGTGTGCGAGTGAAAGACAAAGTTGCTACTCCAGCAACCATGAAGAATATAAGAATGGAGATAGCACATGCCAAGCCGTAGTCATTTCCGTGCCCTGCCTCCATAGCCAACTTGTATGTGTACGAAATCAAAATATCTGTCGCACCTGCGATTTGAGAATCTGCCACAGGTGGCCCACCACCAGTCAACAAGTAAATCCCACCGAAGTTGTTGAAACTATAGGCAAACGAGCCAATAAGGAGTGGAGACACTGTAACCAGTAGGAGCGGCAATTTGATTTTCATCAAGATTTGTCTCGGCTTGGCGCCATCAACTTCAGCCGCTTCAGATAGTTCAGCTGGGATGGACTGGATTGCGCCAGTACAAATCAGAAACATGTAAGGGAAGCCAAGCCACAGATTGACCAGCAAAGTGGAAACTTTAGCCCACACAGGATCGGTAAGCCAAGGTATGTGCGAATGAAATAGTGCATTTATTGTGCCAAAATCATCATTCAGTAGCCCAGCCCAAATCATCAGGGACAAGAAACCTGGCACTGCATAAGGAATGATTAGCACCGAGCGTAAGTACTTTCTACCCTTTACCCGGGTGTGATTCAAAATCAGCGCCAGGGTCAAGCCAAGTGCGAATGTAGTCAAAACAGTGAGTGCTGCATATACAAAAGTCCAAATAAGCACACGTAAGAATGGTCCACGAACAAGCGGGTCAGTTATAACTGACTTGAAGTTCTTGAAACCAACACTTACCCGCCAACCTGGATCCAAAGCTGTACCATCTTCATCGATGAACGCACCTTCCCTCTCGGGGAAAACATATTGGTCTGAGACCCTAATCAGCTTTTCACTATTGGTGTCATAAATTACATCACTGACAAATGCGAAGGCAGTAGAAAAATCATTAACTTTTAGATATGCCCCTTTTGGCTCAGGGATGGGTACTAGCAAACTACCTAGCTTGGTCTGAACCGCATCAGCGTAGAACTGCTCTTCTGTATAAGGCTTCCAGCCTGTTGGGGCACTAGGACTATCGATCTCAGTAAATTCTGTTTCTGAACCTAGGTAAACCTTTTTTGTTTTTGGCTCTGTAACCAGAAGTGCAACATTGTTCCCGTTGTGCAATGGAACGATTGAATATTGTGGGCTGCCCTCTACCTGTTGGATATTTTGCAAAACAATATTTGAAGCTGCTTCATCACGCGAAACAAAGTGCGCCGTTGAGTAGTTGCTAAATGCTGCGCTTGCAGTGAAAAGTATTGGGTAGATTTGAAAAATAAGCAGGAGAAGAGTGCCTGGCAACAGCCACTTGGATGCCCTGGACCGCTTAGAAATATAGACAAAATTGATAGTGGCGGTAGCGGCAATAAGCCAGACTAAACCAAGCCAGTTTCTTGAGACTAGTAAATGTGAGCCTGCCCAAAACGCCAGTGAATCCACTAGACCTAGAAAACAAATTCGGAAGACAATCCCAATCACTAAAACTCTCCACTTTCAAAATAGTCATAACATTTATGGAACGGAGTATGTGACAAGCCAAATTGCAGCTATCACATACTCCGTTTTGAGCATGATTGCTCAGTTCTTGTTAGTTAGTTGATCATTGCCTTGATACTTGCTGATGCAATCTTGAACCGGTTGACGGCATACTTATTTGACTTAACCTGATTCCAAGCGCTTGTTAGCGGCGTCCAGACACCGGCCATCTCTAGGTTGTTCGGCATGTATACGCCTCCCTTCCCTGCTGCTGCAAAGGCTCGCGCATCAACATCCTTGAATTTAGTTTTGGCAACCAAGTTCGCTGGACTTGCTGCGATGGCGTTGCTCAGCAACAACTGCGTCTTCGAGTTGGCTAAGTCTGCCAAAATTGCATTTGCTTTCATCTGCACATTATGTTTTGCTGGGTTCGCCCATTTTGTCAGGCATACTCCGACAGCAGTGACGAACGGCACAGTCTTGAAACCAAGATTAAGTGCTGGGATACTAGAAATTTCATAATTCATATGCTTGAAACGAATTTTGTTAATATTCCATGGGCCAGTGATCGCGTATGGTGCTTGATTGTTTGTGAAAGCACCGAGAGCATAATCTCCAGAAACGTTTGGATTAAATATTTTCTCCGAATACCATTTGTCAATAAGGGGAGCATTCTTAAGGAATTTCTTGTTGGCAATACCGACGTCGCCCACATTCCAATTTCCAGATTGCCCACCGAAGATATATCCGCCAAGTCCGGAGAAGTATGGATACATATGATATGCCTCCGGTGGAACAGCAACGGTGAATTTTGCCTTAGGGTGCTTCTTCAAGAAAGCCTTCGAATCCGCTTCAAGCTCTGCCATAGTCTTAGGCACACGTTTAACGAGATTTAAATTGGTGAAGAAGGCAGTATTTTGAATGTTAAGCGGAATACCATAATTGATTTTCTTAAGTTGAAATGCTGTCTTATCTGCAGCAGAGAACTGGCTCGCGTTTGGTAGCGTTAATGGAACGATAAAGCCCTGAGCTTTCAGTACCCCTACGCTGTCATGGTTAGATGTGATCAGATCTGGAGCATCAGAATCTGACACAGTCTGCAATAAATCCTTGCCCGAAAATCCCGGTTTTGCGACAACGTTGACCTGCCCACTGGGATGCGTACGGTTATACCCTTGAGCCCATGTCGCGTAGGCGCCTGCAACATCACTTGCAACCCACATAGTTACGAATGAGCCACTCGCCTGAGCTGCTGGAGGCGCTATGGAAGCTGCACACAGCATGCTCGCTACGGCCACTCCAATAACACTATATTTCTTGATTTTCATATTCCCTCCTAAGGATTGAAACTATGTGCGTCGCCCAAAGAGCTTGAACGCACTAATTAATTAACTTATTGTGATTCTGTATTGCAAAGTGAAAGCATTAAACGCGGCATTCCCAACTTGGGTCACATCCAATTTGCAAATACCAGGTTTGCGCGCGATTACCTTGCCAGCGGAAATCTTGCAATTTGCTGGGGTGATCACATACCAAGAAAGCTTCAAATTTGCGTTGGACTTCATTGGTATTGCAGCAGATTTTCCAACCTTCAAGTGCGTCACAACTTTGCCAATTTTCTGGAATGCCTTCACCGCTGGATCGGGCTCCTGTTCCTTATCCCAAATGTCGCGGCGTCCCTGCTTTAGCCATACATCGGTGATTACCCCAGTTAAATGTAAAGTGCGCTGGCCGCCCAAACCGGTTGATGCTTCGCCAAAAGTCAAGTCCACTTTAGACCCATTCGTTACCTTGATAATTGAGGTCGTTGCTGTCAGATCTAACACATAAGCACAGCCAAGGCGGCCAAATAACGGATCTACGGCAGTGAACTTATGTTTTATCCCATCAGCCAAAGTAGTCATGGTCCAACCGGAATAATCTTGCAACGGTCGACTGTAATGCACCACAACCAGATTCCCGTTTGGATTCTGGTCCTGCTGATTCAGGTTAAGAAAAGTACTGTCACCTTCATCGATCGTGGTGTCTTCGCCCAAGAAGAGATTGGCATTGAGCCATACATCTGTGTATTTGCTTTCATTTAAATTGGCAGTCAATACGTGAGACTTCAAGGTTCCAGAGTTGCCGCCTTTGCGCAAGATGTAATCCTGAGTCGACTGTGAAATTTCCGGAACCTGGATCGTAGCGACTCGACCAAAGCAATCATTTCTTGTGGAAAATGCTACGGCCTTGTTATCAGTAGGGTTTGACTCTTGGGTCTGAATATCCCATCCGCTGTACTTATTGTCGGAACGATTGTAGTGAATACGCAACACGCGGTCATTCGGGTTTGAGGTGTAGAGAAGGGGGTCGCCTTCCTTGATCCAAACTTCAGTGTCGCCTGTTGGGTTGGGTTTGATGTACCGATCGACCGGGATATCAGCCTTAGCCCAAGCCCAGTTGCTACCAATACGGGCAAGCAGACCAACATCATTTGAACTGCTACCAATTTCAAAAGTAGCCTTAGCGCCGAATTTATCCATCGAATCAATGGGCACAGCTGCGGAAAAACCGTTAGTTGATCCAGAGTATCCAGATAGTGCTGCTCCCCACACCCAGAAGTTCCAGCCATCATACTTTCCGCAAGGATCAGCTGCACAGACACCGTTAGCCGCGGTTGCCAAACTATTCAATGTGGCGCGGTAATAATGAATTGTGATATGCCTTGGCGCTGTGGTACCTTGAGCCGGGCTAAAGATCACACCGGCGGTAGAAATCCCAAGCAACATAACGGCAATAAGGATTTTTTTCACCCGTATTACGTGTGCATTCATGATAAACACTGACTCCCTTAGAATATTGACCCGAAAAAACTCTATTCCACTTGCACTCCCCAGAGCTGGCACTTACCCATATTCGATCCAGGGAATAGTCCTTTGTTTCTCTGCGGCTCAGCAGACCAAACTATGAGCCGACAGCACAGTATCTAGAGTTCGGGCTTGCGGAAGCATTGCTCGCCCCAACTCTAGATACCGTGCCTATGCGACTACCAGACTAGCTAGTAGTCGTGTAAGTGGCTGACGAAATAGCGATACCACCAGGGGTCTCAACGCTGATCTTGCCAGTCTTGTCTGTCGGTGCAGTGAATGTGATGGATTTGCCATCATTAGCCACTACATAGCCGGTGATTGAATTCGCACCAATTCGCACGGCTGTTGCACCAGTTAGATTGCTACCAGCAATCGTCAGGGTTGCGCCCTTGTTGAATTTAGTTCCTGCCTTAGCACCAGTTAAACCGGTTACTGTTGGAGCAGGAATGATCGACAAGGTGTCAACGCTGATTACAGTGCCGCCTGCTGATACAAGTGTTACCTTGCCTGAAGCAGTTGCTGCAGGAACCGTGAAGGTTACTGTGGTTGCACCCTTGGTGAAACCAGTAACAGCCTTGGTACCAATCTTGACTGAAGAAACAGCAGCCAAATTCACACCAGTCACTGTCACACTTCCGCCGATAGCGACTGAAGTCTTAGACAGCGATGTGATTGATGGGACTAGAGCAAATGCTGTAGCAGCTACTTTTGTACCACCAGCAGTTGTCACAGAAATCTTTCCATCAGAAGTACCAGCAGGTACTACGAATGAGATTGAATCTGCGGCTAATACAGTGATTGAGCCAACATCAAGTGTGCCAATCTTGGCTGAAGTTGCAGCGCCGACATTCGCGCCTGTAACAGTCACAACTCCACCAACAAGCCCATTGGCCGTCGATGTTGCGATGAGTGGCTTAGCTGCAGCTGTCTTTGAAGTGAAGTTAGCTGATGACTTGCCCGAGAATGTCGGGTTCGCTACAGTTACCTTTCCAGTCACTGCGGCAACACCAGCTGGCATCGCTGCAACAATCTTGGTTGAAGAAACAACCTTGAATGATGCATTAACGGTTGCTGCTGTTACTGCTGCTACTGCTTTAATAGCTGCGTGAATCGTCTTTGTTCCAGTTTTATTTGGACCAGAGTACGTCGTTGATGCAGGTGAAGCAGTTACGGCAGGAACAGCTGCGCGTTCCAAAGTCACCTTGTTCACATCGTCAAAGTTGGTACCAGTGATCGTGATTGCAGCACCTGGTCCACCAGTAGTGGCAGATACATCAGTGACAGTTGGGGTCTTGAATGGATTAGCAGTGTAAACAGTGCTATCTCCCTGCTTGAACCATACTTCTGTCGTACCAGTTGCGCCTTCAGCACTCTCAAGACCAGCGATAGCAACGCCATTCAGGTCGACCGATGCATTGCTCCAATTTTCGGTACTACGCATGAGGAAACTCATGCCGCTGACTGTTCCTGCATTACCTGAGTAATTTAGTGTGATGATCTTGCCGTAGCTGTCTTCACCGGTGAAGTAGCGCTGGCCATTCTGTGCACCGTCAGGGAATCCCCACATCCACATATTCCATCCTGCGTAATCATTTGCTGGACGGTTGTAGTGAATGATGAATTTCTGAGTTGCCGGGAAGGCAGGGTTCAGGGTACATACAGGAGTCGAATCAGAAGAGCATGAGTAGTAAGGATCAGTTGCATTCGCAGCCCAAGGAGACGCTGTGAATGATGCTGGCTTAGATGTAGCATATAGCCCATCATTGCTGCCACGTGTAATCCAGATCTCAGTCGTGCCATCGGCATCTAGATCAATCCTGCGATCTGATTTTCCCATACCGCCGCAAGCATCACAAGTAGCGCTTGCAGACCAGTCAGTCTTACGAATGATCAGGCTGAGGTTTAATACCGTTGCAGTATTCGTCAAATCGGCTGTGAGAACCTTGCCGAAATCATCGGAGCCATTGAACCAATGCCCATCGTTGAAGTTCGCATTGCCAGACCCGTAGGTGTAAACATCCCAACCGCGGTATGACTTGAAACTAGTTGCTGCTGGGTCGTTGTAGTGAACAATCAATTTTTGAGTGCTCGGCATTGTCGGAATAGGGGTACAAAGATTGCTGCTATTACAGGTGAAGTACGGGTCTACCGCATTCGCTGCCCATGGTGCCGTTGCTGCACCAGCCGGAGCTGTTGTTGTGTAAGTGGAATCAGAACCAGCTACAACCCAAACCTCGGTGGTACCGCTTGCATCGAGAGTAATCGGGCGATCTGCCCCGCCCATACCGATGCAATTTGCACAGCCCTTAGCTTGCCAAGCACTGTCTTTCACGATGACCGTAACACTTGTCTCAGATGCATCAAATGTCTGAGTCCAAACTTTACCGAAGGTGTCGGAGCCGTTGAAGTACTCCGTCTTGCCCCAACCATACGAAGCAGGGCCATAAACATAAAGAGCCCAATCCTTGTAGCTATCGAATCCGGTAGCTGCTGGGTCTTGGTAGTGAACGATAACCGTTTGGCTTGCGGAAGTGGCCTGAGCGGGAGCAATAACCCCCGACGCAGCACCGACTGCCAGAAGCAAGGTTACGAATGATGCAAAAATTTTGTGCATCGAGGTTGATGATGTTTTCATGCTAGTGATTTCCTTCCTTACATTTGGTGGATAGGACCCAGGTTCAGAATTAATGTGTCCTATTATTGAGTCACATTAACACGCTCATCGTCTCGTTTACAGCGAATCAGGAGATTTTTTTACCGTGGTAACAAATTGTTATAATTGGTTACCACGGTAACAAATTATTATGTTTCGTTACCGTAGTAACTAATTGTCGTATTGGTAGCAAAAAACCTTATTAATAGTGACTTTTCGTGGTTGTTCAAGTTACTACAGGGCTAGTGTTACAGCCCAGGCCCTAGACCAGGCGCCGACTCCAGCGCTGGCTTATATCGGCGTGAAAGTAGGACTGACAGCGAATTTAGGGCGTTCACTCACAGGTTCATTGAGTCAACTAATGGCGAAAGAAGATGCATGAACCTCTGGCCAATTATTCGGTAACCTTCTGAATTAGGGTGAAGCCCGTCTGGCAACAACTCAATGTCATCAAGTCCAAAAAGTTCCAATCCATCTAGGTAAAAAAGATTGTCATCATCGCGGCGATTAATAACTTGCAACAAGATTTGGCGAATTTCAACCAAAGTTAGATCTTCAACCCATTCAAGGTCACAAGGCTCAGAGCCAATTACTTTGCCATTCAGATCAACACGAGTAGGTCCAGGGAGACTTTCATGCCCAGGACAGATTATGGGTGAGACAACGACTATCGGAATTTTTGGATGATATTCTCTGATGTTATCCAAAAAAGAATGAACAGCCGGAATAAAAGTTCGCCGAGTTAAATGGCGGCCATTCACAGTGTTTATTCCAACTTTTAATGTCACAATCGCAGGTTGAAGTTCACGAATTGCGTGAGCAGCAAATAGTTCGAGATTTGCAGAACCTGCAAGCCCTAGATTAAACAAATCAAGATTAAGTTCCCGCGCAACGGCCACCGGCCAAACTCCAGTTGGTTCATCAGCTTCTAAGCAATGACTTATTGAGGATCCGTAATGAACCCACCTAGGGCTTGTAATCACTGCAGGCCTGAGAGGCGCATCTGCAAACAAGTCGACAATTTCTATGTTGCAGTTGTGCGGTAGCCATATCTCTATAAGTTGGTCGACTATTTCTCCAGCTTCGTGCAGATGAGGGATATTGAACGTAGCCTGCGAATTATCACCGACGGTAATTTCTACAAGCTCAGCCCCATTCCAGACGCGCAGATCTCCATTGTCGTGGTGAATAGATTCGCTGTACTCGCCACATGTAAGGGTCACCACACTTGGCTTTCCAATGAAGGACAAATCTTTTGTCATGTCTCGAGTCGACCTATATGTCAGAGTTACTTCACTAGCGGATGTCATCAGGGCAATCCGAGATCCGGAGCCTTGAGCTGCAACTTTTTCAGTCAATTGATCATGGTCATGAAAGACTGCAAATTTTTTTGCCAGGCGCGAAAATTTTAATCCATGCGAACCAAACTCGATTTCCGCCACACCATGAAGAGATTCTCTAACAAGTAGTGCTAACTCTGGGTTCATTTACATGCTCCTAAGCCTGGATAAAATAAAGGCTTCGACATCTAGCATTGAAGCGGAATTTTCCATCAACATACCACTAACAAATTTGGTTTCCATGCAAAGCCGTAAGTTCACACTTGTGAAGTTACTTAAATACTGACTTCTTCAATCCCAGAAGAGGTAGGAGTTAAAACAAGCGTGCCTTAATGCAGCGCTTTCATGTGATCAGTTAACTTTTCAGCAGTCTTGATAAATGCTCTAATTTCCTGTGCGGTGAGGCAAGAAAAAAGGGAAACAAATTCGGGCGTTAACTGCGATTCAATAACTTTAATTGCCCGTTCACCCTTTGGCGTTAGGCAAATGTTATACACCCGTCCGTCATCTGCATTCTCTATTCGTTCAACGTATCCTTCAGTCTCTAAACCATCAGTTAGCCGAGTAATTGCACGAGGAGTTAGGTCCAACATCTCAGCCACCTGACCCATTGTGGGTTCGTGCCAACGAGAAAGTAACCACATCACCATCACTCGAGGTCCAGTGAAACCACTATCACTGTCAATTCTGGAGTCAAGCCACCGTGGGAAGAAATTTGTCAATCTTGCAAGAGTTGGCACTGCAAACAAGGAAAGCAACGACTTCGGCATGAGGCCAAGCTCAGCATTTCGCGGTTTGCTTGGGTCTCCTTGCGGTCGGTCTAATGAGTGAACCATGTTGTTTAGTGTAGCAATAGATTTGTGAATGCAAAAAACAAAAGCCAAAAATATGACTCAATAAGTAGGCCCCTAGGGATCAGAATCTAGGCAAGATGTTAAAGAAGAGAACCACTAAATCGCCGTTCAGGTTCAGATATCCAGCCACATTATTTTAGAAAGGTGCAGCCATTTTTAACCTAATTATCAGCAACCTCAATAACGGAAAAGTTATTTTTGGCGCAGTTCCCGATATACAACTCAGCTAAAGCCAATGCATCAATCAGTGATGATTCCTGCTCGCACAGACGGTGACTCAGTTGCTCAGTCTCGTGCGAGCCACCTCGGGGAGCCGTCGTTCGCTCTATCCGAGCGAACTCCTCCCCACCCCTTCCGGGGTTCAAACGAAATAGGCCCGAATTAATTGCCAGAAGGCAATAAATTCGGGCCGCCTCGGGGAACCGTCGTTCGCTCTATTCGAGCGAACTCCTCCCAAATCCTGTGCGCGGCCCAGCGAAATGCAAAAGCATTTCCCAGGGCCGCCTCGGGGATTTGAACCCCGGACCTACGCATTACGAGTGCGTTGCTCTACCCCTGAGCTAAGGCGGCTTGTCACCACAACGTGGTGCTAGAAAAGTTTAGTGGCTAGCGCACCTAAGCGGTAAATGCAGATAAAGCCTCAAAAAGTAGGGGATGCAAGCGACCGCACAGTCGCTGGCATCCCCAAATCTTTTTGCTAGTTACTTAGCAATAACCACCGTGGTAAGTGCTGGCACTGTCACGTTGTAGGCACGCTTAAGTGTCTTTAATGGCTTTGCTGAATTTGCTGT
>Ga0114962_10003522_pt1 | contig 12663 bp, 18 predicted proteins | sample C_130820_MF_Meta_FD_87017 | JGI IMG/M metagenome (GOLD analysis project Ga0114962, IMG submission 87017) | Freshwater microbial communities from Lake Croche, Canada to study carbon cycling - C_130820_MF_MetaG | ecosystem: Environmental > Aquatic > Freshwater > Lake | place: Lake Croche, Canada... | reverse complement strand
TTTTCAATTCTTGTAATAATTTTCAATTCTTGTAATAATTTTCAATTCTTGTAATAATTTTCAATTCTTGTAATAATTTTCAATTCTTGTAATATGAAAGAGTCCCATATTTTATTGTTACTAATAATAAGTCTTTTATTATTTATGACATTAAATGATATATATCAACGTTTTGATCAAGTAGTATCTAATATAAATACTGTAAATAAAAATGAGACTACTATATATGAAAATGATTCAACATATAATGATGAAAAAAATTTATTAATTCCTACTAAAAATATGGTTTATAATCCATTTGATATTAATAGACCTGAAAATGATCTACCAACTCAAGAAATCAGTAAAGATTATACATTAGATTCGGATAAATCATCTATAAATGTTAATACATCAGGAGATACTCCAATCGTTTATTCTCTTGATGAATTAACACATACAGTATCAAATATTCCTCCTTCAAATACACCATCTGGTTATATCCCAATTAATATAGACTCTGGTTCTGGTAATATTGAAAGAAATAAAGTTGTTAATAATAATAACATGAATTTATTTCATAGTATTAATTAATAAAAATATAAAAAAATATAGTAAAGTATTAACTGTACATATCCAATTTAGGTTCTGCTTTTTTTTGATTAATTTTAATTTTTTCAATTGCAGATTCAAAATCTTCTTTAATAAAGATATTTCGTAATTTTATTGATTTACCAAATACTCTCTTTGAATACATCATCTTCAAATGAAAAAAATATGTTTCAATATCTCCACCAAAATTAGGAAAATGTTCTTTATTCGCTTCAATAAATTTTTCGATTTTATTTTCATAATTAGAATCAATTATATATTTTTCATTTTTGATTTTATTTTTTAATATAGTCGCTAATTCTATTCCAGAATATTTTTCTATTTTATATCTAAACGGAAATCTACGATGTAATCCACTATTGAATGAAAAAAAGTTATTTTCTAATGAATCAGAATATCCGGCAATAATACATATAAATTTATCACAATGTTCTGATAAATTTTGATTTATTGTATTAATACATTCTTTAGAAAATACATCATCTCCACCTAATGAATACGCCTCATCAATAAATAATACACCACCAAATGATTCATTAATAATTTTTTGTGTTTTAATTGCTGTATGTCCAACATATTGTCCTACTAAATCACTTCTTTTTGCAATTTTAAATTTTAATTTTTTTTGCTCTTTTTTCATTTTTTCACTCTCCTTCTTTAAAATTAATTCAAATAATTTTGTCATCTGAATTTGACCATTATCTTGATCTTCTATTGGTTCTGGTTCTTCATTTTTAATACAATCTAAATTTAAATATATATTTCCTAATATTTTACCTAAACACGTTTTACCTACACCTGGTGGTCCTTCTATAACTGTATGTAATGCATGTTTATATTCAAACCCTTGTAAAAAATACATTAGTTGTTCTACAAGACTTTTTTTAATATCTTCCATTCCAATCATATTATTTAATTCTTCTAAATAAGGAATAATTTTCTTTAATTTTTTCAAATCAATTGAATATTCTTTGTTTTCATCTATTACATATTTATTAGATAGACTAATTAAATCTGTTATATGTTTTATCTCTGTTGTAATTAATATCTCCTCAAATATTTTCTCTTTATTCTCTTTATTTATATTTTCTTTTACATTATTAGGAATTAATTCTGGTAGAATATCATCTGAATTATCTTCATTTATTTTTGATTTTACGATTGGATGAGATCTAAATACATGAACCATCTTAACATGATCATTAGAATGATTTTCATTAGACTCATTATGCTGATTATTAATTGGTTCAGAAAAAAAAGGAAATCTATGTGTAGTAGAATTTATAATTGGTGATGATATATCTTTTATTATATTTTGTGCAATATGGTCTTTATTATTTTTAGAATCTGAATAATTATTATTTATAGTTATATATTTATTACCACCTTTATTATTATTTCTTCGTTTTTTTTGATTTTTTTCATTATTCATTCTGTTTTCACAATTATTTTTATTATTATTCATTTTTTCCTATATTTATATTTTCAATTTTATATTTATATATTGACTTAAAATATATTTATTATTTTATATATATAGTATATTTATGGAGAATATATATAGATTGTACACTGATAAAACAATTGGATATTTTAAAAATAAGGATGATGCAATAGCATTATTATATCACATTAATAATGCAAAGATAGAAGTATTTTGTAATTTAACTCCAGTTGGTATATATAAACTTGTAAATAATCAATTATATTTTAATAATCAAATTATTCAATTAGATGGTTTTAGTAATAAATGGTTTAATAATATAAAATCAGAGAAGAATGATTCATCAAATGATTTAAATCTATTCATACCAATTAATACATTTGATAATACTGAACCTGCTAAAGTTGATATGGAAAAATATTTACAAAATATTAAGTTATTAGAAGAAAATGCAAAATTATATGAAGAAAAATTAGATATTATGAAAGATCAAATTGAAAATAAGCAGGAAGATTTTAAACTAAAAAAAGAAAAATTTAATAAAGATAAACGTCAATTTGATAAAGAAAAAGAAGAATGGGTTCAATTTAAATCTAAATTAGAGGCTGACAAACGTGTATATTTTATTATTAAAGAACAATTGGAAAGTGGTGAATTAACTGAAGAATTAATTCCTATTTTATTTCAAGATAAATATCCTATTTTTAAGAAATTAGACAATGATAATTTACTTGATACTTCTGATTTTTTAACATCTAATGATATATCTAATTATCTAAATATATTACCAAATTATGAACAAAAAAATTTAGATACTCCAAATGATAGTATTTTTACTAGTAGTGATCCTTTGTACCTAATGAAAAAATTTAATATAAATGATTCATCAGAAGAATAATTTTTATAAAGTAAAAAAAATGAATTAGATGATTCATCAGAAGAATAATTTTTATAAAATAAAAAAATGAATTGGATGATTCATCCATGTTGTCTCAGTTAATATTGTATCTACATATCTCGCTTTTTTTAAAAAATTAATATTTACTGGATATTTATATGTTATATATAATCCTGTAAATTCTATTGATATTTTTTCTTCTAATTTATCAATTGTAATATCATCTAAACATAAATTATCTGCATGTAATACATTATATGGTTTAAAATTTTCTAATAACATATCACCCTGCCAGATATTTACATTTCTTATTTGTAATGAAATTCGATGTTCACTAATTTCAACACCATACCAATTTGAATCTGGTAATAATTGTTCTAGATTATATATTAATTCACCATCACCGCATCCTAAATCAAAACCATATATATTTTTTTCATATTTTACAATCTCATTAATTAATGTTTTTAATCCTTTATTCGTTAATGAACCATATGTTAAATTTTCTTCTCCATATTGTCTTATTTCAGATTTAGGTAATTTAAATAATTCCTGATTAATAATCATTATTTATTACTATAGTTAAAAATATAGATTTATATATTTTTAATTATTTACATTGTCCATGTTCTATATGTATTTAATGTTGTTGATTTTGTATTTTTTGTAGTATCCTCTTCTTCATCAGTATCATCACCTAATACATGAAAATTTGGAAAATTATTATTTCTGCTTTGTACATGTTTTTTCTCTTCTATTTTACAATTATGATGAAATTTTTCTATTTCAGTATTAACATTAACACAATTTACTTTAAATGATGATAATTCAATAAACATTTGATTAATTACAAATTGTATTGTATTAATTTGTTTTAGTATTTTAAATACTTCCGCATCAAACATATATGTATTTGTTTCTTTATACTTTTCAATATATTTTATAGTCAAATTAATATCATTTGCAACAAGATTATGAATATAATGTGGTGCACAACATACACCTTTCTTTTTTCCATAATTTATTTGACAATTTGCTCTATGAGGACAAAAATCATATGTACGCTTCATTATATCACCTGTAAACTCTTTTGATATTTTTGGTAATTTTAATCTATTAGACAATATCAACGAAGAATCTCGAATCCATTCTAGATATTTAATATATTTGTTTAAATTTGATAATTGAATCTTATATTGTTGAATATGCTTACTCACATATTGTATTAAAAAATAAGAATTATCTAGTAATTGTAAACTATTCTGTTGTTCAGATGGTTTCTTTTTTATTATATTTTCTGCCTCCTCTGTTACATTCTCATTGTCAACACTAAAATTAGTTCTATAATCTAATTTATTATTTGATTTGTCATCTAACATATCTGCACATGATACTTGTGCATTTGATCTAAATTTATTCTCTAATATTAGAATACTTGTATTATTACTATCGACTGATTTAATCCAATCAATATTCATTTTATATTATATATATCTTATTATTTAAATAGTTTTTATTTTCACTTTTTTAATCAGTATTACTATAATTAATCCAATTACGTATTCACTAATATCTATTATTAAATTGTCATCTTTTGGATCATTATATTGATATGCAATATAAAATATACTCATATATGGAAAATAGAATGTTAACATACCTAACACTACATGCCAAAATGAATTAAATCCATCTATAAATAATCCTCTCATAAATATATGTCACAAAATAATACTATTACTATACCAAAAAAATGGTTTGATAAATATAAAAATGAATTAATTAATTATTCTATAATTTCACCAGATAATTTAAAAGATGTAAAATTAGGCGATCATATTAAATATATGACATATGATGGTAAATTAAAAAATGGTGGATTTATATTAAAAATAGAAAATATTGATTATTTTTCAAAATTAGTTTTTGTTGTTAAAAGTAATATTGTATATAGATTACATTTTACTAAAAATTTTTATTTATTCAAACCAAAAAGTATTCAAACAAGTGTAAAAATTGATATTTAAAATTATATAAATTATATAATTAATATAAAATTATATAAAAATGGAAAAAACACTTAGACCGATATTAAATATTAATATTGTTGATCAATACAATATTAATATATATCCTGAAATAAAAAAAACAGATTGTTTTCTTCTTACTCCGATAATAAAACCAAATATTATTAGACCAAATATTATTAATAATTCAGGAATAAATTTAAAACGAAAACGTTCAGTATCTTTTTAATTTATACGATTTAAAAATTAGAAATTAATCTAATCATAATATATAGAATGTCTAAACAAACAATACGATTAAGTTCAAGTAAAGTACCAAGACAAGAAGTAACATATCAATCAAGATTAACAGATGCTGAAATTGAAGAAAAATTAAAATTATATAAAAAATTAGATTCATTAGAAGATTTATCAAAGTTACCTCTCAATACTCATATTCGTTATTTCGCTGTAACTAAAGATCCATCTGGAAAAAAAATAAAACAATTTAGATTAGGTGGATTTTTAGATAATAAAGATAATTATGATAAATATATTATTCTTAGTAATAAAAATATATCATGGTCTGTTAATACACAAACATCTATTTTATATCGTAAATTAAAAGATGACGAGATTGATAAAAATATTAATGTGCAAACTGAAATTGCTCAAAATGCTGATCTTGAAACAAAAAAATTAAAAGAAAAATATGCTAAATTAGAAAAAGCATATTTTGATTTAACTGATAAATATACTCGATTAAAAGATAAATATGAAAAAACTAAAACTAATACTATTAGATAAATAATATAATATAATATTAATGTCAGATGGTAATATTAGATTATTATTAATGTGGTATCATAAATCAAAATTATATTATAATTGTCATAGAGATTCAGCAGAACATTATGATACGTTAAATAAATGGTTAGGTTTTCCTGCAATTTTAATAAATGTATTTAACACTACTTCATTATTTTCAAATTATCAAACAATTAACACTATGTTTATTTTATTTATTGCAATATTATCATTATTTTCAGCAATGTTAACTGCTTTTCAAAATTATTTTGAATTTAATAATTTAACAATTCAACATAAAAAAATGATGATTGAATATTCAAAAATATTATATTCTATAGAAAAAATAATAATTTTAATAAAAAATGACGATGAGTTTGTATTAGATAAAGAAATTATGAATACAACACTATCATCTTTTGAAAAATTAAGAGAAGTATTTATCTATTTTCCTGAAAATATTTGGGTAAAAAATAATTTAATATTTAAATCTAAATTGGAAGATTTAGATGTTAATACATCAGATTCTGTTAATATTATTTTACAAACTATAAAAAATAAAAAAAATTTCCCTAGTGATGATGATAAAAAATCAGAAATAATTACATATTCAAATCAAAATAAAAAAAATCAAGAATCTATCTCTGTTATAGTTTCATCTGAAACTAAATCTGAAAGTAAATCTGAAAATAATAATGTTAACGAATAACTTTATAAGGATCTACTTGAGTAAAAACTCTCATTTTACAACAATATCGTTTAACTCCCATATTTTCAATTAATTCCCGACGTTTAATTATTTTATCTTTTTCTGATAGTGTTGAAGTCATAATTTCATGACTTTTAATTTCATAATCAATTTCTATATCCGCTAAAACTTTACCGCATGTTGGACATATAACGTATTTCATTTTATTATACTATAATATATTATTATACTTATATATTTTCAGCTTTTAAATTTAATCTTTTTATTTATTTTATGATTATTTTATATGGGAGAATCTCCAGATGAAAGAATTAAAAATTTAAAAAATATTATTAATCAATATTCTAATACAGATCAACAATATATTGCAAATAAATTATCTGATATTATTAATTCAAATTATACCGGTGTTGATTTTAATTTATCATATAGAGATTTAAATACAAATACTTCTCTTAAATCATATCTTAAAGATGAAGTTTATCAAAATATATTACGTGTTATTTCAGATTTAAAAGAATATCGTGCACTTGAAACTGCATTATATAAAAATCAACAAACAAATTTACGTAATTCTCCTAGTATTGCACCAAGTCTATCTAAATCATCATCTAAACCAAAAAATAATAGTTTTAATGCATCTTTTAATTCAGGATTTACAGATCAGTTAGCAAAAAATAAATTACAAAAAATGATGGATGAAGAAAAAAAATTAGCATATTTAATTGATAATGGTAAAAATGATGATGAATTAAAACCTGTTCGATTATTTCATACTTTAACTGTTTCTGAAATTGTAGATAATCTTGCAAATAGTATTGTTACTTTATTTCAACAAGTTTATACTTTAGATTATGTTGGTTTACTTAATTCTCAAGAAAATTATATTTATTATGGTTTTATTTTTCTATTTTCATATGTTATTTTAAATATGTTTTGGATTCAGTTACAAGATTAATATTTATTATTAATGTTGGATGTAATCACAAGATTAATATTTATTATTAATGTTGGATGTAGTCACAAGATTAATATTTATTATTAATGTTAGATGTAAATTAAAAAGGAATTAATTCCCATGTAAAATTTTTCTTATCACCAATGGTATCAGTAATTGGAATTTCACCGGATCTAATTATTATTCCAATGCCTTTTTCTTTATATCTAGAAAGAGTTTGAGGTTCATATTGATAATTATTAGCAATCGTTATATCTCTTGGTTGATAAGTCCACCATTCAGGTTTTGCATCAGTTGTAAACTTGAATGTTGAAAAATTAGTCTTGATATCATTATCATTTGCCCAATCTCTAACCATACTAGCGGCCATTTTAATTTTACTGTTAAAATATCTTATTTTTATACTGGAATTATTATCATCTATTGTAAGATACATGCCAATTTCTCTTGGCCCTGAAGTAGGGTAATCTTTATAATATATTTCTTTTGTAATTATTTCATTTTTATCATTATAATATTGTGCATAAATTGGAATATATGCTGACATAACAACGTTAATTTATACAATCTAATTAGTATTATTTACTATTAATTTCAATTTTTACAGCGGGGACTATAAAATAATTAATAATTTATTTAATTCGTCACTCATATCAATTAGTTTATATGATGATGTAATACGATCGTCTAATGTATGTTCGAAAGAAAGAAATGTTTCTAATATATCTTTTTTTTGTGATAATAAATTTTCTTTTAATATTTTTTTAGGATATAATTTATAATTATTATTTTCATGTTGATTTACAAAATCTGATAATTTTATATAATTTTTTATTTTTGTTATTAATTGTCTATATACTTCCGGATTATACTTATTAAAATAACTTATATTATCAACAAATTTTAATAAATTTTTATTATCTGTTTCTGATAAATTATTTGTTGTTTTTAATTTTTCTATTTCTACACTTCTTTGTACTGAAATTACATAAATTGTACCGCAAGTTATAATAATCATTAATACCTGAAATAATGATATATTAATATACAGAGAAAAGTAATATATTCCTATAATACTAATTAAACCAATTATAATTTCATTCTGTGAATATTCTTTTCCTAACATAATTATATTAAAGAAGAAATATGTCAGATTATTATTCAAAATATTTAGAAATGATATCATCTGAAAAAAAAAATTATTCTGGTGCAGGATTTGTTTTTTATCAAACAACGGGATATGATTATGATATTTTATTTGGTCTAGACAATTTTAATAAACAAAAAACACTGAGTATTTTTGGTGGTGGTAAAGAAAAAAAAGATCCTAGTCCATTATATACCGCTGCTAGAGAAGTATTTGAAGAGTTATTTAATGTTATTCCAAATGGGTTAGATTTATTTGTATCTGATTTACAAAAAAAATTAGATGATCATACAATCGTTGAAAAAATGTTTATGAAAAAAAATAATGAAATATGTTTTTTTGCAAATATTAGTATTCTTTCTATATTTATAGATTTTTTAATATATCAAGACTGTCAATGGACATTTAAAGGTAATCATAATTGGAATGAATATAAAAATAATATTTCACAATTTATAAATGATAGAATATTAAAAAATAATCAAAAAGCAAAAAATGGATTAAATGAAGTCCAACGAATATTTTTAATTAACATTAAAGAGATTAATAATGCAATTAATTCAATTGAACCTGAAAAAAAAGGAATTATAATCAATAAAAAAGAATATTTTTTTAGAGGTAACTTAAATAGATACCTTGAAGAAAAAATAATAAGTGATATTATAAATAAAATTATATAATCTATATATGAACGAATCTGAATCATCAAATGATACTGTATTATATAATAGTGAAAGTATATCAAATCTTGTTATTGATGAAAATCTAATATTAAATCTTGACTATATGATGTCTTTAAAAGTTTATTTTGAATTAGAAGATGAAGATAATGAAGATGATAGTAGAAAGTTTAAAACGGTAAAACAAATTTTTAATTTTCTAAAAAATAATAATAAAACTAATAATGAAATAATTAATGCAATTAAATTAATATATCCAAATGATGATGATATAAATTATCAATTAGAAAGATTAACTCATCCAATGTATAGTTTTGTATCAAGTAATTCAATATTTTCTTCTAATCTAGTATCTAGTATATCAAATATCTTTGATGCTATTCAATCTAATCATATTGATACATATACTGGTGATTTAATTAATCCATCAGTATTATTAAATAATATTAATCAAAATATATTTGCACAACCATTTAATATTAACATTAATGTAAATATGGATGGAAATAATTTATTTACTCATGATTTAAATGTACCTAATTTTTTTATAAATACTGGAAGTGTTATAAATCAACAGGATGTTGTTAAAAATGTTGCAACAAATACAATATTAAATAAAAATACAAAAGTATTATCTTATAAAGAATTAGATGAAGTGTCAAAAACTAATTATAAAGCGTGTTCTATATGTATTGATGATTATGATGACGCTTCTGAAATAAGACAATTAAATTGTACTCATATATTTCATGTAACATGTATTGATCCTTGGTTATTAAAAGAAAGTTATAAATGCCCATTATGTCGTGATGATACATTACCTCATGAACATATATAAAGAGTAAACACTATTAATATTAGACTAAAATGAGTACTAATGTTATTTACCATATTAAACGCACTAATATGATAAATCATTATAATAAATTAAAATCAGTTGATATAAATAATGAAGATTTAAAATTAAAAATTGATACTGAAACGATAGTAATAAAAAAAGAGGTGAAAAAAAATATAAATAATATTCAAATACCATCTGAAATTACAAATAATATAAATAAAAAACCGTGGATTCGTATACCATATCCTATCAGAGAAATAAAACTAATGGAATACGTTACGGATAAAAATATGAATAAAGAAGAGAAAGATAAATATATGAAATTTTTGTATGAAAAGAAATTAACAAATAAAGTAGTAGAATACAACAATATTACAGGTAAGATTATAAATATTACATTAGATGATATTTCATAATCTTATTTAAAAATTGATTTTTTATATTTGTATTAATACAAATATAAAAGATTACATATATTATCTTTAAATGAAAAGTAATATACCCATTGAATCTAACGTGCATCCTTTTGAGGGATATACTCATTCTGAAATTGTAAATGAAATAAATGCATTAATAGATGCAATAGATATAAACGAGTTTGAATCTATTCAAGATATGATTGAATATATAAATACATCATATATTGCATTTAATAGAACAGTACCTTTAGATATTATTATAGATATTATCAATAACAAATGTGGTAGAAAATATATTGTAAATGAAATTAATTCTGATGACTTATACGAAAAAATATTAGATATTAAAATTGATTATATTAAAAATGTTCCACAACCTGAACAGAGAACGAAAGAATGGTTTGATATGCGTAATAATATGATTACTGCATCATCTGGTGCAACAGCATTAAGTGAAAATCCATATGAAAAAGTAGAAGGATTTATTATGGAAAAAGTGTTTGGTCGTGAGTTTATGGACAATGAATTTGTACATCATGGTAAAAAGTATGAAAGTATTGCAACAATGTTATATGAACATCTTAAAAATCAAAAAGTAGATGAATATGGTTTAATTCAACATCCTAAGTTTAGTTTTTTAGGTGCATCGCCCGATGGTATTTGTTCAAAGTATACATTAGATGGTTATGTAAATTTAAAAAATTATGGTCGTATGGTAGAAATCAAGTGTCCTTTTAAACGTAAAATTAACATGTGTGGAGTGATTGACGATCATATATGCCCTCATTATTATTGGATTCAAATTCAATTACAATTAGAATGTTGTGATTTAGAGTATTGTGATTTTTGGCAGTGTGACATAAGAGAATATACTACAATTGAAGAATGGATGAAACCCGTAGAAACAAATCATAGAATCGAACAAAATAATTTATCAGGTATTGAAGATGAATGGGCGTATGGATTTGTTCTACAATATAAGATGGATGATTACAAAAAAAGAAATGATACAGACAAAGAAGTATTTTGTTCCAAATATATTTATGCACCGAATCATTTAGGTAATTATCAAGATAAAATTTTACTTGCAAATAAAATGAAAGAAGAGAATAGTATACCAGGATTTACATTTGATAAGATATTATATTGGAGAATTTTAAATAGTCATTGTTGTGAAATAAAGAGAGATCGTAAATGGTTCCAAGATAAATTTCCTATATTTCAGGATGTTTGGGAACGTATTAAATACTTGAGAAAAGATAAGGATGCGGGTCAAATATTTAGAGATGCAATTCTTGCAAAGAAAGAAGAGAATAAAGAAAGATATGCGAATAGAAAGAATAAGACCATATTTGAATCTAAAATAGATGATAAGATAGAAGATCCTAATAATGAACTTAAGAATATTACGGTAAGTCCTGTTAAGAATTCTGTTAAAGTTAAAAAAAGTGAGAGTTGGTTTTAATTTATTTTATTTAATAATATAATAAATTAATTTTTGTTGTAAATAAAAGGGGAAAATGTAGTAGTGTAGAAATAGTAAAGTAAGTTGATTTGTAATATTCGGTGAATTCAAGGGAAGCGCCGTGGTGAAACTGCACGCTTAGCGGGAAAATCCCGTACCCCAAGGCCCGAAATCCGCGGTAAGGCGGACGTCCAGATGTCTGGACTATACGTATCAAGGTTACAGATGATGTTGGAAAGGGTAAATGGTGGAAAAAGATGACATCGCAAAAAAAGTGATATTCGGTGAGTTCAAAGGCAGCGCCGTGGTGAAACTGCGCGCTGATGGGGTAAACCCCACGACCTAAGGCCCGAAATCCGCTGTAAGGCGGACAACCAGATGACTGGAATACACTAATAATGCAACGACAAGAAAATGTAATAAAGATGAAAAAGCAGATGAGAAAGAGGTGCGCCACGCAGAAACACCCCAAAGTAGACCGCAAATTAATGCTGATCGTAACTCTGGGATGAAACATTGTAAACACAGCCTCAGTTACGGCCACCGCCACCGCCGCGCTTATCGGACCTACGCGCCTTCTCCGCCGCCTCCGCTGCCTCTGCCGCCTCTGCCACCGCCTGCGCCTTCTTCGCATCCTTGATGGTGAGGCGCTGCTCGGCAGCGGAAGGAGACTGATCACACAGGACGAGGTGGGCGGC
>Ga0114962_10003521_pt1 | contig 12665 bp, 8 predicted proteins | sample C_130820_MF_Meta_FD_87017 | JGI IMG/M metagenome (GOLD analysis project Ga0114962, IMG submission 87017) | Freshwater microbial communities from Lake Croche, Canada to study carbon cycling - C_130820_MF_MetaG | ecosystem: Environmental > Aquatic > Freshwater > Lake | place: Lake Croche, Canada... | reverse complement strand
GAAAATAAATGATACTTTCTTATTTAATAATTCATTAATTGCCGCACTAACTATACAAATTCCCGAAATTGCCTCAGTTCCTGAACAAATCTCATCTCCAATAATTAAACTATATTTATCAGCTCTTTGAATAATATTTCTTAATTCTGTCATTTCAACAACAAAACTGCTCATTCCTTTATAAATATTATCATTTCCACAAATTCTTGTCATAATATGATTATATGGATAAAATTTATAATTAACTGCTGGAACATACATCCCGGCTTGTGCCATGATTACTGATAATCCTATAGCTTTCATAAATGAACTTTTACCTGATGCATTAATTCCATATAATAAAATCCCATTTTGATTTAATTCTATATCATTCCCAATATATTCAACATCAGTTATAATTCTTTCTATGATTGGATGTCTCAGATTTTCAGCACTTATAAAAGAATTATCAGTTGTTAAATCAATTGATGGTTTATAATAACAAAATTCAAACGCATTTTTAGCATTACAGCAAGTAATATCAATATCAATTAAATTTTTTATAATAATATCTATATTATCTTTTTCAGATGTGAAAAAAGATAATAAGAAATCATAATATCTTGAAATAACAATTGAATTAATATCATTTTGTGTTTTTCTGATAGTATTAGAAGCATTAGTAATATCATAAGAAGTTAATTTATAAGAATTATTAGTTGTTAAAAGTTTTTTATCAAATTTATTCATATAAATAGTATCTTTTTTAGATGCATTTTCAAATCTTTTTTTAGTTATAATAATAAAATAACCTTCTCTTTCATTATAATCAATCTTACATAACGAATCATTAATATTACTGATTTTATTAGAAATAATAACTAATTTTTCATAAGCATTTTTATATTTTAAATTCAAATCATCTAAATCTTTATAAACACCTTCATTAAAAATATTAGTTTTAATATCATTAGTATTATATTTAGAACATTCATCTAAATTTAAAATAGAATAACTTGAAATAATTCTATTAGCATTTTCAATTAATTCTGGTTCAGTTAATTTAAAAACTTCTAATGCATTTTCTAAAGAAATCGCGAAACTATTCCATTCACAAGGTTGTAATTTTTTAAGAAAAATCTTTTTTTTAATTCTTTCTAAATCATTAATATTAGAAAGATATTTATTAATTTCTTTATATTTTCCATCAATTAAATAATTTTCAATATTATTATATCTTTTAATTAATTCTAATTTATTATTAATCGGATTTAAAAACCTTTCTTTATATATTCGAGACCCAAAAGCCGTTTTGCAACGATTAAGAATATCAATTAAAGGTTTTTCATTATTATTATTACTTATGATATTTAATTGAAGAGCACTATTAAATTCAATGGCTAAATTTTTAGAATTATCAATCAATTCTGGAATTTGTAATTCTTTAATAATTTCATTATTATGTTCGTATGCAAATTGAAGAAGACAACAAAAACTTAAACGACCCAATGAATATTTTTCTAAATTGAGATATTCAATAATAGATAACATAGATTTATTAATAAATGATTTTTCAAGAATTTTATTTTGATAATCTATTTTTTTAATATTAGTATTTAATTCATAATCTTCCCATTTTGCATGAATAAGACAATTATTATTAATAACATTTAAAATAGTTTTTTTAGTATTATCATTTAATTTATCAGAAAGAATAAGAATTTCACAAGGATTATAAATAGTTATTAATCTATATGTTTCATCTAATGTATATTGCGGGTCTGATTTTGAACTGGCATTTTCATAAATAAAAGAACGTCCTGTTGTTAAATCGACACCAGTAATACCAACAATAAGAAGATTATCAATTTCTTCATAATAAAGAACCATAATATAATTACTTTTCTTAGAATTAATATTAATATTAGTAGCAGGACTTAAAATTTCTGTAATTTTTCTTTGAGGTTCTGGAGGTTCTGTTACTTGTTCAATTAAAATAATAGTATAATTATTTTGTAATATTAATTGAATATATTTATTAATAACATAAATTGGAAAACCGCACATAATAGGATTATTACGTGAAACTTCTAATATTGATTTATTCTTTCTTGAAACTTGGATATTACAAATATCAGCAATTTTATATAAATATCTAGAATTGGCATCTGTATCATACAATTCAAAAAAAGAACCTACTTGAATTAAAATTATAGTATTTTCTCCATACTTCTTACGATATTCATCAAGATAATTTAAATAATCATCAACAATCATTATATTTCATCTTATTTATATTAATAATCTTTATATAAATATCATTATTTATACATAGAATTATAACATTGTTCTTTAAATTAACTTTAACAAAATAAGAAATATATTTAAAGATAATTTGAATATGTCTTTAAATAAAAAATTGATATAATTGTTTATAATTGTTTATATTTTTCGGTAAACATTAAAAATAATAGATTTTTTCGTGAAATTTTTAATAGATTAACATCAATATCATACAATTAAATAATATTTCAACTTGAATTATTTTTTATGTTAGGTGGCATAGTTGTTAGTAAACCTGTATAATTATTACATGTGTCATTTATAAGAAAACTATAGTCTGTTTTTATTTTATCTTCCATATCTATTTGACCTGTTCTCGTATCTAATACACCATCTAAACTTCTACATAATGTAAGTTTCTTTCTTGTATCTTCTCTTAATAATTGTTGTCCAATGGTCGATCTAGATGCTGAAATATTTAATCTTGCTATTGATAAATTATTTACTTTATCATGTATTTTAGCTTGAAAATAACTTGTATTTAAATTACTATTTAAATACAAATTTAAATACATTACATCAGAAAATACAAATATAATATTATTATTTAAATTCGTAAAAATTGGATAGGCATTTAATATGGACATATTAATACTATAAAGGCGTTTCATTTCTCCATACATTGTGCCAAGATCTTCAAGAGCTCCAAGAGATCTTGAAGATCTTGAAGCACTTGGAGCACTTGGAGCACTTGGAGCACTTTGACTTTTAATAACATCAATTAAATTAAATTTTGGTTTAATCCAAATACCATCACAATTTTTTGGTATGTAATTTTGATATTCTTTATTTTTAGCAGTTACATGTTTTATATATATATTATTTATATTTTCGAAGTTTTCAGAAATATATGTAGTAATTAAAGTAGATTTTGTAGTATTAAATGCTTTAATAAGTATATTAATTTTTGATGCATATGGATTTTTAATATCTTCTAAATAAGCTTGTTTTTCTTCTATTGTAAGTAGTTTTGATATTGGTGTTAATAATGGTTTTAAATACATTAATATTTGTATACCAAGTGTAAGACAGTCTATAAATTCACTTTTGTGTAATATTTTATCTGATATATCTTTATTACATATAAATATTAATATTAAATAATAATTAATATAATAATCAATAATATTATTTTGCTCAATTATAGAAAAACCTAAAAATAATGAATGGTTTTGTCCATTACTACACTCTTTGTTATAATTTAAAATATTATAAAAATCATTATATATTCCAACTATTTTTTCATTTTTTAATAATGTTAAACATTCTATATATGTCCAACCGCCAAATGGTGCAATAATTATTGCACCATCTGTTAATTGCGATAATGCGATTGAATCTTCACCCCAATGTTCGCCATATATTAATGTAGCATCCGAAAATTGATGACAATCTTGCTTACCCTCATTACACATGATTGTTAAAATAGGTCTATTATATTTTTTAGCCATTTCATAACCTGACCGCGTTATACCATATTGGTTAGATTTAAAACCTTTATAACCTCCCGATATAAATGCATAAGTCGGGCTTGCAAATAGTAAATTAGACATTACATAATCAGTTATTAATGAAGCTCTTAATATAATATTATTATTTGAAAATCTTGCTTTACCTAAAATACTTATATATTTTAATTGATAATCAATTAATGTTTTGGTTAATATAGGTTTATCAGTATCTCTGCTACATTTACTATCAATTAGGTCTTTAGCATTTTTTACTTCGTCAGTTTCTTTAGTTTCTTCATTATATTTTATATTAGAAATAGTACAATTTGTTTCATCGATTAAATAACATTTTTTATAAAAATTATAATATTTAATATAGTTTTTTAAAAAAATTATTAATTCACTTGAATAATGTTGATTAATATAGGGATTATTTAAAGATGTAGTATATTTATTAAAACCTTTTAAATCACTAAAATTTTTTATTATTGAATTTGCAGGAAATAATTGTGTTGTATATCTTATAGTTAATGTATTATTATTTACTATAATTATTTTTAAAGAATAAACAATATCAGAATCTTTATCACTTTGATTATAATCATCAAATATCATTATTTGAATAATTGTTGGATCTATTGTAATAAATCTTTTTGGACTTTCTTTTTCAAATAATTTAAATAGTCCAAATATATCTTTTTCATCTTTTTCATCTTTTTCATCTTTAAATATTTTAGATTGAAAATTAACCCCGTTTTCTGTATATTTTTCACATAAAATGAGTACTTTATCAAAAAATCTATCATCACTCTCATGTCTAATATTTATACTATTTATAAAGTCTAAAATTATTTTTATTTGAAAGTTTACAATAGGTGCTGAAGGGGTTCCTACAGGGTTTCTTTTAGATTTACCCCCTTCTTGATCACTAAAATATTTTTCTAATATTTCTTTTATTTTATTTAGTAACGAATCCTTAACTGATCGTTCTAGTTTAGTTATATTTATATTTTCTTGAATTAATATATTATCAATACGTGTTTTATAAGATATTTTTCTAGCAGATGGTACGCTAGATCTTCTTGTAGCATATTTTATTGAGCTCATATTCTATTTATAATAAATAGAATATTTATAATAAAAGAATTATTAAGTTCTTATAACTAATATAATAAATTTATAGATGAAGAAAAAATTTATAAAAAAATAATTTAAGGGGATTAATAAGAAATCTTTAAATATCTTTTTTATATTTATAGATGAAAATAACCTCCTTTTTAATTTTATGATATTGAAAATTAGATGAATAACATAATAAATGCGATGATTTAGTATAATAATAATAATTGTGATATAGTATTTAAAATATACTTATTTTTTTAAAATAATGATATAAATCTCCATTATAATTATCATTGATATTATCATTATCATTATCATTATCATTATCATTATTATTACATTATAATGAACCATAGCAAATAGGAAAATGTGGACAATATGATTCAATGACTTTATTAGTTAAAAATTTTAATATTATTACTTGCTATTTTAGAGATAAAATTATTGTTAATATCAGTGTTATATATATGAAAAATATCTAATATCTATTATACTATCATCAACTTTTTTATCTAAAATAATTTTAATAGCTATTATAAATTTTCTTTCTTATGTATTTTCATCTATATTATTTTATTTTTTTAGTTAAACATTTTTAAGTAAATTTTTATATATATATTTCCAGTTTCTTTTATTTTACGTGATGTTATATGATTAATATTTTTATTAATATTCTATTTATCATTTCTATTTTTAAAATAAAAATGACTGATATTTATTTTCCATTTAATACTTGTGAAGAACCGAATAAAAAAATTGGATCGCTCAACCTGTTAGTGCAGTTATAAATTTTATAACTTGTTTAATATTAATTTATTTCTTTTTAAAAGCAAAGACATTAATAATAAGATTATTGATTTTGGCATTTATTTTATTTGAAATATTTCATACATTTTCACATATAAAACATATAGACGGGGCAATGCAAAGTAATATCATACATGGTATATGGTATTTTCTATCATTTATGATTTTAATAGCAAGTATAAAAATAACAAAAAAATATCCTAATATTTATACAATCTTAATATTATTATTAATTATAATTATTGATATAAATCTATTTTTCCAACCAAATAAATTATATATGGTTTTTACAGCTTTAATATTACCAGTTGTTATTGTATTATCATATTATAATTTATATCCAATTTATATAAAAAAAGCTATACCATATTTAATAGGATTATTAATAATTCTTGGGATAGTTTTAATAAATGAAAAAATAAATTGTGAATATATGATGAAATATGCAAAATTACCATATCACGCAATAATAGAAATTATTGGTCTGATATTATTTATAACATTGGCATACGTCTTCCTACAAGCTGAGAAATATATTTAAGGATTATTTAGAGATATCTTTAAATAAAAATTGATATATTAAATATCTAATAGATTTATGTTAAAATTGTTATTAATAATACTATAATAATTATATAGCATCAACAATTTATATAAATAGGTTTGATGAAACAATTATAATGAATACTCATATATGGTATAGAATTAAATAATTTTTTTATTCCTTTTTCTCAACAATCAATTTAAATAATCTCTTTAAATCAAATAATTTTATATATATATAATAAAATTGAGAAAATGACAATAGAAGAGTATGATACATTTTTTAACAACTATAATATTAAGGTAGAAAGTGATATAAATGATGTTGAAAAATTACTTAATAATTTTGAAAATTATTTAAATTCAATATTAAGAGATAATAATTGGTTTAGAAATATAGATAAACTATCAAAAGACCCACCAACTAAAGAAGTGTTAGAAAATACTATAAAAAATTTAACTAAATATATGAATATTATTCATGATTATTATGTTAAAATAGATCATGATATTATTAAAAAAAATATAGATATTAATTTTCATTTTGTTGATATAATGACAACAGCTATAATTATATTATATTCATATGTATATCATAATAATATTTTTGAATTAAAATCCCATGATATGGATATGTTTAAAAATTATTATCAATCAATATTTCTATTTTTTATGAAAAAAATTATAGAACATTGTTATTATATTGACATTAAAATTGAAGATGAAGAACTTCTTTTTAAATTTAAAGATATCATTTATAATAAAGAGCCTAGTTGTAGAAGAGTTGTTGCAACTCAAACAAGATTAATTGTCAATTTTATTAATAAAATAAGTATTTTTTATAAAATAGCTCCATTGAATACAAGATATGTTTCAATGCCTAAATATACTGGTATATGTTGGTTTGTATCTTTTATTGTTGGTATTACTTATTCTGATAAAAATAAACAATTATTATTAAAAAAAATACCTGAGAATAGTTTAAATTATAAAAAAAAAACAGATATATCTGAATTAACAGCTAATGAAATATTTACAACATTAATATATAGAATTATAGTTAAAATTACAGAAAATACTAAAACCTATGATATGATTGATGAAACAGAAATGAATGAACTTAATATATATTTAAAAGAAACACCAATAAAATTTTTAATAAAATTAATTAATGAATATATTGATACTACAGATAAAACGAAATTATCACATGAATATAGTTTTATTAAAGAATATATAGAAAATAATAAAATTTTTAAACCTTATAAACTTAATGAATATGAACAGTTGGGTGATGTTGGTATTAGAGAATCAGATTATTTCTTTTTAAATTTATTATATAGATTTTTAAATATAAATAGTTTATATTTAATACAAGCAGATGATAAAACATATACTTATGATGTAGCTAATACAAATCCTGAAGTAATTCTAATAAATACACAAACTAAATTTCTAGGTGAAAATTTAATGTTAAATCATAAAATAACTTCTACACAAATAAATTATACAGATATAACATCAAATATAAATTATGATAAACCTAATAAATGTATAACGTATAATGATAATATATATGAACTTGATTATATATTATATGGTTCAGATATATATAATTCTTGGAATAATGCAGGACACGCTATAGTAGCTTTAACTTATAATAATGAAGAATATTTTTATGATTCTAGATATTATATACGAGAATATACTTATAATGGTAAAACTCTTAGATATCCATGTCCATTATTAAAAAAAAAATGGAAAGATGATTATTATACACATAATGGTCATTTTTGTGTAAAAAAATGTTTTCATACTGATATAAATGCACGTTCGCCTTTATATTTAAACACTAAAAATTTGTCAGAAGAAAATATATGTTATAAAAGTAATACTGATATTATTTGCTGTTATGTTAAAGTACCAGAAACATCAGGTGGTAATATAAATTATAAGATTACAAATAATAAAATAGAATTTCAATATAAAAATAAAAAATATATACGTAATATTTATATAAATTCTAAAAAAAAATATGTTAAATTAAATAATGAATATATATTATTATCTAAAATTAAATCTACTAAATCGCAAACAATAGAACAGTTAAAAGAACAATGCAAATCATTAGGAATTAAAGGTTATTCAAAGAAGAAAAAAGATGAATTAATAGAACTTATTAAAAATCATAAATAAATTTATATAATACTTATTTATTTTTATTTATTTAATGTCTAAACAAATATTCAAATCTATTAATTCAAAGATTAATTTTTATGAAAATCAATTAAATCAACAAGATAATATTCATTTAGCAATATATCCACATTTGCGAGAATTAAAAGCAATAAAAATTTCAATTTTTAATAAATTATTAGAATTAATTGGTGATAAAGATGATATATATTATCAAGATTTTTATAATAATTATTTTAAAGATTTTAAATTGTATAAGGAATATAGATGGCATAATTTAAATAAAACTAATTTTTTTATTGATATTAATGATCTTATTGAAAAGATTGAATATTATACTAATATTGATGGAAAAAATTTAATGAATGAAATTAAAAATGTATTAGATAATATTAAGATATTACCAGTAAAAAAAGAAAAAGAAACAAAACATAAAACAAAGAAAAAAACTATTTCAGCAACTATTAAAAAATTGGTTTGGAATACTAATATTGGTGAAGAAATTGGAAAATCTAAATGTTTATGTTGCAAATCAACTGATATAACGCAATTATCTTTTAATTGCGGTCATATTATAGCAGAAGCAAATGGAGGAGAAACAATTGTAAGCAATTTAAAACCAATATGTCAAAATTGTAATTCAAGTATGGGAACAAAAAATATGAATGATTTTATGGAAACACTTAAATAATTAATGATGTTTATCTTCTTTTTTTATTATTAAATAATTGTAATTCATTTGTAATATTTGAAAAAGAGTTGTAAAAATCGTCTGGATCTTTTGGCAGTTCTATATGAATTAATGATAATCTTTTTATAATCTTCTATTGTTTTTATTTCTATCTTTTATAGATTTAGTTATACCAACTTTATAAATATTTTTTAATTCACACCATTCATTAGTCCTAATATAAATATAACCTTTCATAATTAGATATATTTAAAAAAATAATCATAATCAATTTTTATAATTATTGAAATTAATATTTAAAGATTATTTGGCAAATATTAATAGCTAATGGAAATAGATAATGTAAAAGAAAATGTGTATTTATGTATTTGTGATAGAAATAATGATATTACTAGATGTAATTATAAATTATTCAATTCTTTTATAGAAGCTAATAATTATTATAAAAAAAAATATAATAATATTGATAATAATCATATATCAACAATAATATCAACAAGATATATACCTAGAATATTACAAAAACATTATTTAAATTATAAATTAATAACATTATTATTATCTTTTGATGAAAATAAAAAGATTTAATATATTTAAGGATTAAATGAGAATTTCTTTAAATCATTTTATTTTTTCAAAAATAAAAAAAATACTTGATGATATTATATTAAGTTCATCTATAATTGTTAATGATGAAACAAAAGAGATATTATATTATAATTTTTATTTAGTTTTTTATGAAATTAGAAATGGATTTTATCCAGAAATATTTAATAATGTTGATAATAAAATTTTAAATATTGATTATATTAAATGTGCATGTTATGATAATTCAAAATCACTTGATACTATTTATATTTATAATAAAAACAAATATAAATTAATTATGAAATCAATTGATTTTTTAAATACTACAAAAAGAACAAATAAAAATATCTTACAAATAGATAATCATATTGCAAATCTTTTATCATATGATAAAATTAAAAGAAATTATGAAGAAGCATTTGATGAAACTAAAACATTAAATATATCATTTATTATATATGATTTTAGAAATAGAAATGATATAAAGAAAATAAATATTTTAAGTTATCAATCTTATAAATCTAATTTAGTTAAAAATTATGAGAAATTACATAAAATAAATAATTTACCTATATTTGATAGATACAAAGGGTTGAGATGTATATTAGAAATTGATGATATTGGTGTTTAAAAATATTTAAAGATTATTTTTGAAGTTCTTTAAATATATTTTTAGGTATAATTATTTTCATTTAAAAATGTATCAATATCATTTAAAATTTTTTTTAATTTTTGTTGTTGTTTTTGTTGTTTTTTTTTGCTTTTGTTGTTGTTTCAAAGAACTAATTTTAATAATATAAGGGGTTTTATTGATAATATTAGATGGTTTTATAGTTGTAAATGAAGGTACATTTGAAATAAAATAATTTAATAATTCTTTATTTAAAATTTCCAACATAATATGATTAGTAAATTTATCATATTTATATAATATATATTTAATATTAGTGATGATATTATATTCATTACTAGTATATTTATATTTATAATACTTTAATGCCATTAATAAAAAATAATAATCATTTATAATAGGTTTTTTAGTGGTCAATGGTTTAATTAATCCGAAATCCCATATTACCCATAAATAACCTTTATTTTCAAGATAATAATCCTGACCATAAATATTATAATGAAAATATCCGCCAGGTTTTATTTTATGATATAGAAAATTACCACCGTGAGTATCATTATGATAACAATTAGTATAATGATGAAAAAACATAATTGATATATAAATTTGAGTAATTGTATTTAATTTATCTTGATTTAATTTTGAAATTTCAAAATTAGAATTTAAATCACCTGATGCCAATTCATTTAATTGAATAAATAATGCTTTATTATTATTGATTAAATCAGGATAATATTTTTTATTTTTTTTTTCTTTTGCAATTGAATAATCATCTGAATTATTACTTTTTATATTTGAATTTATACATTTTAAATTGCCATAGGTAATAGGAAAATGAGGACATTTAAAATTAATAACAAGGTCTGTTAATTTATTTAAAATATCTATTTCTTTTTTATTAGCTATATTTTGTTTTGTAATTTTAATAGCAAATTTATTTAATATATCAAATTTATTTATATTTTTAAATTTAAAATGTGATAAAAAAACAATTCCATGTTTACTATCAGAACCTATTTTTTTATCTAAAATTATTTTATTTCCAATTCTATATATTGGATTTTTTGTTTTACTATCAATATTATATAATCTTACACAATTATTTTTTTCTTTTATTGTCATTAAATATTTTTTTATAATTAATAAATAATTTATACGATCAATAATATTAGCAGATATTCTTTTAATATAAGGAGTAAATAATTTATATATTTTTTTATAAGCTTTAATTTTTTTTGAATTTGAAGATATTAATTTAGGAACAATTATTTTTTTATCATCTAAACATTTTTTAGCTAATTTTTTATATATAGCTCCAGTATTTTTAATTTTTCTTAATGTTTCAGGATTTATATTTTTATTTATTAACCACTTATTGCAAATTTCAATATCATTCAATTTAACTTTTTTATTTAGCATTTCTATTTTTAAGAATTTATATTATTTTTTTTATTACATTTCAATGAAAATAAAGAGATTTAAGGATATTCGAAAAAGAAAAAAGATGAATTAATAGAACTTATTAAAAATCATAAATAAATTATTTAATAACTTCAATAAAATCTATATAATATTCAATATTTAATTTTTTTAATATATGGCAGGTTAATCCAATACTTAATATATGAGGTGTTGTTATATTTTCTTTTTCTTTAATAATTCCAAAAACATATTTAAAATTATTTATATCAATATTATATTTATTTATATAATCTAAACATTTATCAGGTTTTGTTTTTAAAAGTAATAAACCATTTATTATTTGAGTTGCTAATATTCTTAAATCTTTATTTCTTTTATTATGAAATAAATATAAATTTTTTTTATCATAAATATCAGCAATTTCACAATTAAGAACTGTTTTACAATCTAATAATGTATATTTATCAGGATTATTATCACATATTAATTTATTATATTTATTTTCATTATAACCTTTTTTATTATTATTTAAACAATCATTGCAAATTAAATTACTTAATTTTTTATCATTATCTATTAATTTATTTGTTATTAAATCTTCATATAAATTATTAAAATTATCAAATGAATAATCATTATCTGTAATATAATCAATTGATGATATATTTAGGTCTTTACATATATTATTAATTTTAGCGATTATTTCTTTTTTATTTAAGATAAAATTACTTATTTCTGTATATAATATTTCAGTTGTATCAATATTTTTATTACTAAAATTTATATCAATATTATCAAAACTATTAATATATTTATTTAATATTTTAGATTGTCCGCATTTTTCAATATAAATTGTTATAGCATCATATTTATATATTATAATTCTATTATG
>Ga0114962_10003520_pt1 | contig 12665 bp, 12 predicted proteins | sample C_130820_MF_Meta_FD_87017 | JGI IMG/M metagenome (GOLD analysis project Ga0114962, IMG submission 87017) | Freshwater microbial communities from Lake Croche, Canada to study carbon cycling - C_130820_MF_MetaG | ecosystem: Environmental > Aquatic > Freshwater > Lake | place: Lake Croche, Canada... | reverse complement strand
TACAACAATGTCGCACTCACGGTGAAGCGAGTGCTGGTTGATCATGACGGTCAGCCGGTTCGCGGGGTGGCATCAAACTATCTCTGCGATCTGGCCAAGGGCGATCGCGTGCAGGTGATCGGGCCCTTCGGCAGCAGCTTCCTGATGCCCAATCACGCCGGCGCGCATCTGCTGATGATCTGCACCGGCACCGGCAGCGCGCCGATGCGGGCCATGACCGAGCGTCGCCGCCGCGCCCATGCGCCGATTGGCGGTGGCGTCAGTGCGGCCGGGGCTGCCGGCAGCCCCGATGGCCAGGCGGCTGAAGACGGTCGCCTGATGCTGTTCTTCGGCGCCCGCAGCCAGCGCGAGTTGCCCTATTTCGGTCCGCTCGCCCGGCTGCCGCGCGATTTCATCGACATCGAGCTGGCCTATTCGAGGTCTGCCGACCATCAGAAGCGCTATGTTCAGGACGCGCTGCGCGAACGCGCGAGCGACGTGGCCGCGCTGCTGGCCGATCCGGCCACGCACATCTATGTCTGCGGTCTCAAGGCGATGGAGGACGGCGTGCTGCAGGCGCTGCAGGAGGTCGCGGGGGGGCACAGCCTCGATTGGTCGACGCTGCACCAGCAGCTCAAGGCAGAAGGTCGGCTGCATTTCGAGACCTACTGACGACCTTCGCAGGTCGGTAAGAGGTCTCGAGAGCCTTGCGCACAGACCTCGTTAGTCACGAAGCGACTTTGCTCACATCGACCGGATCGTTTGTCGCAGGCGCGGTCGGCGCTAGATTGTGCTCCCGAGCTCCCTTGCGCGCTGATTCTTCGAGCACTGCCTTTCCATGTACCGCTACGACCGCTACGACCAGGCTCTGGTCGACGAACGGGTTGCGCAGTTTCGCGACCAGACCCGCCGTTTTCTCGCCGGTGAGCTGCCCGAAGACGAGTTCAAACCGCTTCGCCTGCAAAACGGCCTCTATGTGCAAAAGCACGCGCCGATGCTGCGCATTGCGATTCCTTACGGCACGCTGTCGGCGCTCCAGCTGCGCAAACTCGCCGAGATCTGCGACACCTACGACCGCGGCTACGGGCATTTCAGCACCCGCCAGAATCTGCAGATCAACTGGCCCGAACTCGCCCGCGTGCCCGACATCCTGGCCGAACTCGCGACAGTCCAGATGCATGGCATCCAGACCAGCGGCAACTGCGTGCGCAATGTCACCGCCGACCATTTCGCCGGTGTTGCGCCCGATGAACTCGTCGATCCGCGGCCCTATTGCGAGCTGCTGCGTCAGTGGTCGACCTTTCATCCCGAATTCACGTTTTTGCCGCGCAAATTCAAGATCGCAGTCTCGGCGTCGGCCGGCGATCGCGCAGCGGTGCAGGTCCACGATATCGGTCTGAAGCTGCTGCGAAACCCGCAGGGCGAGCTGGGCTTCGAGGTCTGGGCGGGCGGCGGTCTGGGGCGCACGCCGGTGATCGCGCCGCTGATCAAGGCCTTCCTGCCCGAGCCCGAACTGCTCAACTATGTCGAAGCCATCCTGCGGGTCTATAACCGCTTCGGTCGTCGCGACAACCTCTATAAGGCCCGCATCAAGATCCTGGTGCGTGAGCTCGGCGCCGAGCGCTTTGCCAGCGAGGTCGAGGCCGAATGGGCGGCGCTGCGCGGCGGTCCGGCAACACTCACCGCCGCAGAGCTCGCCCGGGTCGCGAGCTGCTTTGAGTTGCCGCCCTATCGCACGCTGGCGAGCGATCCGCCGGCGCTGCGCGAAGCGATCGATTTTGTGCCGGGCTTCGCCGCCTGGGCCAAGCGCAGTGTGCATCCGCATCGTGTGCCGGGTTATGCCGCAGTCGTCATCTCGCTCAAGGCCCATGGGGTCGCGCCGGGTGATGCCACATCAGATCAGATGCGCGCGGTGGCCGATGCCGCCGAGGCCTTCGGTTTCGGTGAGATCCGGGTCAGCCACCATCAGAATCTGGTGCTGCCCGATGTCGAGCAGCGCTCGCTGCCGGCCCTGCATGCACTGCTGAAAAAGCACGGTTTGGCGACAGCGAATGTCGGTCTGCTCACCGACATCATTGCCTGCCCGGGCGGCGACTTCTGTTCGCTGGCCAATGCCGTCGCGATTCCGGTGGCGACCGCGATTCAGGCGCGCTTCGACGATCTCGACGACCTCTTCGACATCGGCGAGATCGAACTGAATATCTCGGGCTGCATCAATTCCTGTGGCCATCATCACATCGGTCATATCGGCATTCTCGGCGTCGATAAGGCCGGCGAGGAGTGGTACCAGATCTCGATCGGTGGTGTGCAGGGGCCGGCGACCGCCATCGGCAAGATTCTCGGCCCCTCGTTTTCACGCGGCGAGATTCCGGACGTGATCGATCGTCTGATCCGAACCTATGTTTCACGGCGCTCGTCGACTGACGAGCGCTTCATCGATCTGGTGCAACGCATCGGCATCGAGCCCTTCAAGGAGGCCGTCTATGGCTCATCTCATTGATCGCACCGGGCTGCGGCCCGACAGCTGGGTGCTCTTCGACGGCGATGCCGGCTCGATTGCGCCGCAGGCCGATCTGCTGATTACCTTCGATGAATGGCGTGAGCGCGCCCAGGTCTGGCAGCAGCATCGGGGGCGCCTTGGACTGCTCGTCTCGCCCGCCGACGATGTCAAGGCGGTCGCGGCCGATATCGGTCGCTTTGCGCTGGTCGCGGTGCATTTCCCGAAGTTCAACGACGGACGCGGTTATTCGAGTGCGCGCCTGCTGCGCGAGCGGCTCGGGTTTGCCGGCGAGTTGCGAGCGGTCGGTGATGTGCTGCGCGATCAGCTCTTTTTGCTGGCGCGTTGCGGCTTCGACAGCTTCGCCCTGCGGGCCGATCAGGATCCGGTGGCGGCGCTGTCGGCCTTCAGAGATTTCAGCGTGCGGTATCAGGCCGCGACTGATGAGGTGCTGCCGCTCTTTCGCCGGCGCAGCGCGCTGGCTGCATGAAGCGGTCCATGGGCTCGAATCAGGGCGGAAAGACCGACGCGAAAGCGCCCGCGATAGCCGGTGCGATGTCGGGTTCGACTTTCGATTCGACGATGAGCCCCACGGTGCAGGACAGGTCGGCACACCTCAAGGCGGCACCGCCCGGCAAGGTCTGGTTTGTCGGTGCCGGCCCGGGAAGCGCCGATCTGCTCACTGTGAGGGCGATTCGCCTCTTGGCCCGTGCTGACGTCGTTCTGCACGATGCCCTGATGAGCGATGAGGTGCTCGAGTGGGCGCCTGCCGCACGCCATATTGCGGTCGGCAAACGCAGCGGCGGTATCTCGACCGAGCAGCGTTTTATCGACCGTACGCTGGTTGAATGCGCCCGCCATCATGCGGTGGTGGTGCGTCTGAAGGGCGGTGACCCGACGGTGTTTGCCCGCCTCGATGAAGAAATCGATGCGCTCGATGCCGCGGGCATTGACTGGGAGATCGTGCCCGGCATCACTGCAGCGAGTTCGGCGGCAGCCGCTGCCGGCCATTCCCTGACCCGGCGAGGCGTCTCGCGAAGTGTTCAGATCGTGACGCCGCGAGTCGGACGCGGCGAGGCGCAGTCGATGCACTGGGCCGAGGGCTTGAGCCCGGATGCCACGGTCGTGCTCTATATGGCCGGGCAGATTGCCGGCGAGTGTGCGGCCATCCTGATGTCGCGCGGCTTTGCGCCCGAGACACCGGTCGTTTGCGTGCGTGGTGCGTCATGGGCGACCCAGCTTGTCGATCGCATGACCCTGGGCGCGCTTGCGGTGGACGGTCTGGCGGTTGATGAGAGGCCGGTTGCATTGCTGGTCGGCGCGGCGGTCACAGAGCGCGTGCGCGATACACCAGAGCGCGTGCGCGATACACCAGAGCGCGTGCGCGATCCATCAGACAGACTGCGCGATTCCGGTTCAATCTGGCCTGATCTGGTTCGCTACGCCTGATCTGCACGGTGGCCAGGCGCCACGCTGCGAGCTGTGTGCAGCCTGATGCCTCAACCCCCGGCAGGCACCCTGGCTTGCGACGCGCGTCAGATCGTCGGCGCGGAATCGGCCGATGCGTCTGTCGCGACAAATCGAGTGACCCGGCGCGGCCGCAGGTGCACCTGAACGCCTGGCGCAAGACCAAGGCGATCGCGCAGCGTCGTAAAGCGCTCGCGCGGCAATTCGACGTCCACATAGCTGTCGTCCGACACGCGTTTGAACTCGATGCGCGTGTTTGGCCCGACTGTGAGCGTCTGGCTGAGTGTGACCGCCCAGGTGTCGTCGCCGGCCTCGGCCAGGATTTCCAGTTCGTGCGGACGCACATAGCTGACCTCGTCGGCAGCGCCGCCTCGTGCATGTCCGAGTCGACCATGAAAGAGGTTCACGTCGCCCAGGAACTGCAGCACGAAGGGTGTGGCCGGATGGTCGTAGACCTCGTCCGGGCTGCCCTGCTGTTCGATGCGTCCCTGGTTCATGACCACCACCCGATCTGCGACTTCCATCGCCTCGTCCTGGTCGTGGGTGACGAAGACGCTGGTGACATGGACTTCGTCGTGCAGGCGACGCAGCCAGCGACGCAGCTCCTTGCGCACCTTGGCGTCCAGCGCACCGAAGGGCTCGTCGAGCAGCAGCACCTTCGGCTCGACCGCGAGCGCCCGGGCCAGTGCGATGCGCTGGCGCTGGCCGCCCGAGAGCTGGTGCGGGTAGCGGTCCGCCAGCCAGTCGAGCTGCACCAGCTTGAGCAGCTGCATCACCTTGGACTTGATCTCGGCTTCGCCCGGGCGGGTGGTCTTGGGGCGAACACGAAGCCCGAAGGCCACGTTCTCGAAAATCGACATATGGCCGAACAGGGCGTAGTGCTGAAAGACGAAGCCGACCTTGCGCTCGCGCACATCGGTGTTCGTCGCGTCCTCGCCGTGAAACAGCACGCTGCCGGAGTCCGGCACTTCGAGCCCGGCAATGATGCGCAGCAGGGTGGTCTTGCCGCAGCCCGAGGGCCCCAGCAATGCGACCAGCTCACCGGCCGGGATGTCGAGGTTGAGGTTGTCGCAGGCGACGGTGGCGCCGAAGCGCCGGTTCAGGTTTCTGACTTCAATGCTCATTCGCTTCTGTCTCCGATCTCGCGCCTCTGGCCCTTCACGCGCTGCTCGATCACGTACTTCACGACCAGCGTCACCAGGGCCAGCGCAGCGAGCAGCGAGGCCACCGCGAAGGCAGCGGCGAACTGGTACTCGTTGTAGACGATCTCGATGTGCAGCGGCATGGTGTTCGTCTGCCCGCGGATATGCCCGGACACCACGCTGACCGCGCCAAACTCGCCCATCGCCCGGGCGTTGCACAGGATCACGCCGTAGAGCAGTGCCCACTTGATGTTGGGCAGCGTGACGCGCCAGAAGATCTGCCAGCCACTCGCGCCCAGCACGCGCGCGGCTTCTTCCTGCTCGATGCCCTGCGCCTGCATCAGCGGAATCAGCTCGCGGGCGATGAAGGGGAAGGTGACAAAGACTGTCGCCAGCACAATGCCGGGAACCGCAAAGATCACCTTCAGGTCATGGTCGCGCAGCCACTCACCCATCCAGCCCTGAAGACCGAACACCAGCACGAAGATCAGGCCGGCAATCACCGGGCTGACCGAGAACGGCAGGTCGATCAGCGTGAGCAGCAGGCTCTTGCCGCGAAAGTCGAACTTGGTGATGGCCCAGGCCGCGGCCACGCCGAAGACCAGGTTCATCGGTACGCTGAAGGCGGCGGCGATCAGGGTGAGCTTGATGGCCGAGCGCGCATCCGGCTCGGTGATTGCCGCGAGGTAGACATCGATGCCCTTCTTGAAGGCCTCGAAAAAGACGGTGGCCAGAGGCACGAACAGAAACAGCGTCATGAAAGCGATGGCCACGCCGATCAGCACTCGCTGTATCCACACCGGCTCGGTGGTGGCATTTCGCAGCGCGCGGGGCGCTATGCCTGCCGCAGCCGACCCGAGCGGCAGGGGCGTAACCGCAGGGGTGGCGCTCGTCACAGCCCCCCCTGTCGCTTGCGTGTCCAGGCCTGAAGCAGATTGATGACCAGCAGCAGCAAGAACGCGGCGACCAGCATGACCACTGCAATCGCGGTGGCACCTGCGTAGTCGTATTGCTCCAGCTTGGTGATGATCAGCAGCGGCGTGATTTCGCTGATCATCGGCATGTTGCCGGCGATGAAAATCACCGAACCGTATTCGCCCAGGGCACGCGCGAAGGCCAGCGCGAAGCCGGTCAGCAGCGCCGGCATGAGGATCGGGAAGATGACCTTCGTGAAGGTCTGCCAGCGGTTCGCGCCTAAGGTGGCCGCGGCCTCTTCCAGCTCACGGTTGAGGTCGTCGAGCACCGGTTGGAGGGTTCGGACCACAAACGGCAGGCCGATGAAGACCAGCGCCACCCACACGCCCAGCGGCGTGAAGCTCACCTTGAAGGGCAGCCACTGTCCGATCAAGCCGTTTTGCGCATAGATCGCGGTCAGTGCGATGCCGGCCACCGCGGTCGGCAATGCAAAGGGCAGGTCGACCAGTGCGTCGATCAGGCGCTTGGCTGGAAACCGGTAGCGCACCAGTACCCACGCAACGATGAGTCCGAAGAAGGCATTGAGCAGGGCCGCCAGAAACGAGGCGCCGAAGGTCAAACGGTATGACGCCACCACCCGCGGCGTGGTGGTGGCATCGAGGAACTGCTGCCAGGTGAGCGTGAAGGTCTTGAGGAATGCGGCCGACAGCGGAATCAGCACGATCAGGCTGGTGTAGAGCAGGGCCAAGCCAAGCGCCAGGTCGAAGCCCGGCAAGACCGAGTGCCGTTTGAGCAGCGTGCGGGAAAAGATCACAAGCTGACCTGCGCCGGGCTCAGCGCGCCTTGGCCGCAGCGATCACCTGATCGTAGAGGCCGCCGTCGTTGAAGTGCTCCTTCTGCGCCTGGGTCCATCCGCCGAAGACCTCGTCGACGGTGAAGGTGTTGACCTTCGGAAACGCTTTTGAATACCGGGCCAGCACCTTCTCGCTTCGCGGGCGCAGGTTATGCCTGGCAGCGATTTCCTGGCCTGCGTCGCTGTAGAGAAACTGCAGGTAGGCTTCGGCCTGTTTGCGCGTGCCGCGTCGGTCCACCACCTTGTCGACCACGCTCACCGGGTTCTCCGCCAGGATCGTGCGGCTCGGGTAGATCACTTCGAAGCCGTCGCCGAATTCCTTCGTAATCAGGGGCGCCTCGCTCTCGAAGGTGACCAGCGCATCACCGAGATTGCGCTGCGCGAAGGTGGTGGTGGCGCCGCGCCCGCCGCCGTCGAGCACCGGCACGTTGGCAAAGATGCGCGTGACCAGGGCCCTGGCCGCGTCGGGGCTGAGCCCGGCCTTGATGCCGGCGCCCCAGGCGGCGAGGTAGGTGTAGCGACCATTGCCCGCGGTCTTGGGATTCGGGATGATCACGCCGACGCCCGGGCGACCCAGGTCGCTCCAGTCGCGGATGTTCTTCGGATTGCCCTTGCGCACCAGGATCACCGACACCGAGGTGGTCGGCGCGCTGTTGTTCGGCAGCCGCTTGGCCCAGTCCTGCGGGACGAGCTTGCCTCGCTCGAACAGGATGTCGATGTCGTTGGCCTGATTCATCGTGATGACGTCGGCCTCCAGCCCGTCCGCGACGCTGCGTGCCTGGCGGCTCGAGCCGCCGTGACTCTGGTTCAGGGTGATGTCTTCGCCGGTGGTCTTTTTCCAGTGCGCGGCAAAGACGGGATTGAAGTCCTTGTAGAACTCGCGCGACACGTCATAGCTCACATTCAGCAGCGTCGTGCCGGCGGCCAGCGCGGGCGTGACGGTCGTGACGGTCAGAGCGACGGCCAGCACGGCGCGTCGCAGAAAGCAGATCGTGGGAGGCATTGCTGACTCAAAAAGGGAACGGCCGGGCATGCTATGCAGCGCCCCATGAACAGCGAAGAAACGAAACTGCGCTTGCTTATTCAGAAAGCGAGGAAGCGCGCGATCGACGACTGGATCCCGAACGGGGACTTTGTGCAAGCGAGCGACTGAACAGGCTTGCGCACCTCACGTCGCGGCGACGTGTCCCCGCAGCCGTGTTGCGAAAGCCTCGATCTCGGGTGCCACCGCGGGCCAAGCGGCATCCACCGACACCTCTTCTATTGTGGCGCGCAGCAGGCGACGCAGCGTGTCGGGCTGTGGTGTCAACGGCCCGGCGAAACGGACACCCTCTGGACCGACCACCACCAGGGTCGGAAAGGTCTCGATGTCGACGTCACCCACGAGGTCGGACGCCTCTTCAATATCGATCCAGTGTCGACGCACTCGGCCGTGCCGGGTCATCAGCTCGGCGGTGACCTGCTCCCAGACCGGTGCATGCTGGTCGCACAGTCGGCACCAGGCAGCGCACAGACAGGCGATATGAATGTCCTGATCGTTCATGCGCTGATCTTACGTCTGATGACAATCGGGCAGGGCCTGGCTTTGCCCGGGCTTTTTCGCACAGGCCGACAGCCGGCCTTGCCTGGGTCTACAATGGTGCCTCGCTTTCGATCCTCAGACGCAAGGTCTGCCGGGCCCTCGAAGGTTTATTGCTGACCCGGGCTGTCTTTGAAGAAACCCCCCTCAGATCCCAAGAGTCGCCAGTTTCTCGAGCTCAACCGATATCGGCGTGAGCGCGTGATGCTGCATATCTATCTGCTCAGCGGCACCCGTTTCACCGGTCGTCTGCGTTCGTTCGATGTGCACACGCTGCTGCTCGAAACGCAGCAGGGCGATATGGTGATTTATGCCCATGCAATCAGCACGATCGAGCCGGCGCTCAATGTTCGCGGACGGCGGGCGCCGGGTGCGGCGGCCCCGGCTCGTCGCTTTGACATTGGCGGCGCACCGCGCCGCATGCCGTTCTCAAACGCCAACCAGTTGCCGGCCGAAGGCTCGACGCACTTCGATGGCATGCCCGATACCGATCCGGATGTCGAATTGCCGCCGGCTGCACCGCCCACCCGAAGTCCTGCGCCGACGGTAACCATCGTGCGCCGGCGCTCAAGGCTCGTTCAGAAATAGCGCGCACGCACCGGCTCAGGCGAATCAGGCCACCTGCCGTGCGTGATGCGTCAGAGGCGAGCAGGAGGCCGACTGAACGCTGGCGAGCTGGGTGCCCAATGCCGCGTCAGGGTCTTAGCCGGGTGACCGCCGGAATGAGCAGCGCGATCGCGCAGGCCAGCCCGCAGGCGCCGGCAGCCACGCTGAACGCCATGGTGAAGGCCTGTCCGAGCGCCGCGCGGTCGGCGGTCAGGATCGAACTGGCATTGCCCACCGCTGCAAGGATGAGCGAGGTGAGTACCGCAATGCCGATGACCCCGCCAAAGGATCGAAAGAGCGAGACGGTGGCGGTGGCCACACCGACCATGGCAGGTCCGACGGCCATCTGTGCGGCGACCGTCAGCACCGGCAGGGTCAGCCCCACGCCCAGGCCAAGCGGGATCATCAGCATCGCCAGGCCGATGCCTGCCTTGGGCGAAATGAAGGCAATGCCGAGCAGGGCCAGACACGACAGCAGGCAGCCTGTGGCGGCAATCCATCCGATCTGGCGCACTTTCAGCATCACGCGGCCCGAGGTGAAGGCGCCGGCGGGAACCGCCAGCGTGAGCGCGATCAGGCGCACTGCTACCTGATCGGCGCGTGCCTCGCCCACGGTCTGCATCGACAGGGGCAGCAGCACCGTGCATCCGACCAGCACGAAAAAGGTCAGCGCGGTGACCAGGCAGCAGGCCATGACCGTGCGGTTGCGAAAGAGTGCCAGCGGGAGAATCGGTTCGGCGGCATCGGACTCACGCCAGCCCCACAGCCCGAGCAGCGTCACGCCAATCGCGATCAGACTCAGGGTCGAGGTGCCGAACCACCCTGCGCCCTGGCCGATGCGGGTGAGCGCGATCAGGATGACCGCAATGCCGGCGGCCAGCAGCGCCGCACCCAGCCAGTCGATGCGGGCCTCGCGTCGTGACTCGCCGGCGGCCGGCAACACCCTCATGACCATGAAAATCGCAAAAGCCGCCAGCGGCAGATTGACCAGGAAGATCGAGCGCCAGCTCAGGTGCTCGGTCAGATAGCCGCCGAGCAAGGGCGCGGCCAAAGCCGATGAGGCGAATACGCCCGAGAAATAGCCCTGGTATCGGCCGCGTGCCGGCCCCGAGACATAGTCGGCGATCGCAGTCTGGGACAGCGCAAACAGCGCCCCGCTTCCCAGACCCTGCAGCACCCGCGCGCCGATCAGCATCGGCATCGAGACCGACACTGCGCACAGCAGCGAGCCGACGATGGCGGTCGCCATCGCGATCAGCAGCATGCGGCGTCGCCCGTGCAGATCCGACAACTTGCCGTAGACCGGCGTGGCCACCGTGCCGGCGACCAGGTAGCCGGCCATGACCCACGCGATCAGCGACAGGTCGTTGAGCTCACGGCCGATGGTGAGCAGCGCAACCGGCACCATCGACTGGTCGATTGCCCCGAGAAACGTGGCCGGCAGCAAGCCGAGCACGACCTGCTTGATCTGCTCGGGCGTGCGTTCGGGCGGGCTGTGTCGCTCGGTTCGGCTGACGCTGGCGAAGGTATCGCCGGATGCGCCGCCCGGACCGCGTGCCTCAGGCGCCAAGCAGCTGGCCGCCGTCGACGGCGATCGTCTGGCCGGTGACCCAGCGCGCCTGGTCCGAGGCCAGGAAGAGCACCAGATCAGCCACTTCGTCGACCGTGCCCAGACGACCGAAGGGGATGCTGGCAAGGATGCGGCCGTAGAGCGCCGGGTCGCTGGCCTTGCGCTGCTCCCAGGTGCCGCCCGGAAATTCGATCGAGCCGGGTGCAACGCAATTCACGCGGATGCCCTTGCGGGCGAGCATCGCGGCCTGGCTGCCGGTGTAGTGCGACACCGCTGCCTTGGCCGCGCCGTAGGCGGGTGTGCGGGCAGACGGGCGCAGCGCCGAAATCGACGAGATATTGACGATGCTGGCCGATGCGCCTTTCTCAAGCCAGGGCAGGGCAGCGCGACTGGCGCGCACCACCGCCTGCACATCGACCCCCAGGCTGGCTTCCCAGCCTTCTTCGGTATCGCCCAGGCCAAAGGCCGACGAGTTGTTGACCAGCACATCGATGCCGCCGAGCGCTTTAGCAGCCGATTCGACCCAGTTCACGATCGCCTTGGCATCGCCCAGATCGCAGACCGATGCATGGGCGGTGACGCCGTGAGCGGCAAGCTCGCCGCGGGTGGCCTCGAGGGTGTCGGCGCCTCGCGCGCAGATCGAGACTGAGGCGCCGGCTTTGGCAAAGCCGGCTGCAATGGCGCGGCCGATGCCGCGGCTGCCGCCTGCCACCAGCACGCGGCGGCCGGCGAAGTTGAAGGTCTGGCTCATGTCGGTGTCTCCCTGATTCTTGTTATCGAGAAAAATATTTTTCAGCTGAAGGCCTGGATGCCGGTCTGGGCACGACCCAGGATCAGTGCATGCACGTCGTGCGTGCCTTCGTAGGTGTTGACCACCTCGAGGTTGACCAGGTGACGCGCCACACCGAATTCATCGGAGATGCCGTTGCCGCCCATCATGTCGCGCGCCAGCCGGGCGATGTCGAGGGCCTTGCCGCAGGAGTTGCGCTTCATGATCGAGGTGATTTCGACCGAGGCGCTGCCTTCGTCCTTCATGCGACCCAGGCGCAGGCAGCCCTGCAGTCCGAGCGTGATCTCGGTTTGCATGTCGGCCAGTTTTTTCTGGATCAATTGATTGGCGGCAAGTGGCCGACCGAACTGCTTGCGATCGAGCACGTACTGGCGCGAGCGGAACCAGCAGTCTTCGGCCGCACCCAGCGCACCCCAGGCAATGCCGTAACGGGCGCTGTTCAGGCAGGTGAACGGACCTTTGAGGCCCTCGACGCCGGGCAGCAGCTGGGCGTCGGCGGCGAAGACGCCGTCCATCACGATCTCGCCGGTGATCGAGGCGCGCAGTCCGACCTTGCCCTGGATCTTGGGTGCAGACAGGCCCTGCATGCCCTTTTCGAGGATGAAGCCCTTGATGCGGCCATCGAAATCGCCGCCTTGGCATTTGGCCCAGACCACGAAGACATCGGCGATCGGGCTGTTGGAGATCCACATCTTGGCGCCGGTGAGCAGCCAGCCGCCATCGACCCGCTTGGCGCGGGTCTCCATGCTGCCCGGGTCGGAGCCGTGATTCGGCTCGGTCAGGCCAAAGCAGCCGATCCATTCGCCGGTGGCCAGCTTGGGCAGATATTTGCGCCGCTGCGCCTCGGTGCCGAATTCGAAAATCGGCAACATCACCAGCGAGCTCTGCACGCTCATCATCGAGCGATAGCCCGAGTCGATGCGCTCGACTTCGCGGGCGATCAGGCCATAAGCCACGTAATTGAGGCCGGGGCCGCCGTATTCGGTCGGGATGGTGGGGCCGAGCAGGCCAAGCTCACCCATCTCGCGAAAGATCGCGATATCGGTCTTTTCATGGCGAAACGCCTCGACCACGCGGGGCGCGAGCTTGTCCTGGCAGTAGGCGGCGGCGGCTTCGCGGATCATGCGCTCGTCTTCGGTCAGTTGCGCATCGATCAGCAGGGGGTCATCCCACTTGAAGACGTCTTTCAGGCTATGGGCTTTTTCGGGTCCGTTCATCGTGCGTCCTCTGAAATTGGGAGTGCACATGCCGGGCAGGCAGCGGCGCG
>Ga0114962_10003518_pt1 | contig 12667 bp, 13 predicted proteins | sample C_130820_MF_Meta_FD_87017 | JGI IMG/M metagenome (GOLD analysis project Ga0114962, IMG submission 87017) | Freshwater microbial communities from Lake Croche, Canada to study carbon cycling - C_130820_MF_MetaG | ecosystem: Environmental > Aquatic > Freshwater > Lake | place: Lake Croche, Canada... | reverse complement strand
TCATGCATTTGTCTTGCTGGGTGATTTTCAGGAATATTGAGAGCTGTAAAATTATTGAAATCATTATCAATATCAGGGCCTTCAGCAACTATAAAACCCATTGAGCCGAAGATATTGATTATTTCATCAATTGCTTGTGAGATTGGATGCGTAACTCCATCTATTTGTTCTCGTATTGGTAGTGATACATCTAATTTGTCTAATTTTAATTTTTCATTAAGTAGTTTTGATTCAAGCAGAGTTTTTTGGCTTTCAAGTTTTTCAGTAAGGCTAACTTTACAATTATTGATAATATTGCCAAATTCTTTTTTTTCTTGGGGTGAGAGGGTACTTAATTTTTTAAATTCTTCAGTAAGTATTCCAGATTTGCCAAGATATTCAATACGCTTTTCTTCAAGGCTCTCTAAAGTAGTAATATGGTCTATTGCTTTAATTATCTCTGATATAACCTGCTTAATATCTGCCATAAAGCACGCTCTATTACAAAGTTTAGCTTACGCTGTTTTTTTTGACAATACTTCCTTAACTTTTGATACTATATCTGCAAATAAATCTGGTGTTCTAACTGCCATTTCAGCAAGAACTTTACGATCTAAAGAGATGTTAGCTTTGTTCAAGCCATCTATAAATTGTGAATAAACTAAACCGTAATTACGAACAGCTGCGTTGATTCTTTGAATCCACAATCCTCTAAATTCTCTTTTTTTAGCACGACGATCTCGATAAGCGTATTGTAGTGCTTTTTCAACTTTTTCAATTGCCACAGTAAAGCAAGTTTTTGCTCTTCCTCTATAGCCTTTAGCCATTTTAAGAGTTTTTTTATGACGAGCTTTTGTTACTTTACCACTTTTTACACGTGCCATTATTGATACCTATTTATAGAACTTAAATATTATGCATATGGTAGAAATTGTTTTACAATCTTAGCATCTGCAGGACATAGAATAGTTGTGCCACGTTGCTCTCTGATTTGTCTTCTACTTCTTTTAACCATACCATGACGTTTACCGGCTTGAGTTCCTCTTACGAGACCTGTAGCAGTCAACGAAAATCTTTTTTTTGCTCCTGATTTAGTTTTTAATTTTGGCATTTTTAACCTTTATTAATTTCTGATTTTGCTCCAGGCAATAGGCATGCCTTGTTGATCGAATGCCATTTGCCCGTTTTCAAGCTGTACGGCCATATATTTTCTTTTTGCACTAATAAATTTTACCGGCTTAACCTTTTGGCCATTATAAACAATAACTTTAGCTGATTCTCTTTCAACAGGGTTATTTTTACTTGCGGTTTTAGCTTTGCCCATTACTCAATCTCTTGCTTTTAACTTAAAATACATTTATTTAGAGTAGTGAATCTAACATCTAATTGCAGATAGTCAAGGAAAAATTTATAAGATCGGGGAAATATGAAGATCTATATTATTTGTTTATTGAGTAGTTTAATAGGAGATATGAGTAATGTGCGTGGGGTTACTAGGTCGATGGCTGATCTTTACGCGCCAAAACAATTAATAATCCATGAAATTAAAGCTAATGAAGTTAAGAAAGCTGATGCTTTAATTAGAACTTTTGAGGACGCTGATAAGATAGTAGTTATAGGCGCTGGAGCTGATAGTCTCGCTGCAGTGCTTACACTAAAAAATTCTTTTAAAAATAGGATTTATACTGCTTGGAGCGGACATCAACTTCCTGAAGATGGGAATCTTTTACTGATTGATCGAATTAATTTACCAAAAGGAATTGCTCCAGATACTTTGAAAATTTCTGGACATTTAACAGAAACTATAGGAGTACCCCATAATTTAACTAAAGCTGATCTCAAGAATTCGCTAGAAGAGTGGTCCGATAGAATACCGGTTACTAATAAAAAGAAATTAGTATTAATTCTTGGTGGTGATGCACCTCTTTCAGATGGAAAAACTCAAAAGCTTTACACAATAAAAGAAGCTGAAGAGTTAGCAGATTATATAGAAATTTTAGCTAAGAAAGACGATTATTATGTATATGTTACTAATGGGCCTAGAACCGGTAAATTTCATAATGATACAATGAAAGAAAACAATACTGTACATAGGGGAAACACAGATATTTCTGAACCAACGGACTCTGTAAGTGCAGCTTTTCTTAATCGCCTAAGATCTAAAAATTTTAAAGATTTTTATTTTGCTGATTTTAGATATGCTACTCCTTCTATTAGTGCTTATAAGCCCTTCTTGGGTTTATTAGAAACGTCAGATCTTTTGATTTTGCCTGGAGAATCAGTGTCAATGTTTTCTGAAACAATTGGACTTACTAATAATAGAATTGGTTATATAACCAGTTCTATGAATGATGCTCATTATAAGAGCATGGATGGTTTTAAAAAAGAAAGCCATACTTCTATTCTATCTCTTCCTGTGACAACGGGAAAATATGATTTAGAAAAAAATGCTATAGCAGAAACTATAGAAGAACCAGAGCCTGCAGCTATGACTTTTGCTAAAGCGATAAAAGCTGATTTAGCAAGAACTAAAATTACAGGATTGCAAAGATAATTTATACGCTGTATTATCGCGTTTCAAAATTATGCACCCTTAGCTCAGCTGGATAGAGCATTTGACTACGAATCAAAAGGTCGGGCGTTCGAATCGCTCAGGGTGCACCAGGATAAACCTTAATTACAACGAATTATAAAAAAGCAAGCTTTGTTTCTAGGTCGCATTAGGAATATTTATTTTGTAGATAATGTATATGATATGTGTTTGATTTTAGTAGAGGGCTGTGGATTAGTATTTTAGTATTCTGTACCTAGACGTTACTAATATAAGTTTATTTTTTTAACTACATAAACAATGGTGTATAACGGTAAATGCAAACAAAAGTATAAATTGCTGACTACGAATCAAAAGGTCGGGCGTTCGAATTGCTCAGGGTGCACCAGGGTTTTGACATTTATAAAAACAGCTGTGTGCTACTCATGTTCTACAAATTAAATCAATATAGCAAAATTATCTATACTAGAATTAAGCTTAAAATATCAAAACAGAATGTCAGGAGTACAATTTGTTTTTATTGTTATAAGGATACTCATTTTAAATGCTAATTACTATTACACACAATCAAAATCTCCATTTGTGTTATCAATACTTAGTTTGATCAAAAATGATCAACCGTAATAAATGACAAACAATAATACAATCTATCAACTAAGACTATTATCCAGAGAACTAACAATTACAGATATAGATTCTTTATTAAGGAGAAAAGTTTATTACGAAATCTTACTTGTAAAATTACAAGGATATACGATCATTTGTTGATATGATGTTATTACTTATAATTTTGTTTTATTCTATAAATATAGTGTTTGTAATAATTTTAAAGTTAAAAAATTTTTAAGCAAATGCAGTTATTTAAGTTAATCAAGAAGTTATAGAAATTTTAGTAAATTGGTTGATGCAATTAATTATATCTCTTAGTATTTATTATAAATATTTAATTTTGCAATGCATAGTTTTAACTAAATTGCTTAAAAAATTTTGATACCTGTTAAGCTGTATAGGATAATTTTGTGGTAAAAATAGTGACAGAATATTAAGTATTTTGGAGATATAGAAGAGAGGCTAATATTCAATAAATTTAAACTTTTATACTTAATATTTAAATAATTTATATACCTAGCAATATGATCGATACACTTAACAGTAACCAAAGAAATTTTTTTAGTGAAATATCTATTGCAGATGTTATCAATATTTCTCAAACAGGCGATATATTAACTACCTCTAATGAGAAATTAGATAGAAATGATGATTCCGTTTTTAGAAATTTTGACGCGTACAAGAAAGCTTATTTTTCTCCATGGGTTCAAGGAAAAGTAAAATTATCAATTAAAGATGTAATAAAGTATTTTAATCCTGATAAAAAAATCTATGCAGAAAATTTTTCTCTACGCTCACAAGACTGGTTTAATGAATTAAAAGAAAATGCCAATTTAGAAAGTATTGGTATCTTAAATTTAAAAGCAATGATTGTAAATAATACCAGTCTTCGAAATCTTCCTACTATAAAACCTGGTTTTTATGATCCGCGCTTACCTGGAGAGGGTTTTCCATTTGATAATATTCAAGAAAGCTTATTGCATATTGGTGAACCAGTTATAATTTCACACTTTACTAAAGATAAAAGTTTTGCATTAGTTGAAACTAATACTAAAAATTTTGGATTTGTTCAGACTAATGATTTATCATTGATTGATAGCGGGCTTGCTACAAAAATTCTGACTCATGATTTTGGAATGACAAGCTTAGATAATGTAAATTTATACTTAAAAAATATTACATTATTATATCTTAATACTATTAATTTAGGTACTTTATTACCAATAAAAACTGATAAGGATAGCTCCTATGATATCTTATTACCAACCAAAGGTAATGATGGCTGGTTAACATTCAAAACAGTCAATGTTCATAAATCAACATTTATTAAATCTCCTTTATCATTTACTCCTACAAATACAGCAAAATTAATTGATAGACTTATAGATAAACCCTATGGTTGGGGAGGTTATTTGCAAAATAGAGATTATGCACAACTATTAAAAGATTATTTCGCATTATTTGGTATTCATATGCCTATTTTTTCTGGGGATCAGATTAAAGTTGGTAATTATATTTCATTAGAAAATAAACTTAATGCTGAAAAGTTAGATATAATAAAAAATAAAGCAAAGCCTTTTAAAACTTTATTATATAGAAAAGGTCATGTTACTTTATTTTTAGGTAAATATAATAACCAATATATCATGTTTCATTCAGTATGGGGTGTTCACCTTTATGATTCACAAGATACTGAATATAGGTACATAATTGGTAAATCAATCATTAGTACATTTAGAATATGGTAAAGAATTAAAGAACTATACTAATAAAAGTAGTTTTCTTCACTTATTAAGTGGGATGACTACTATTGAGTAAAATAAATTATCTTAGTTTTACTCTTAAATTGTTTTGTAAGTGGCATAAAACGCAATCAAAAATTGATGTTGCTTATCTTGTAAATGAATTTATAAATATTGATTATTTTTAGTATTTTTTGTTACTTAAAGTATATTTATTATTATGTATTCATTTAAGTAGAGAATGTAAATTATTCTTATAATTTGACAACTATTATGACGAAATATAATATAAGCAAGGATTGAGTAAATTATTTATATTATATGCTCAATTTTTGATCATACCTACAATTAAAGGATAAATATTATGAAAAGTATAAAATCAACTAACATCAGAAATCCTCTAGTAATTAGTGTGTTAAGCGCTCTTTTACTTAGTTCATGCGCACCTGCTGTCATTGGTGGAGGTGCAGCTGTTGGATATACTGCTTCCCAAGATAGGAACGTAAAAGAAATTGTGGACGACCTGACTATAAAAAATCATATTAAGAGTAAGCTTGCTAAAAATAATATGTTTACATCAGTTGGTGTTAAGGTTAGTGAAGGCAGAGTATTACTTACTGGTAAAGTTTTAACTCATCTCGATAAGCTTGAGGCAGCTAAAATTGCTTGGCAAGAATTAGGAGTAAGAGAAGTAAATAATGATATTACTGTTACTAACAATTCTAAAAAATCAGCTTCTGAAGTTGCTAATGATAGCAGAATTACTACAGAAATTAAAAGTAAGTTATTAGTTACTAAAAATGTAAACTCAATGAATTATGGCTTTGAAACAATTGATGGTGTAGTTTATATTCTTGGTATTGCTCAAAATTCCACCGAGCTAAAAAAAGTTATAAATACTGCTAAAAAAGTAAAAGGTGTAATAAAAGTAGTAAGTCATGTTAGAATTATTAAATAGTTATTAATTAGATAAATAGGTAGCTATATCAAATATATAATTTGATATATAGATGAAGCTAGAATTTATGCTGCAAAACGTAAGAAAAAATAATACGTATCCGTAAAGCATTAATTAAGCAGCTGGAAAGAGTCAAAAAAGGCCTATTAGAAACTGTTTAAAAAATTTTTAGTGTGATAAATTTATCAAAAAACATAGGCATTCTCAAAGAGCTAAATTCTTCGGAATGCCTATATAATTAAGTTTTAGTACATTACTTCACACATGATAAAATCTGATAAAGTTTGAGATAAATATAAAAAGATTAGGAGAAGATCTTAATTATCTATCAGCTATATTGAAACTTTAATGATTTGTTATTTAATCTGCGAACATAGAAAATCTTAATTATTTACTTATTCGTTAAGTTCATTAGAACAATTTAGAATTATGTATGGACAATACCTATATTACAATATATGGTTTCATTGTTAAGTTAAAATTTGTTTATAAATTTCAGATTTGCTTATAAAAATCTTTAAATTAGGAGCAATATTATGGTTAGTAATACAAAAGATTTAAATATAGATGATATCAAAAAAGATATAGAAGCATTAAAAGATAGTTTAGCAACTCAGACTAAACAATTAAAAAGTTTGGCAGAAAATCAGCTAAATAAAATGAAAGAAAAAGGAAAGTCAGTTGCTTCTGACGTAGAAGATAATGCTTATAGACTTGGTGAAAGGGCTCGAGAAAGCTTAGAAGGCGTGAGCGAGAAATTCAAAGTAGGCGCTAACTACATAGAAGATCAAACTAAATCGCATCCTTGGCTTGTAGTCGGAGCGGCTTTTCTGATAGGAATGTTTATAGAAAAGCTTGGTTCAAATAAAAATAACTAAATAAAACTTTAGGCATTAGCACTTATTTATTTTGTAATTATATATGTGCTAATGCCTAAATTTCTATATATATAAACATATAATTTTTTAAGTATAATGTATATTAAATGGGGTTTTGCAATGTTGATTGGACATTTATTGAGTTTTCTAAAAGAGTCAGCGTTTTGTAGCACAAAGCTTGTAAAAAAGCCTTTTTATTTGATTATTTTATTTACTATATTCATGGTAAATATAATAGTAGTTGAATTATTGTTAGCTTTATCTTTATTTAATTTTTTACAAGATCAGTTTGCTTTTACAGTTTCTATATGCTCTTTGTACACAGCCTTAGCATTTCTTATACAGATTGTATTAACGCTTATAATTATGAATTACTTACTAAATAAAAATGTTCAGAAAAATGTTGTTAACAGTACTAAAGACTCGTTAGTAGCATTCATGAAGGGATTTAATAGATTATAGACTAAGTTAAAACTTTAACTATTTATCTCTTAGCACTTGGTAAATTATCTAGTATCATCATTTTTTCTAAATAAAATATAAAGAATTGTTAGTAAAAAGAGATATATAACTTTTTTAATATTTCGTTGCTTAGAAAATTTATTCTAAAGTGCTTTACATTTATATGTAAGCATACAATAGAAAGCAAGAGTCTTACTAAGCTAACGCACTAATAAGTTCAGCGCCACTAAAGTTATCTGAAGATTTTTTCTTTTTTATTGAAATATTTTATCTATAGATAACGTGTGCAGGGATATGCTATTGAAATAGCTGAAGAAGAATTTATTATCATACAATTAAAGTAAATAGAGTTTTAAGAGATTTAAGTAAACTCTGTTAATTGAGAAAATTCTATATAATTTCTTTCTGTCTGTTCTTGTATTTTTTATTAAAATGTTGAGTATGCCATTATATTTCTATATTTACTCTTCAATATGAATTTATTTTCTTAATTTTCTATAGTTTATTACATGCTTGTTGTGATCATGAAGTTTTACTGAGTAAGTATGCTTACCTTCACTATTTGCCACGAAATATAAGTAGTTAGTTGATGCTGGATTTAGTACTGCTATAATTGAATCAATTCCAGGGTTAGCAATTGGTGATGGCGGTAATCCGCGCGTTTTATATGTGTTGAATGGGGAGATTATTTGTAAATCATTTTTATTTAAAGGTCTTTCTAGAGTATATTTTCCTTGAGTAATAGCATAAATAGTTGTTGGATCAGCTTGTAGAGGCATTCCTAGTCTTAAACGGTTATAAAATACGGATGCTACTAAAGCCCTTTCATCGGGAAATTTTGTTTCTTTTTCTACGATTGATGCAAGAGTCAATACTTGTTGATAGTTTTTCAGTAACATATCAGATCTACAGGACCATAAATTTTCTAAAGTTTTTATTAGTGCTTTATTCATCTTATCTAGTATCTGTTGTTTAGTATCACCTAAAGTATAAAAGTAAGTGTTTGGCAGAAAATCCCCTTCCTTATAGTTAGTTTTAATCTCTCCAGTTAATATTGGATCATTTTGCACTAATTCGATTATTTGAAAGGTTGTGAATCCTTCAGGTATAGTAATTTTTCTAATTACTACATTTCCTTGTTTCATCATATTTATAATATTAAGTGGAGAAGATTTTGCGGGAATATTGTATTCTCCAGCTTGAATATAGCTATTTAGAGTAAGAATTTTTGATAATACCCAGTATAAAGATGGTAGAGAAATAATTTTTTCTCTAGCTAGTGTTTTTGCAATTTCTTTTCTAGAAGTGCCCTTATTTATTACAATAGTTTTTTCTTGTGAAATAGTATTGGGGAATAAAGCATATGCGATTAAGATCGCTGATATTAATGTAAGGCAATACAAAATATATCTTAATTTCATTTCCTAACTAACTATACACATTATATTTTTTTAAATATAAGCGTAGCATTAGTTCCACCAAATCCAAAGGAATTTGACATTGTAGCATTAAATTTTTTTTCTTTTGCTACTTTGGGCACTAGATCAATTTGACAATTTTCTGGTGGTCTATCTAGATTTAGTGTTGGCGGTACAATACCGTTATTCATAGCTAAAATAGATAATATTGCCTCAACACTTCCTGCTGCTCCTAACAAATGTCCTATAGAGGATTTTGTAGAAGACATAGAAAGATGCTTTGACTCTGTGCCAAACAACTTTGTAACTGCACTAAGCTCAATTTCATCACCTATAGGCGTTGATGTTCCATGAGCATTAATGTATCCAATATCAGATAGGGTTAATTTGGACTTGTTTAAAGCCATTTTCATTGAACGAAATCCACCTCTGCCTTCAGGATGTGGAGATGTAATATGATACCCATCACCAGTTGAACCATAGCCAACTAATTCCGCATAAATTTTAGCTCCACGCTTTTTGGCATGTTCGTATTCTTCTAAAATTAAGACACCAGCTCCTTCACCCATGACAAAACCATCACGATCTTTGTCCCATGGTCTTGATGCTTTTTCAGGATAATCATTGAAATTTGTTGATAATGCACGTGCTGAAGAAAAACCAGACATACCAATCTTACATACAGATGATTCTGCTCCACCCGCAATCATTACATTAGCATCGCCAGATTGAATAATGCGTGCTGCATCTCCAATAGCGTGAGCGCCGGTTGAGCATGCTGTTACCACTGCTTGATTTGGTCCTGAAAAGCCATATTTAATTGAAATATGTCCAGATAATAAATTGATCAAACTTGCAGGAATAAAAAATGGGCTCAGACGACGCGGTCCATTATCATGTACCATTATAGAATTATCTTCTATTGTTCTTAAGCCGCCGATTCCAGAGCCAAGCATAACACCTGTCATGTCGAGGTCATATTCTTCAGTTGGAAGCCAACCTGAATCTTCTATTGCTTGAATAGCTGCTCCCATACCATATACAATAAAATCATCCATCTTACGCATATCTTTAGAAGATACATATTTTTCTGTATCGAATTGATTATCTTCTGTGCCTATTATTACTTCTGCTGCGATTCTGCAAGGAAGGTCAGAGGCATCAAATCTAGTAATAGGTCTTACTCCAGATTTTCCTTGGATAAGTAATTTCCAAGTAAGTTCAGCTGTTCCCGCAAGTGGGGTAACTAGCCCTATACCTGTTACAACAACTCTTCTCATATGCAGCTTATCTTATTTTTTATGCTCAGATATAAATTTAACTGCGTCAGCTACTGTTTTAATTTTTTCAGCAACATCATCAGGGATTTCAACATCAAACTCTTCTTCAAATGCCATAACTAATTCTACTTGATCTAAGCTATCCGCACCAAAATCTTCTACGAAACTTGCTTCTGGAGTTATTCTTGAGTTTTCAACATCTAAGTTCTTAGCTACAATTTTTTTTACTCTTTCTTCAATATCGCTCATAGTTTTTATCCTTATTATTTTACGTTAAATAAATAGTTATTAACTCACACTGACGAATGTTCTACCATAAAGTCAATTTGTTTACTAGTAAAAAGAAAAATTTTATATCATCAACATTCCGCCATTCACATGGAGTGTTTGACCAGTTATATAACTTGCTTCTTGAGTTGCTAAAAATGCAACTGCGGATGCTATATCTTTAGCAGAGCCCATATTTCCAGTAGGAATGCTACTTAATATTTTAGCTTTTTGCCCATCATTAAGAACATCTGTCATTGGTGAGCTTATGAAACCGGGTGCTACATTATTAATTGTTACTCCACGAGATGCCACTTCTGATGCAAGTGCTTTGGTCATACCGACCATACCTGCTTTTGATGCACAATAATTTGCTTGTCCAGGATTACCGCTAAAACCAACTACAGAAGAGATATTTATAATTCTACCCCATCTAGCTTTCATCATTAATTTCATTGCGTTACGATTTAAGATGAAAGTTGAAGTTAGATTAACATTCAGTACTGTTTCAAAATCATCTCTAGTCATTCGTATAGCAAGAGTATCTTTAGTAATACCAGCGTTACAAACTAGAATATCAATTCCGCCAATAAGATTTACAGCTTCACTGATTAATGATTCTACGGCTGTAATATTGTCTAAAGGACAAACGAGTTTATAACAATTATTGCCAATTTCTTTTACTAAATTATTTAGTTTTTCTTCTCTAGTACTAGAAACAATAACTTGTGCTCCTTGAGTATAAAGAGTTCTAGCTATTTCTGATCCAATACCGCCTGTAGCGCCTGTTACTAGCGCTTTTTTGCCGTCTAACTTAAACATTTTCCTCAGCTATTTCTGATTCAGGATTCTCTGCTTCTTTTTTCAAATCTAATTCAATAACATTAGTTTTACTGCGAACTAATTGCTCAATTTTATTAGCAATATCTGGGTGAGATTTTAAATATTCTTTAGCATTTTCCCTTCCTTGACCAATTTTATTATTTTCATAAGCAAACCAAGCTCCAGCTTTTTCTATGATACCAGCCTTCACACCTAAATCTATCAATTCGCCATAATGAGAAATACCTTCGCCATACATGATGTCAAAATCGATTACTTTAAATGGAGGAGACACTTTGTTTTTAACAACTTTTACGCGAGTTTGATTACCAACTGTGTTTTCTTTGTCTTTTATTGCGCCTATACGTCGAATATCAAGGCGAACTGAAGCATAGAATTTTAGTGCGTTACCACCTGTAGTGGTCTCTGGATTACCAAACATTACACCAATTTTCATTCTAATCTGATTAATGAAGATTACCATACAATTAGTACGAGAAATAGATGCAGTAAGTTTACGTAGAGCCTGACTCATTAAACGAGCTTGTAGACCCATATGAGAATCACCCATTTCGCCTTCAATTTCTGCCTTTGGAACTAAAGCTGCTACGCTATCAACAACTAAAACATCAATAGCACCTGAACGAACTAAAGTATCAGCGATTTCTAATGCTTGCTCACCAGTATCAGGTTGAGAAATTACCAAGTTATCAATATCAACCCCTAATTTTTTTGCGTATGCAGGATCCAGGGCGTGCTCAGCATCAATAAATGCGCAATTACCACCTTTTTTCTGTGCTTCTGCCACTACGTGTAAAGTTAAAGTAGTTTTACCTGAGCTTTCTGGGCCAAAAATCTCAATAACTCTACCTCTCGGTAAGCCTCCAACACCTAATGCCATGTCTAAGCCAATTGATCCAGTTGATATCACATCAACATCAACACTTGGTCTTTGTCCTAATTTCATGATTGAACCTTTACCAAAAATCTTTTCTATCTGGCCTATGGCTGTATCAAGTGCTTTTTGTTTATCCATATATTTTTTCCTATTGTTAAAAATAACAATATAGTTATATTACATTCTCTGAAATTGTAAATGATATTATTATCTTGCAATTCTGTTACAATTTTGCGCAACTAGTAGTTGTTTAAACTAGTTTTTATATAGAGTTAATATCACATTTAAATATAATATATGTTCAATTTGTGTAAAATCTAATTGAATAATAAGGCTGCAAATAATTATTATAATTAATCAATTTCCCTTATTGGATTAAGCTTCTTTTTAAAAAGTGCTTTTAATCTATACCATAGAGTTTTTGGCATTGGAGTACGGTCAAAGCTATATTTTTTACCAGATATATTTTCATATGCTTTGATGCACCCAGGTATTACTTGTTCATAATAAACAATATAAAGATTATGCATGAATATATTCACTACTTCATGCCCCCATTTATTTACTTGCTGTGGTACTCTTGCAAGTGCTTCAATGCATGCTATCGCTTCTTCCACTTGAGGATCTGCACGCTTATAAACGTCAGCTTCGGGACTTAAATTAAATAAATTATCTTTGATCATTGCATCAATAATTATACCTGGATAAGGTTCTTTAAAAAATTTGCATAAATATTTCATTTCATTCTGCTTTATTCTTTTTTCAAGCATTGCTTTATAAAAGAAAATTTTTATTTTAGTTTG
>Ga0114962_10003517_pt1 | contig 12668 bp, 13 predicted proteins | sample C_130820_MF_Meta_FD_87017 | JGI IMG/M metagenome (GOLD analysis project Ga0114962, IMG submission 87017) | Freshwater microbial communities from Lake Croche, Canada to study carbon cycling - C_130820_MF_MetaG | ecosystem: Environmental > Aquatic > Freshwater > Lake | place: Lake Croche, Canada... | reverse complement strand
CTTGGCGCGCTCTTCTCGCATTTGCGTTTCGTTAATGGTGTAAGCCAGCGCCTTGAAGTCAGAGGCAGAGCAAGCCACCGTAGGCGCAGGGGTTGCGGGTGCTGGTGTATTTTTGTTCTCTGCTGCTACACAGTTGAAGGTGAAGCCTGCAAAGAGAAAAATAAACACCCCCCACAATTTACAGATTTCAATGTGTTTTTGGGCGGACATTTGCATAGCATTCATTCTATAGATTGACGCAGAAATAACCAAGCGCTGCTTGCCACTGCTGTGCTGCCATCCAAACGCATTACTCCGAGCTGAATTGCGAGGCATTTTTACCCTGAAAGGACGCATAAAAAGCTTTGATGATGACCATGTCAGCCGCCAGGTTACCTGTGGGAACAAAGGCGGGGCCTAAACCGGTGGTCTTGCTGCCAAAGTCTAAAAATCCCAACACAATGGGTACATTGGCCTCTAAGGCTATGTAATAAAACCCTGTCTTCCAGGTGCGCGACAGCGCACGTGTGCCTTCAGGCGGAACCACCAAATGCAACTCACCTTCTGTGAGTCGCAGAACTTCAGCTGAGGCGGACACCAAGTGCGAAGACTTGGAGCGATCCACCGCTATGCCTCCTAGCCAGCGCATCAGGCCTTGAAATGGAAATGTAAAGATTTGGATTTTTCCCATCCAATGGATATTCAACCCCAAGGCAAAGGCTGCCATCAGCGTATAGGGCAAATCCCAGTTGCTGGTATGGGGAGCCGCAATGATCACGCTCTTGGGCGTGTGGGCTGGCATCGCTCCTTGCAAAGTCCAGCCCAACCCATGTAAAACCCATCTTGAAAACCTTTTGAGCAAAGGGCTAAGGACAGGCGTGGTAAAAATCGTCAAACGCATACAACTGCTTGAAAGAATAATTCTCTAACCATACCACCAGACAGATGAAACAAAAAAGCAAACATCGCCTCATGCATCGCTTACTGCAGGCGATCGCAGGGTGGCTGCTGGTGGCCTTATCTTCCGTTGCGCAAAGCCTTGTGCTGCCTGCGCAAATTGATCAAGCCATGACAGAAAAGATATGGGTGTTTATCAAGCAAGAAACCCATGCGCCTGAGAACCTGCCGCTTCCCCCTATCTTGTTTGACGACCAAGTGCCCAAGCAAGCCAGAATGGTGTTTCAATTTCCAAGCGTTGATTCGCCTGACAATGTTTTGCAAATATCTATCGGTACCTACGGCACGCGCTTATGGAACCAAGAAATGATGCTTTGGGCTCTGGGGCATGAGCTAACACACTATGCATTATTGATGCAAGAAAACCAGTGGCAGGAAAAGAAAATTTATGAAAACAATTTGCGCCACCACTGCAACTTTGAGTTCATGCGAATTACCCGCGATGTGGTGGAACTCATTTGGGAGCAGTACCAAAACGTTGCTGCTCGTATGCGCATGTACAACGAGGTTCACAAAAGCTGCAACCGACAACCGTTGCAGTAAAGAATCACTTGGGCTTGACGCAAAGGGCTTGTTTACCAGGGGCACAATTTCCAGCACAAATGGCCTGACCAATGTAATTGAGGGAGCTTCGCCCACCAGGCTGTGAGGAACAGACAACCGCCCCGTTGGTCATGTTCATGCATTGACCCACGCCACAAAATACCTCCCCGTTGGGTCGTTGCCCTATGCCGCCATCCGTTGGGGCACACCAAACAGCACCTTCGTTGTCTTTTTTGCAGTTGGGGTCCTCTTCTTGGGCGCCAGACACCATCATGAAAACAAACAAACATGCTCCCATCGACAAACGCATGAACCAAGTTGGCATGGAGGACTTTCTGTTATCGCGACATGACTTTGACGCGAATATGTTCAATTGGAAGGTTGTGAGAGCGTAAATGCGCTGCCAGTGCAGGGACAAGTTGACGCAATTTCGCTCCAGCCGCGTTATGAGGAACCAGTAGACACCAGCCTTGGGCATCCACGGGCCCGGCTTTGACAAGACCGGCCAAACCAGGGGGCAATAAGGGCTGAATGCTCTGCAGGCACGCTTGGGATTGTTGGCTGATGTGCATCAGCGAAGCCAAGGTGGCGGATTGCGCCATGGCGGCCATCACAGGTGTGGCAGATCGGGACGGAAGGGAAGACTTAGCGGCCATGAAGCCATTATGTCGTGATTGCCACAGGGGTTAAAATTAAGCCTTATTCATAAGGAACGTACGCAAGACACGGCCACCCGGTCAAAGCTCAAGCGTACCGCTGGCATGGCATTTAATCTTTTGACCCAGATTTTTGGCAGTCGCAATGACAGACTGCTCAAGCAATTTCGCAAAACCCTTGAGCGCATCAATGCGCTTGAGGCTGGCTATGAGTCCCTCAGCGATGAGGCGTTATGCCAAAAAACCACGGAGTTCAGACAGCGTTATGCCAATGGTGAAAGCTTGGACAGCCTGTTGCCTGAAGCGTTTGCGGTGGTCAGAGAAGGCTCCAAGCGCGTGATGAAGATGCGTCACTTTGATGTGCAGATGATAGGTGGCATTGCTTTGCACCAAGGCAAGATTGCAGAGATGCGAACCGGTGAAGGCAAGACGCTGACCGCCACACTCGCGGTGTACCTGAACGCACTCAGTGACAAAGGCGTTCATGTGGTGACGGTGAATGATTATTTGGCCAATCGCGATGCCCAATGGATGGGCCAGTTATACAAATTCCTTGGTTTGAGTGTTGGTATCAATTTATCGCAACTGAGCAGAGAGGAAAAGCAGGCAGCTTATCGCTCTGACATCACCTACGGCACCAATAATGAATATGGCTTCGATTATTTGCGTGACAACATGGTCTACGAAGCTAACGACCGAGTTCAACGTGGCTTGAATTACGCCATTGTGGACGAGGTGGACTCAATTTTGATTGACGAGGCGCGCACACCTCTGATCATCAGTGGTCAGGCCGAAGACCATACCGCTACCTATTTGGCCATGAACAAAGTGGTTCCGTTCTTGACACGCCAAGAAGGCGAGTTGGACTTGCGCACCGGTGAAGGGGTGACCAAACCAGGCGACTTCACCTTGGACGAAAAATCCCATCAGGTGTACTTAACCGAGTTGGGTCATGAAAAGGCCGAAAAGTTGCTCTCCGAGATGGGTTTGTTGCCTGCAGGCGCATCGTTGTATGACCCTTTGCACATTGGGTTGGTGCATCACTTGTACGCGGCTTTGCGTGCCCAGCATCTTTACCACCGCGATCAACACTATGTGAATCAAAACGGTGAGATCGTGATTGTCGATGAGTTCACCGGTCGTTTGATGTCCGGTCGACGTTGGAGTGATGGCCTGCACCAAGCGGTAGAAGCCAAAGAAGGTGTGCCGATTCAGGCAGAGAACCAGACCATGGCTTCCATCACCTTCCAAAACTACTTCCGTTTGTACGGTAAGTTGTCGGGCATGACCGGCACTGCAGACACCGAGGCCTACGAATTTCAAGAAATTTACGGCTTAGAAACCGTCATCATTCCGCCCAACAGGCCCAGCAAGCGCGATGACCAACTGGACCGGGTGTACAAGACCACCGAAGAAAAATACAAAGCAGCGATTGAAGATATCCGCGAATGCCATGGCAGAGGACAACCGGTGTTGGTGGGTACCACATCTATTGAATTATCAGAGCTGTTAGCGGGCATGTTGAGCGCCGCAGGTTTAGCGCACCAAGTGCTGAATGCGAAGCAACACGCTAAAGAAGCCGATATCGTGGCCCAAGCCGGTGCACTGGGCGCCATCACCATTGCCACCAACATGGCAGGCCGTGGTACCGACATTGTGCTGGGGGGCAATATCGAAAAAATCGTCTCCAGCATTGAGGCTGATGAGGCATTGAGTGAAGCAGACAAAGCTCAACAGATGCTTACCCAGCGTACCCAATGGCAGACTGATCATGAGAAGGTCAAATCTTTAGGTGGCTTGCGCATCATTGCCACCGAGCGACACGAGTCTCGGCGGATCGACAACCAATTGCGCGGACGCTCTGGTCGTCAAGGCGATCCTGGGTCGTCGCGTTTTTACCTCAGCCTCGATGATTCGTTGATGCGAATTTTTGCTGGTGAACGTGTCAAAGCCATCATGGACAGATTGCAAATGCCTGAAGGGGAGGCTATCGAAGCAAGCATGGTCACGCGCAGCATTGAGAGTGCACAACGCAAGGTAGAGGCGCGCAACTTTGACATTCGCAAGCAACTGCTTGAATACGATGATGTCTCCAATGACCAGCGTAAGGTGATCTACCAGCAGCGCAACGACATATTGGATGCGCTGGATTTGCAGTACCAAATTCAAAGTTTGCGTGAGGGTTGTTTCACCGACTTGGTTCATCAGTTTGTGCCTCCCGAGTCGGTCGAAGAGCAATGGGATTTGGCTGGACTGGAAAGTATTTTGTTGAACGAATGGCATTTGACTGTGCCTCTTTCTCAGCAGGTTCAAGACGCCCAAGCCATCACCGACGAAGACCTCATCCGCACGGTGGTCGATGCGGCCAACCTCAGCTTTGAGGTAAAGATCAATAAGGTGGGTGTTGAGCAATTCACACCCTTCATGCGAGCCGTGTTGTTGCAAAACATTGACAGCCATTGGCGCGAACATTTGTCTTCCTTGGATTACTTACGCCAAGGCATCCATTTGCGCGGTTATGCGCAAAAGCAACCTAAGCAAGAATACAAACGTGAAGCATTTGAGCTGTTTGGGCAACTCTTGGACATGGTCAAAAACGAAGTCACCCGCGTCTTGATGACGGTGCAAATCGAGTCCACCGAACAAGTACAGTTAGCGGCTGACCATTTGGAAGAAAAAGCAGAATCCATTTCAAATATCACTTACTCTGCGCCCGATGAAACCGGCGTGGCGCAGGTGTTTGGCGACAGTTCAGGGCAAGCGCAGAACGCAGTTTCTGCGGTTGGACGCAATGAACCCTGCCCCTGCGGCAGTGGAAAAAAATACAAGCACTGCCACGGAAAGCTTGCCTGAACCATGCCAGTCAATCTTCAAGCTCCCATTGCGGCGGCTATCTTGCCTGTGACAGGCATTGAAATTGGCACCACCAGCGCCGGTGTGCGCAAAGCCAATCGCCAGGACCTGACGGTTTTCAAACTCGCGCCTGGCGCAACCGTGGGCGCTGTCTTCACGCAAAACCGATTCTGCGCTGCACCTGTTCAGGTTTGTCAAGCGCATATGCAAGCCAAGCAGGGCATACGTGCCTTGGTGATCAACACGGGCGTAGCCAATGCTGGAACGGGTGAGTCGGGCTTGCAACATGCGCATCAAGTGTGCGAGGCAGTGGCTGCCCATCTCGGTGTTCAACCCCAACAAGTGTTGCCTTTTTCCACCGGCGTGATCATGGAGCCTTTGCCGGTTCAGCGCATTGTCGATGGACTGCCCAACGCGTTGGCTGATGCGGCCCAAGACCATTGGGCGCAAGCGGCAAGCGCCATCATGACCACCGATACCTTGCCCAAGGCCATCAGCCGCCAAGTACTGATCGATGGTGTGACGGTCACCATCACGGGTATTTCAAAAGGTGCGGGCATGATTCGCCCCAATATGGCGACCATGCTGGGTTTTATGGCAACCGATGCTTGTATCTCGGCGGCGTTGATGGACGACTTGGCCTTTGATTTAGCGCAAGCATCGTTTAACCGTATATCCATTGATGGAGACACATCCACCAACGACTCTTTCGTGGTGATAGCTTCGGGCAAAGCTGCACATTCAACCATCACCGATTGGTCCAGTGCCTCAGCGCAAGCGCTTAAGCTTGCCTTGACAGAAGTTGCACGTTGGTTGGCGCAAGCGATTGTGCGGGACGGAGAAGGTGCCACTAAATTCATTACCGTGACAGTTGAGGGCGGCAACAGCAGCGCCGAGTGTTTGCAAGCGGCTTATGCCGTTGCCCATTCACCGCTGGTGAAAACCGCTTTTTTTGCCAGCGATCCAAACTTAGGTCGTATTTTGGCGGCTGTGGGTTATGCAGGGATTCCTGATTTAGCGCAAGACAAGATTGAGCTTTACTTGGACGATGTGCATGTGGTCACCCATGGCGGCAGGCACGCAGCCTACAGTGAAGAAGATGGGAAACGCGTGATGAAACAGTCTGAAATCACCGTGCGTATCGTGCTTGGCAGAGGAGACGCCTGCGAGACGGTATGGACTTGCGATTTGAGCCACGACTACGTCACCATCAACGCTGATTACAGGAGTTGATATGGCCCTGAATGAGCATTTAGAGCGCATGTTGCTCAGAGCCGAGACCCTCATGGCTCGCATTGAATCTGTGTTGCCCCAAGCCCTGCATGCGCCCGACTGGATGGCCAGCATCGCTTTTCGCTACCGCAAACGCAGCAGCGGCCACGGCGTTTTAGAGCCCGTCAAGCATGTGGCTGCCTTGTTGTTGGATGACCTCAAAGAAATTGAGCCGCAAAAAGAAAAAATCCAACGCAACACGCTGCAGTTTGTGCAAGGTTTCCCAGCTAACAATGTGCTGCTCACGGGTGCGAGAGGTACAGGCAAATCTTCTTTGATCAAAGCCTGTCTCAATACCTATTCGGCTCAGGGTTTGCGTTTGATAGAGGTGGATAAACACGACATGGTTGATTTGCCCGACATCATCGATGTGGTGGCCAGTCGACCTGAAAAATTCATCATCTTTTGCGATGACCTGAGCTTTGAAGAAGGCGAGCCTGGCTACAAGGCGCTCAAATCTATACTCGATGGCACGGTCGCTGCTGCCACGCCCAATGTGTTGATATACGCGACCAGTAACCGCCGCCATTTATTGCCTGAGTACATGAAAGACAACCTCAGCTACAACCACACCGATGATGGCGAGGTACACCCAGGCGAGGTGATCGAAGAAAAAATTTCGCTGTCCGAGCGTTTTGGCTTGTGGATCAGTTTCTACCCATTCAGCCAAGAGGCGTATTTGCTGATCGTTGACCAATGGTTGACTTCCTTGGGTGTGCCGGCCGCTGAGTCCGTTGCCTCTCATCCGCAGGCATTGGTCTGGGCTTTGGAGCGCGGTTCACGCAGCGGACGTGTGGCTTATCAGTTCGCCAGAGACTTCGCAGGACGTCGCGGTGGCCATTGAGCATTCGCGCTTGTCCGCAGCACAACCTGGTCAGGTACGCGTAGCCGATGCGCAGTTGCCTCGCGCTGAAGGGGGACAACATAGACCGTTGACGCAAGTGGCAGTGGGTGTGTTGGTTCGCTCAGATGGGTATTTTTTGTTGACTACCCGCCCCGAGGGCAAAGCGTATGCGGGGTATTGGGAGTTTCCTGGCGGCAAGATCGAGCAAGGTGAAAGTGTGGAAGAAGCGCTCTCGCGAGAGTTGCGTGAAGAGTTGGGCATCAACGTGACCCACTGCCAACCGTGGCAAACCGAATGCATCGATTACCCCCACGCGCTGGTGCAACTGCATTTTTACAAGGTGTTTGCTTGGCAAGGTGAACTGCAAATGCGCGAAGGTCAGCAGTTTGCGTGGCAGTGTTTGCCTGTGCAGGTAACACCTGTCTTGCCTGGCACCTTGCCAGTTTTAGAGTGGTTGGCTCAAGCGCAAAGTTCTATTTCAAACGCTGCGTTTTCTGCAGAGGCTTGAGGCTTACCTTCCCAATTTTGCTGGATCATTCTGACCCAAACCATCATTCGGTTGCCGCTGATTTCGGGCACCAAACCCAATTCGGGATTGATAAATACCCGCATCATTTGAAAGCGACCTTGGGGCAAGGCTTGTTGAAATTGACCATTCGTGGCAATGACGCGTTGAGGTGTTCCGCTTTCGCGCAACAAGCGCATCAATAACACCACGCTGTCGTTGAGTGCCTTGAGAGGCTCTGACCATTTCAAAATATGCTGTCTTCGCTCATCGGCGTCAAGTTGTTTCCATGCGTGATAGGCCGGCAGGTCAAAGGCGCAAGTGCCACCCGGAATACCCACACGGTTGCGCAAACTGCTGAGGAAATCGTTGTCATTGACGCAGTTGCCAATACGACTGCCAATGGTATTAAAGCCAGTCAGGCATTTGTCTATTTTGGTCAGCAACTCGTTCAATACATCTTCCGAGACGGACGGGTTACCACGGTAACTGTTGAACTGCAGCTTGTGTCTATCGAGTTCTTTCAATATGTCGGACTTCAAATCCGAACGTCCACCAACATCGACAATTTCAAACAAGGTGGTGAGCGCAAAATGGTGATCAATTTCAGATGAGCGCAATAAGAGTTGCTCAAATCTTCCTAGCAAGTATTCCAATCGCAAATAAGTGCGAATTCGCTCATTAAATGGGTGTTCGTAAAGAATCACAATACTTCGCAGGTTGGTAAATAAAAAACTACATAAATGATAACCGCACAAATGGCTTTTTTCCGCCTTGGGTTTGGCAGATTAGCAAGGAGCCCAAGCTTGAACCTGCTGGGCTAAGTAAGTCATATCGTCGTGGTCGTTGTCAATCACCCAAGTGGCGATGGCCAGTCGTTCGGCTCTGCTGGCCTGTGCAGCCATGACCGCTTGTGCCTCTTGAGAGGACCAACCGTTTCTGACCATGATCCTGTCGATTTGTCTTTGCGCACTGCAGTCCACCACCATGATGCCATCGAGTTGATCGCGCCATGAAGACGACTCGACCAGCAAAGGAATATCCCAAATAACCAAGGGTTTACCCTCGACCTTGAGGGCGGCTTCCTTGTCAGCCATGGCCTTGCGAATCAAGGGATGCAAGATCGATTGCAATTGCGTTTTGGCGGATGCTTGCTGAAACACCAAAGCTCTCATTTTTTCTCGGTCCATGCCCCCATCGGCCGCCATGAACGTGTCTCCAAAAGTTTTGCGAATCTCGGCAGTGGCCGCACCCCCTGGGGCCGTCAACTCACGCGACACCGCGTCTGCATCAATCAATGCAAAACCTCTGTCGACCAGCAAACGTCCCACAGTGGACTTGCCACTGGCAATGCCACCGGTCAGACCTATGCGTTGAAAAGCTGTTTGTTGCATGACCGCAGTCTATAAGAACGGCTACAACACCTGGCCCAACTGAAACACGGGTAAATACAAAGCCACGACCAAGCCGCCCATGATCAACCCCAGCACCACCATCATGGCGGGCTCCAGCAACTGGGTGAATTGACGCAAAAGCTTGTCTGCATGCTGGTTGGATTGATCGGCAAATTTGGCCAGCAGTGAATCCAATGCGCCGCTTTGTTCGCCCACAGCCACCAGTTGTATGAGCAAGGGGGTAAACACCTGCGCTTGTGACGCATCGACCGATAGGTGGTTCATGGCTTTGGCCAAAGACACGCCCTGGCTGATTTGGGTACACAGTTTAAGGGTGGCAATGCCTATGCAACGGTTGGTGCTGCTGGCAGCAACCACCTCCAATGCCTCGAGCACAGGCACGCCAGCACCGATCAAATCCGACAGCGTGAGGGTCCACAAAGACATGTGAGACTGAAGAACCAAAGTGCCCACCAATGGCAAACGCAGCACCATGCCATGCCACCACTGTTCAAACCAAGCTTGCTGAACCAGCCCTTTGCAGAGTACCCCCAACAAGGCACAACCCAGCAACAGGCTGGCCACGCCACCCCCAGTCATCCAGCGACTGGTTTGCAGCACTGTTTGCGTCAATGCAGGCAGCTCTGCGCCCAGTGATGAAAAAATACCTTCGAACACAGGGACGACCCAAATCATGATGACCGCCAGCACCACCAATGTGATGCACAAAACCACACAGGGATAGGTCAAGGCTGAACGGATCTGCGCTTGAAGTGTCTGACGTTTTTCCAACAACACAGCCAAGCGCAGCAACACCGAGTCCAAATTGCCTGCTGTTTCAGCTGCACGCACCAACGCACAAAACAACGCGTCAAAGCGGTGCGTTTGAGAAAGCGCTTGGTGAAACGACACCCCTTGCTCTAGCAACACGCACAGCTGTGCAATCAGTTGTTGCACAGGCGGTTTCTGTGTTGACTTGGCGATGGTCTCCAAGGCTTGCAGCAAGGGCAGTCCCGCAGACACCATGGTGGCAAGTTGCCGTGTAAAGTGGCTGCGGTCTTCAAGTGAAAACTTCATGCGGCTGTGGCGGACCACACTTCTTCATGCGAGGTGATGCCAGCCTGTGCCTTACGCAAGCCGGCTTGGCGTAGCGTGAGAACACCAGCAAGCTTAAGGTGCTCTGAGATTTGCAAGCTGCCTGCGCCGTCCATCAACATGGCCTGCACAGTGGGTGTCATAGGCATGACCTGGTGTATGCCTATGCGGCCTTTGTGGCCGTTGTTGCATTGCGCACAACCGACCGCCTTGTAACGCTGCGATTCGCTCATCTGAATTTTGCAGTGCGGACACAGTTTGCGCACCAAGCGCTGGGCGCAAATCAACACCACGCTGCTGGCGATATTGAAATCAGCCAAGCCCAGGTGATGCAATCGTGTGAGAGCTGACGGTGCGTCATTGGTGTGCAGTGTTGACAGCACCAAATGTCCAGTTTGTGCGGCTTTGGCGGCCACGTCTGCGGTTTCGTTGTCACGAATTTCACCCACCATCAGCACATCGGGGTCTTGCCTTAACAAGGCGCGAAGAGAGGGTGCAAAGCCCAAGCCAGACTTGTCGTTGATGTTGATTTGATTGATGCCCGGCAACACAATTTCGCAAGGATCTTCCACGGTGGAGATATTGATCAACGGGGAATTTAAATGGTGAAGACAGCTGTAAAGCGTCATGGTTTTCCCCGACCCTGTGGGGCCCGTCATGAGTATCAAACCATTGGGTTGTTCCAGTGCGGCTAAAAGAAGATTCAGTTGCGATGGCTCGTAACCCAGTTCATGCAGATTCAGTTGCTGTGACAACAATGATTGAATTCGCAGCACCAGTTTTTCGCCGTGCAGCGTAGGCAAGCAACTCACGCGCATATCAACCTGTGTGGCGTTGAGCGTGATACGCAAGAGACCGTCCTGAGGCAAACGCTTTTCGGAAATGTCCATGCGAGACAACACTTTGATGCGCGACACAATGCGGTCTTTCAAGTGCGCCATGGGGGATGGTCTTTCGTGAAGTTGCCCATCTATGCGCACCCGAACCCTTAACACCGATTCAAAAGGCTCTAAGTGAATGTCCGAGGCGGCATCAGCGAGCGCGCATGAGAACAATTGTTCAAGCCAGACAACGGCTTGCTGGTCTTGGTCTGTGGATGCGGCGGGGTGGGGCTGTGAAGACATGCCAACCACTGTAGGCATGTGGGTCGGCTAAGGGTGTAAGTGTGACTGTGGAAAAAATGAAGCCTTGGTCGGGGTGAGAGGATTCGAACCTCCGGCCTCCACGTCCCGAACGTGGCGCTCTACCAGGCTAAGCTACACCCCGCTGAAGCGGTTTTATTTTAAGGTGGCGCAATTAAGTAAATTTAATGGCAACTTGTGAACCTATCCTGATATAGGCCAAGTAATGAAATTTTTTCCCAGTTTCTTCAACATATTCATTTAAAGCTTTGATTTCTCCTTCTTGCCAATCGCCATAGTTGTATAACTCATCAAAAACAATGACTGTGTTTTTTTGGATGTAGGGATCCAAAGTTTTCAAAACATACTTTGTCGAACTGTAAAGATCGCAATCGATGTGAATTAAGCTAATGCCACTGTCGAGTTTGGCGTGGGTTAAAAAATCCTCCAGCGTATTTTCAAAAAACCCTGGCACGAGTTGAATGTTGCTGCGTACTTTTGGTAATCGCTTGTTGACATTGAATGCGCCTTTAGGTGCGCCAGTTGTCCATTGCTCAGGCAAACCTTCAAATGAATCAAACCCAGTAAAGGATTTGCCGGGATGCAATTTCGCCATTAAATTAATGGAATCGCCCTTATAAACACCGAACTCCAAACAAGCTCCGCTGTGATTTGAGTTGTCTAAGCAATATTTGTATAAATCTTTTCTGGATTTAAAGTATGGAACATTTTTGAGATGTTTTCTTTCAAATTCAAGAGACGTAAAAGCCACATCGATACTGCTTAATATATCCATATTTTGGATAACACTTGCAGCGCATTTGTCTATCAATTTGTGTCGTTGTCTGGCTGCCCAATGATTTAAATTAGCGGTAAATTCTCGTACAAATATTTCAATCATTTGAGTGCTCGCTTAGGATGACCAGTTAGAGATATTTACTGATGCCAAAAATATTATAAGTCCCTGTCATTTCAAAGCAGATGTTACCTGCGCTTGCTGTGCAGCAGGCTGACATTCATTTCGGCAGACAGGGTGGACGCGTAAAACTTCTCTATCATTTCCACCGACGTTCTGGCGTTGCGCGCCAAGGTGAGTAAATCGATATTGCCACCATAAATTAATCGAAACGTGATGGCGCTGTGGCGCAGACTGTAAAACGTGCGGTCGTTGCCGTGGGGACCTTGTTTGAGGTTGAGGTCTTTCAATATCCAGTTGAAGCACCATCCCACAATGTCTAACACCAAGCGGCGGTTTTTCACTTCCGGAAAAAACACATGGTCCTCAGGTGCACCATAACCCAGCGTGGTTTGGTGCGCCAGAATATGTTTGAACAAGGGGACGGCTGGCGCCAAGCTCACGGTGGCCGATTTATGGCGTTTCACCTCTGGCATGGTCAGTCGCAGGTAGTGGTAGTTGCCGTTGATGATTTCAATGTGCTGGTTTTTCAG
>Ga0114962_10003514_pt1 | contig 12673 bp, 12 predicted proteins | sample C_130820_MF_Meta_FD_87017 | JGI IMG/M metagenome (GOLD analysis project Ga0114962, IMG submission 87017) | Freshwater microbial communities from Lake Croche, Canada to study carbon cycling - C_130820_MF_MetaG | ecosystem: Environmental > Aquatic > Freshwater > Lake | place: Lake Croche, Canada... | reverse complement strand
TTGTTCGAGATCGAGTAGTTCATGTTGCCAATGCCACCTTCGTAGATCAGGTCGACAATCAACTTCAACTCATGCAGGCATTCAAAGTACGCCATTTCAGGCGCGTAACCGGCCTCCACCAAGGTTTCGTAACCCATCTTGATCAACTCGACCGCGCCACCGCACAGCACAGCTTGCTCGCCGAACAAGTCGGTTTCGGTCTCTTCTTTGAAGTTGGTCTCAATGATGCCGGCCTTGCCGCCACCGTTGGCCATGGCATAGCTCAAAGCCAAAGCACGGGCTTTGCCGCTCTGGTCTTGGTGAATGGCCACCAGGTGAGGCACGCCGCCGCCTTGGGTATAGGTGTTGCGCACGGTGTGGCCCGGGGCCTTGGGCGCGACCATCCACACGTCCAAGTCTTCGCGGGGCACGACTTGGTTGTAATGCACATTGAAGCCGTGGGCAAAAGCCAGCGAAGCACCTTGCTTGATATTGGGCGCCACATTGTTGGTGTAAACCTCGGCGATCATTTCGTCAGGCAACAAAATCATGACCACGTCAGCGGCTTTGACTGCGTCGTTGACTTCCATCACGGTCAGGCCGGCTTTGCCGACTTTGTCCCATGAAGCACCGCCTTTGCGCAGACCGACCACGACTTTGACGCCGCTGTCGTTCAAGTTTTGCGCGTGAGCGTGCCCTTGCGAGCCGTAACCGATGATGGCCACCGTTTTGCCTTTGATGACGCTCAGGTCACAGTCCTTGTCGTAAAACACTTTCATGGTTTTTTTCCTTCAAAAAAATTTAAATAATCGGCTTACACACGCAAAATTCGCTCACCACGCCCGATGCCGCAAGCGCCTGTGCGCACGGTTTCGAGAATGGCGCTTCGGTCGATGGCCTCCAAAAAGGCATCGTTTTTCGACAAGTCACCGGTCAACTCAATGGTGTAGCTCTTGTCGGTGACATCGATGACGCGGCCACGGAATATATCAGCCATCCGCTTCATCTCTTCGCGCTCCTTACCGACCGCACGCACTTTCACCAGCATCAACTCTCGCTGGGTGTAAGCACCCTCGGTCAAATCCACCACTTTGACAACCTCGATCAAACGGTTCAAGTGTTTGGTGATTTGTTCAATCACATCATCAGATCCCGCCGTTTGAATGGTCATGCGTGACAGGCTGGGATCTTCTGTGGGCGCGACCGACAAAGACTCGATGTTGTAGCCTCGTGCAGAAAAAAGTCCCACGACTCTGGACAGAGCGCCGGGTTCATTTTCCAGCAAGACCGCGATAATGTGTTTCATGAGCAATTCCTCTTTTCGCCGCCCTCCTTCGCACACGGTAATGTGCAAACTTGGCGGTCAATAGATTCTTCAAAAATAGAGTGTTTGGGGCAAATACCTCAAAGGTCTTCGGCACCCATAATCATCTCGGTGATACCTTTGCCAGCGCGAACCATCGGAAATACGTTTTCCGTCGGATCGGTCCGAATGTCCAAAAACACCGTGCGGTCTTTGAGTCTTCGAGCTTCCCGCAAAGCAGGCTCTACATCTTCAGGGCGCTCCACCAAAATGCCCACATGGCCATAGGCTTCGGCCAATTTCACAAAATTGGGCAATGCATCCATGTAGCTGTGGCTGTAGCGGCTTGAGTACTCAATCTCTTGCCACTGGCGCACCATGCCGAGGTAACGGTTGTTCAGGGCCACAATTTTGATGGGCGTGTTGTACTGCAAGCAAGTAGATAACTCTTGAATGCACATTTGCACCGAACCTTCACCCGTCACGCAAAACACTTCGCTCTCAGGTTTGGCCAGCTTGATGCCCATGGCATAAGGAATGCCCACCCCCATGGTGCCCAAGCCGCCAGAATTGATCCATCGCCTCGGTTCATTGAACTTGTAGTACTGCGCCGCCCACATTTGATGCTGCCCCACATCTGATGTGATGTAAGCATCTGCATCTTTGGTCATTTCCCACAAAGTTTCAATCACACGCTGGGGTTTGATCACTCCGGTATTGGTGTTGTCATACTTCATGCAATCACGTGCACGCCAAGTTTCGATCAATGACCACCATGCAACCAAATGCTGCGGATCAGGTCTGGCTACAGACTCCCTGATCATGGCAATCAACTCCTGCAGCACATCCTTGACATCACCGACGATAGGAACATCCACCTTGACCCGCTTGGAAATGCTCGATGGATCGATGTCAACGTGAATGATCTTGCGCTCGACTTGTGCAAAGTGCTTGGGGTTTCCAATCACGCGGTCATCAAACCGTGCGCCAACAGCCAACAGCACGTCGCAGTTCTGCATCGCATTGTTGGCCTCTAGGGTGCCATGCATGCCCAGCATCCCCAAAAACTTGGGGTCGGTCGCTGGATAGGCCCCTAAGCCCATCAAAGTGTTGGTGCAAGGGTAGCCCAGCAAATCAACCAAGGTCCGCAATTCTTGTGAAGCATTTCCCAGCAGTACACCGCCACCGGTGTAAATGTAGGGGCGTTTGGCGGCCATGAGCAATTGCAAGGCTTTGCGAATTTGTCCGCCATGTCCTTTGCGCACGGGGCTGTACGAACGCATGTGCACAGTTTCAGGGTAGCCTGAAAAAGGGGTCTTGTTGAAAGAAACGTCTTTCGGAACGTCCACCACCACAGGTCCGGGTCGCCCGCTGCGAGCGATGTGGAAAGCCTTTTTCATGACGTCAGCCATGTCACGGGCATCTTTGACCAAAAAATTGTGCTTGACGATCGGGCGTGTGATGCCCACGGTATCGCATTCTTGGAAGGCGTCAAGTCCAATGGCCGCTGTGGGTACTTGCCCACTGATGATCACCATGGGGATGCTGTCCATGTAAGCGGTGGCGATCCCTGTCACCGCGTTGGTCAGGCCCGGACCTGATGTCACCAGCGCAACACCTACCTCACCCGTTGCCCGCGCAAATCCATCAGCCGCATGAACGGCGGCTTGTTCGTGCCGAACCAAGACATGCTGCATGGTTTCTTGTTTGTAGAGCGCATCGTAAATGTGCAATACGGCACCGCCTGGGTAACCCCAGATGAACTTGACGTTCTCGGCTTGAAGTGCTTTGACCAAAATTTCTGCACCACGAAGCTCGGGTACAGATTGTCCTGAGCCGGCAGATATCGATGCCGATTCGGCTTGAGAAGTTTCCATATTCAACCTTTGTGAATTTCTCTAACGAAAAACCTTGGGTGCCCCTTTGCAGGACTCTTGTGAAGCCGCAGCGGGACTTTGGACCACAGTCATGAGCGCCAGATGTAACAGCGCCGGACAGTGACCCGTTTGCTTTTTTTCAATTGCAACAGGATATTATCTCACCGTCCAGGAAACTGATCGTGGGGCCAGCCCAATTCAAGAAGCTGAATGCGATAATTCAAGGTAAATTCAGGAGATGACACCCATCAAATCGGGTGCGACAGGCATTTGGCTACAGAAAAAGAACTTTCAGACTTTCTCAAAAACACGGAAAAGCGTGCATTCAAGCGCACGCTTTACCATGTTCGAGACCAAGAGGCTGCGCTGGACATCATGCAAGACAGCATGATCAAACTGGCAACTCACTATGGCGATAAACCATCGGCTGAGTTGCCCCTTCTTTTTCAGCGCATATTGTCAAACACCATGCTCGACTGGTTCCGTCGTCGCAAAACACGCCATGCATTGTTTTCTAATCTGAGCGACTTTGGTGTGGACAACGATTCTGAAGAATTCGATCTTCTGGAGACATTCAATGGCCGCTCAGAGGCGGAAATGGGTGAAAGCGCCGAAGATCAGATCCGGCGCAAACAAATTTTTGAGCAAATTGAAACTGACATTCAAGAATTGCCGGCACGTCAACGAGAAGCCTTCCTGCTGCGTTATTGGGAAGATATGGACGTGTCAGAAACAGCTGCTGCCATGGGTTGCTCTGAAGGCAGTGTCAAAACGCACTGCTCACGGGCCGTTCATGCCTTGAGCCGATCGCTCAAAGCCAAGGGAATCCAACCATGAAAACGCAAGTAACAACCATTCAAAAAAACACAGACGCTTGGGGTCGCGCCATTGCACTGCGGCTGGACCAAGACGCTCCTGCGCTGTCGTATGACATTACCGAGCGCTTGAGAGCCGCTCGAATGCAAGCCTTGTCTGTACGCAAGCAGGCGTTATCCGTCGCGCCTGAAGCGAATTTGTCTCTTTCTGCAGGACAAGCAACCCTGGGTTGGGGCACAGAAGGTGAGAGCCCCTGGCACCGCTTGGCTTCGTTTTTACCTTTTATAGCACTCATTGTTGGCTTGATAGCCATACAAATTATTCAATCAGAAAGCAACACGATTGAAATTGCGGAGGTTGATGCGGCTCTGCTGATCGATGAACTTCCCCCTGCAGCCTATACCGACTCGGGCTTTTTGCAATTTTTAAAAGTCAACCAAACTCAACTTCAGGAATCCCGTTGAAGTGTCTGCTGCCACTCTTCTAACGCTCAATAAAAAACACCTTGCGCTCGCTGCAAGCAGTTTGCTGTGCTTTGTTGCGATGGCACAAACCCCACAGGCTGAAGTTGCCTCTCCGCCCATAGCCACTGAATCTGCAATTTCGGCGCCCAACAACATGGCCATTAAAAAACCAACGACGGTGCCCAAAGCCCAATGGTTTGAGTTGACGTTGGATCAACAACGTGCTTTATCACCTTTGTCCTCCCTGTGGCCCACTTTGAGTGAACCTCAAAGAAAAAAATGGCTGGCCATTTCCAAGAACTTTCCTGCCTTGCCGGAAGGCGAGCAAGTTGTGATGCACAGCCGAATGGCAGAGTGGGCAAGCTTGACACCTCAACAACGTACACAAGCGCGTTTGAATTTTGGCGAAACCAGCAAAATTCCGTTGGTCGAAAAGAAAGCGCAATGGGAAGCCTATCTCGCCTTGTCTGATGAAGAAAAACGAAAACTCAGCGTAGGCCAGTCGACGACTGTAGGCGGGGCAGCGCCTGCGCAACGCCCAGTTAATTCTGACAAGCTTTCGCATGTTCAGTCCCTCAATGGACAAGCCCCCGTCAAGGGCAAGACACCCGGCGTGAAAGACCTGGATCAAAAAACCTTACTGCCCACCAACAAAGCATCACCCACCAAACTGGACGTGCCTGCGACGTGACACACGATCTCGGCGAATTGGGTGCAATAAATTCACCATCCCCAGCCCTTCAAGCCCCGTCCTTGCGCCGCAGAATGGCTTGCTGGCTCTACGAAGGTATGCTGTTATTCGGCGTCATCTTCATCTCGGGTTACTTGTTCAGCACACTCAGCCAGACTCGCAATGCCTTGGACAATCGCCACGGCATGCAAGCCTTCATTTTTTTGGTGTTAGCTATCTATTTCAGTTGGTTTTGGTCCAAGGGCCAAACCTTGGCGATGAAAACCTGGCACATTCGGCTCATGAATCGAAACGGTCAACCCTTATCGCAAGGACGAGCACTGTGGCGTTATTGTTTGAGTTGGGTTTGGTTCTGGCCACCTATGGCTTTGGCCAAGTTACTGGACATGAGCGCTGTACAGATGCTGACGCTGATGCTGTGGTGGATTGCGTTCTGGGCCATACTGAGCCGCTTTCAAATTCAGGGGCAGTTTTGGCATGATGTTTGGGCAAGGACTTACCTTGTCCAAGACCCACTTAAATCCGTCATGAATTCCCAATAGCATGGTGCAAAATCAGCTACCTTCTGAATGCAACATGTCCCTTCCCAGACTGAAATCATATCCAGCTTTTTCTATTTGTGTTTATTGCGGCGCGAGAGCGGGCGATGACACGGCCTTTGCAGACACCGCTCAACAAGTCGGCCGTTGGATTGGCCAACATGGCGGGCAACTGGTTTACGGAGGGGGGCGAAATGGCTTGATGGGTCTTGTCGCGGATGCCACTTTGGCTGCAGGCGGCAGCGTCGTTGGCATTATCCCCAAGGCCTTGGTCGAGAAAGAATCAGCACACCCGTCGTGTACAGAACTGCACATTGTTGACACGATGCATGAGCGTAAACGAATGATGGCAGAACGCGCAGACGCGTTCATCACCCTGCCCGGTGGTATCGGCACCTTTGAAGAATTTTTTGAAATATGGACCTGGCGACAACTGGGGTACCACAACAAGCCGGTAGGCTTGCTCAACCTCCAGGGTTACTATGATGGTTTACTCACATTCCTGCAAAGTGTTGTAGGCCACCAGTTTATGGGGGACTGGCAAATGGCGCTGATCGAAGTCGATACCCAAGTACCACGGTTGATGGCCCATTTGGTACAGTCCGCCGGATTGAAATTCAACCTCGAGAGTGAAGCGCTTTAAACCCAAGGTTTATATGGCAGAGTTGTCCAGTTCACCCGTGCGGATTCGGACCACCCGCTCTACGTTGGTGATGAAAATTTTGCCGTCTCCGATTTTTCCGGTACGTGCGGCTTTCACAATGGCATCCACACAACGGTCTGCATCGTCGTCCTTGACGGCGACCTCCACTTTGACTTTAGGCAAGAAATCGACCACGTATTCAGCGCCCCGGTAAAGCTCGGTGTGACCTTTTTGTCGACCAAAGCCTTTGACCTCGGTGACGGTCAAACCCGTGACGCCGCATTCGGCCAAGGCTTCTCGGACTTCTTCCAATTTGAAAGGCTTGATGATGGCGGTGATCTGCTTCATGGTGATGGGCTTTCTGAAAATGAAATTTAGGCGCGAAATTTGTTGGTCATAGGATAACGCCAATCCTTGCCGAAACTGCGGTGCGTCACGCGGATACCAACGGGCGACTGCCGCCGCTTGTATTCGTTGAGCTTGATCAAACGCGTCACCTTCTCCACATCGGCCCGCTCAAACCCGTCGGCCACCAAAGCCTCAATGCCCTCGTCGTTTTCCATGTAGCGGGCAATGATCGCGTCCAGCACTTCGTAAGCGGGCAAACTGTCTTGGTCTTTTTGATCGGGCCGCAACTCGGCGCTCGGCGGGCGGGTGATGATGCGCTCAGGAATCGGTTGCCCACCCGTGCCATAAGGGTCATGCAGGTTGCGCCAGTTGCACAGCTTAAAAACCTGGGTTTTGACCACGTCTTTGATGACCGCAAAACCGCCGGCCATGTCGCCGTACAGCGTGCAATACCCCGTGGCCATTTCGCTTTTGTTACCGGTGGTCAAAACAATCGCGCCGGTTTTATTGGACATCGCCATCAACAAGGTGCCGCGAATGCGCGCCTGGATGTTTTCTTCGGTGGTGTCCTCGGCCAAGCCCTCAAACTGCAAGGCCAGCGATTGTTTGAAACCTTCAAACAAGGCCACGATGCTGACCTCGTCGTAGCGCACGTTCAGGCGCTGCGCCATCTCGCGCGCGTCCAGCCAGCTGATGTCAGCGGTGTAGGGCGAGGGCATCATCACCGCATGCACGTTGTCGGCCCCAATGGCGTCAACCGCAATCGCCAGCACCAAAGCAGAATCAATGCCACCCGACAAACCCAGCACCGCTTGGGTGAAACCGTTTTTGCCCAAATAATCACGCACCCCCAGCACCAGGGCGTCCCACAAATCCGCTTCGTCGCTGCGGGCGGGGCTGAGCGTGGCCGTGTGAACCTGCACCTGATCGGCTTGCAACGACAGCGTCACGCAGGGCAGGTCTTCGGTAAACGCCGGAGCCCGCATTTGCACATCGCCCATCGCATCCAGCGCAAAGGACCGGCCTTCAAACACCACCTCGTCTTGCCCGCCGACCAAATGGGCGTAAACCAAGGGCAAGCCGCAAGCCAAAACGCGCTCGCGCATGTGCTGCTCCCGCTCCAAGCCCTTACCGGCATGAAACGGCGAGGCGTTGAGCACCGCCAACATCTGAGCCCCGGCTGCTTTGGCCCTGAGGGCAGGCCCCTCAAACCAAGCGTCTTCACAAATCAGCAGGCCGACTTGGACGCCATCGACCTCAAACACACACGCTTGGTCACCCGGCGTGAAATAACGCCGCTCGTCAAAAACCTGGTAGTTGGGCAGTTCTTGTTTGGCGTAACGGGCGATGGTTTCGCCCTCCACCAAGACTGTGGCCATGTTGAAGCGCCGTGTCACCGCCACGCTTTTGGTGCGCAGGCCACCGCCTTGGGGATGACCCACCACCACCGCCATGCCCTTTAACCCGGCGGTTTCCCGGGCCACTGTTTTCAGGGCATCATCGCAGGCGTCAATAAAGGCCGGGCGCAGGAGCAAGTCCTCGGCGGCATAACCGCAAATCGACAATTCGGGCGTGAGCAACAGGCGCGCGCCTTTTTCATAAGCGACATGCGCGGCGTCGATGATTTTGCGGGCATTGCCCGGCATGTCACCGACCACGAAATTGAGCTGAGCCACACAAAGATTGAGAGTCATACAGGTGCAGGAATACAAGTCAGACAATTATGTCATCCAGGTCCACGATTCCTGGCAAGACGTTGACGAAGGGGCATGGAATGCACTGTTGGCCCAGCAAAAAACCCCCACCTTGTTCATGCAGCACGCCTACCTCAGGGCCATGGAAGTGACGCAAGCCGCCAGCCCAGAGACCGGCTGGGGCTTGCAGATTGTGACGCTCTGGCAAAAAAGCGCGGCAGAAAAAAGCACAACCGAAGGTGCAGCCCCTTTGCAGCTGTGCGCCGCCACCGCCTTTTATCTCAAGGGCCACTCTTACGGCGAGTACGTGTTTGACTGGGCTTGGGCCGACGCCTACCAACGCCACGGCCTGCGCTACTACCCTAAGGCCCTGGTGGCGGTGCCCTTTACCCCGGTGCCGGGCAGCCGTTTACTGGCGGTAGATGCGGCGGCGCGCCGTGGCTTGGCCCAAACCCTGATCGACATCAGCCAAAGGCAAGAATTGTCGTCATTGCACCTTTTGTTTGGCGACGAGGACGACCTCTTGGCTTGCGAACAGGCCGGCATGATGCTGCGCCACACGGTGCAATTTCACTGGCACAACGCGAATTACAAAGACTTCGATGATTTTCTCAGCCACCTGAGCCAAGAAAAACGCAAAAAAATTCGCCAAGAACGACGCAAGGTCGATCAGGCAGGAGTGCAATTTCGGGTGCTGCGCGGCGCAGACATTCAGACAAGTGACTGGGACTTTTTTTACCAATGCTACGAGAGAACCTACCTGGAACACGGCAACAAACCCTACCTCAGCCGCGATTTTTTTACCCAGCTGCAACATACGCAAACCGAGCATTGGCTGCTCTTTGTCGGCGAGATCGAGGGCCGCCCCGTGGCCTGCAGTCTGCTGGGCTTGGATGCTCACTCCCCTGCAGGCGGCGTGGCTTATGGCCGGTACTGGGGCGCGCTGGAAAGGGTGGACTGCCTGCACTTTGAGGCCTGCTATTACCAGCCGATTGCCTGGTGCATTGCCAATGGTTTCATCCGCTTTGAGGGCGGCGCGCAAGGCGAACACAAGATGGCACGGGCACTGCTGCCGGTGCAAACCAGCAGCGCACACTGGTTATCGCACCCTGGTTTTGCAGATGCAGTGGCACGCTTTTTGGCCCAAGAAGGCGAAGGGGTTGAAGCCTATTTGAACGATTTGAACCAACGCTCACCCCTGAAGCAGGGCTGAGCGCCAAAAGAGCCTGATCAAGCCTTGGTTGTGTTGTAGGCCGTGATGCCGTCCAAGATTTCCTTGTGGGCAGAGGCTTTGCCTTCCCAGCCCAGGACCTTGACCCACTTGCCTTTTTCAAGGTCTTTGTAGTGCTCAAAGAAGTGGGCGATCGCATTGCGGCGCATCGCGTTCACATCCGAGATGTCTTGCCAGTGGTCGTACATTGGCAAAATTTTGCTGGTCGGCACAGCGACCACCTTGCCATCCACACCCGCCTCGTCTTCCATCATCAAAATACCCAGTGCGCGGCAAGGCACCACCACACCGGTGTGCAAGGCGTAAGGGGTGATCACCAACACGTCCACCGGGTCGCCGTCGCCAGACAGGGTTTGGGGTACATAGCCGTAGTTGGTGGGGTAGTGCATGGCCGTGGTCATGAAACGGTCCACAAAAATAGCGCCGGTTTCTTTGTCCACTTCGTACTTGATCGGATCGGCGTTCATCGGGATCTCGATGATGACGTTGAAGGTTTCGGGGGCGGTCTTGCCGGGGGTCACATTGTCAAGGGACATGGTTGCGGTCTCAGGGGTTGAAATAAAAGCAGAACTCTAGGATTTACCCTCATTTTACTTTCATCGACCTTGCGGAAAGTGAGTTGCAGCCCTTTAATACAACGGTTGGCCAATCGTGCATCCCCCAAAGAGCGCGAGGAAGCAACGCCATGGAGGGGTCTCCAGCGCGTTGCCCCTCCTTTCAGCGACAACCAATGGAGAATGACACATGACAAGCAACTCAGCGCTCACCTTAGCGCTTGTATGCGGACTGATCGCCGTGGCTTACGGCATTTGGGCACGCAGTTGGATTCTTGCCCAGGATGCCGGCAACCCACGGATGCAAGAAATTGCAGCGGCCATCCAAACCGGGGCTGCGGCCTATCTTTCTCGCCAATACCGCACCATTGCCATGGTTGGCGTGGTGCTGGCCATCCTGATTGCAGTGTTTCTGGATTCCATGAGCGCGGTGGGCTTTGTGCTCGGCGCGGTGCTGTCCGGGGCCTGCGGCTTCATTGGCATGAACGTGTCGGTGCGGGCCAATGTGCGCACCGCCCAAGCCGCCACCCGAGGCATTGGCCCGGCGCTGGACGTGGCCTTTCGTGGCGGTGCCATTACCGGCATGCTGGTGGTGGGCCTGGGCTTGCTGGGCGTGACCGGCTTTTACATGTTCCTGGTGCCCGATGGCGTCGTCACGGCAACCAAACTCAACCCCTTGATCGGCTTTGCTTTCGGCTCCTCTTTGATCTCCATCTTTGCCCGATTGGGCGGCGGTATTTTCACCAAGGGCGCTGACGTGGGGGCTGACTTGGTGGGCAAGGTCGAAGCCGGTATTCCTGAAGATGACCCGCGCAACCCCGCTGTCATCGCTGACAACGTGGGCGACAACGTGGGCGACTGCGCCGGCATGGCCGCCGACTTGTTTGAAACCTATGCTGTGACGCTGATCGCCACCATGGTGCTGGGCGCGCTGCTGCTGGGCGAAGGAGGGCCCAACGCCGTGCTTTACCCCTTGAGTTTGGGAGCGGTGTCCATCGTGGCGTCCATCATCGGTTGCTTTTTTGTCAAAGCCTCGCCGGGCATGAAGAATGTGATGCCCGCTTTGTACAAGGGGCTGGCGGTGGCCGGCATTTTGTCGCTGGTGGCCTTTTACTTTGTGACGCAATCGCTGTTTCCGGCTGCAATGACCCTGGCTGACGGACGCGTCATCACTGCCAGCGCCCTGTTTGGTGCCTGCGCGGTGGGCTTGATCTTGACGGGGGCGCTGGTCTGGATCACCGAGTACTACACCGGCACGCAATACGCGCCCGTGCGCCACATTGCACAGGCCTCCACCACCGGTCACGGCACCAACATCATTGCCGGCCTGGGTGTGTCCATGCGTTCCACCGCTTGGCCTGTGCTGTTTGTCTGCGCGGCGATCTACTCGGCTTTTGCACTGGCTGGCTTGTACGGCATTGCCATCGCCGCCACCTCCATGCTCAGCATGGCCGGCATTGTGGTGGCGCTGGACGCTTATGGCCCCATCACCGACAACGCCGGGGGCATTGCGGAGATGGCCGAACTGCCAGCCAGCGTGCGTGAGATCACCGACCCGCTGGACGCCGTGGGCAACACCACCAAGGCTGTGACCAAGGGCTACGCCATTGGCTCCGCCGGTCTGGCCGCCTTGGTGCTGTTTGCCGACTACACCCACAAACTCGAAGGCTTGGGCAGCCATGTCAAGTTCGACCTGAGTGACCCCATGGTCATCATCGGCCTGTTCATCGGCGGCCTGATTCCCTACCTGTTTGGGGCCATGGCCATGGAGGCCGTGGGCCGCGCCGCCGGGGCCGTGGTGGTGGAAGTGCGTCGCCAGTTCCGCGACATCAAAGGCATCATGGACGGCACGGGCAAGCCCGAGTACGACACCGCGGTGGACATGCTGACCAGCGCCGCCATCAAGGAAATGATGATCCCCAGTCTGTTGCCGGTGGTAGCGCCCATTCTGGTGGGCCTGTTCCTCGGCCCAGCAGCGCTTGGCGGCCTGCTGATGGGCACCATCGTGACCGGCTTGTTTGTGGCCATTTCCATGTGTACCGGCGGCGGCGCGTGGGACAACGCCAAAAAGTACATTGAAGACGGCCACCACGACGGCAAAGGCTCTGAGGCGCACAAAGCCGCAGTGACCGGCGACACCGTGGGCGACCCCTACAAAGACACCGCGGGCCCGGCCATCAACCCGCTGATCAAGATCATCAACATTGTGGCGCTGCTGATCGTGCCCCTGGTGGTCAAGTTACACGGCGTCTGAACAAGCCTCTAGCACTGCTGAGAGCCCGCCCTGTTTTGCAGGGCGGCCTTTTTCTTTTACGGTCACGGGTTCACTGAAACTGAATTTCGCTGCACCGAATAGCCCTTGCCTTGGGCCCGAAACTGGAGATATTGGTCAAGGTGGGGTTGTGATGGGCGATCACTTGCGGGGCCGTTAAGACTTCATTGCCGGCCGATGTATGGCCATCGGCCAACAAGATCACCGGATAGCCCAGCGCCAAGGCCTTGCGCGTGGTGGTGTCCACACAAAATTCCGAGTG
>Ga0114962_10003511_pt1 | contig 12677 bp, 14 predicted proteins | sample C_130820_MF_Meta_FD_87017 | JGI IMG/M metagenome (GOLD analysis project Ga0114962, IMG submission 87017) | Freshwater microbial communities from Lake Croche, Canada to study carbon cycling - C_130820_MF_MetaG | ecosystem: Environmental > Aquatic > Freshwater > Lake | place: Lake Croche, Canada... | reverse complement strand
GACCAACCGGTACATTGGGTATTGTACATACATCCAGTCCAGTTCAAGTGGGTTCATTGACTAATTGGAAACAAGTTTCAGCCGGTAATTTTCATATGGTAGCCATTAAGACAGATGGTACATTATGGGCATGGGGGCATAATAGTAGTGGTCAATTAGGACTAATTGATATTGTTCACAGATCCAGTCCAGTTCAGGTTGGATCGTTGACTAATTGGAAATTAGTGGCAGGTGGGTATTACCACACCGCAGCCATTAAGACCGATGGAACCCTTTGGTCATGGGGACGTAATACCAATGGTCAACTTGGTCTACAGGATATTGTCCATAGGTCCTCACCAGTTCAAGTGGGGTTATTGACCAACTGGAAACTAGTGGCAGGTGGGGGTTATCATACTACTACTATATCATCGCCAGATTTACCATAAAAACTTGACACCTATATAATTATGTAGTATAATATCATTATATTTTATTGGAGTTTTTGACTTGAAAGATGACAACCTAGAGATGTGGGCATCCATATCTAACACACTACCTCAAACTCCCACACCACCAAACACGCTGCCATTACCTGAAATCCTAAAGGTAATGCAGTTCTGTGCTAATGACAAGGTCGAGCAATACGATATTACTATCAAACTGCTTGATATGATATCCACACTTAGGTCTGATATTGAGTTTCTAAACTGGAAATCAATGGTTGAGTATGACTGTAAGAAATACCTCCGCTCATTTGAAACATCAGAACAAATACTTAAATCTGCCAGAAATCACAACACATTATTTAATGCTGGCCGTGCTGCATACAAAGCCAACAAACTAGAACATTCAGAGAAATATCTCAAAGAGGCTATGTCACTTGACCCAACCGATAGTTCCACCATATTAGATTATGCGGTTACTGTCTGTACAATGGGACACTTTGACCAAGCTCTCGATATCATCAATAATATAGACAAGACCAAACTCGATACACTTCATGGTAAGATAGTTGACTTTAACAAAGGTTGGCATACTATCCGTAAAGGTGACTTCAAGAAAGGTATGGACTTACTCCATATTGGCCGTGAAATTGGCATGCTTGGTAACCATACCAAGGTATTTAATAGACCGCAATGGGATGGATATTCATATCCACACAAAACTATACATATCGTAGGTGAAGCAGGTATTGGTGATGAAGTTATCAATGCTAGGTTTTCTAAGATTATCAAAGACCGTGGAATGGATTGCGTTATGTCCACTGTACATAATAACACATCTATGCTTAGTTCTGTTAAGGACTTGGATGATGTGTTTAACTCAAGTGAGGCCGATAGTAAATCTTGGGATTATTGGGTACCCGCTATGGACCTGCCATATATATTAGGGCTTGAGGCAAATGATATACCTTCTGAACCCTACATTTTGGCCAAACCAGAGTTTATTGCCAAGTGGAAAGATAAAATACAGACCAACAAGAAGTTAAAAGTCGGTATTCGTTGGATGGGTAATCCACTATACGAATTAGAATTAGCTAGAACTATACCAATTGAACTGTTTGAACAACTGGCCGAATATGATATTCAAATGTATTCATTTCAAAAGGATGACGGCCTCAAAGACTTAAAAATACCGAGTGGTGTGATAGATATTGCAAAAGATTTAGAGTCGTGGGATGATACTATGGGTGCCATGGAGAACATGGACCTGATGATAACTTCGTGTACTTCTGTACCTCATGTTGCTGGCGCCTTAGGTATTCCTACTTGGATTATAGTGCCTTTGTTACCATATTATACTTGGGCTGATATGAAGAAAGAATCTTACTGGTACGATTCAGTAAGTCTATATAGACAGAAGGTTTGGAAAGAATGGAATGAACCTTTTGAAGAAGTAAAAACTGACTTGAAAAAATTATTGGAGATGAAATGATATTCCCCGTAGAAGTATGTGGTGAGAAGTTTAAAATTCAAGTGCATGATGAAGATGAATGTGTGTCTAATATTATCAGAGAAAAGACAATATATTCTATCACTGATTTGAAACAATTTAATAAATTCTTAAGTAAAGGTGATTATTTTGTAGATGCCGGAGCAAATATTGGATGGCACACATTGTTTGGTGCCGAAGTTGTGGGTGAAACCGGTAAGGTATTTGCCTTTGAACCTGGCACTAAGAACTTTGATTTATTAGAAATCAATATTAAATTAAACAACCTGCAAAATGTTGAAGCAATCAAGTCTGCACTAACTGATTATGTTGGTAAGGCAGAATTAACTTGTTCTACTAAAAATTACGGTGACAATGTAACCATACCTCTAACTAAAGATGATGTTGAGGTTAAGCTTCAAAATTGGTATGAAGATAAAATGTTATATTTGCCTGGCGATAAAGAGTCTATTGATTGTACAACGCTTGATGATTACATCTCAACTAATAATATTGACTCAAGTAAGATTAAATTAATTAAAATGGATATTCAAGGTTCAGAACCTAAGGCTCTTGATGGTATGGAGAAATTAATTAGAGACCACCATCCGGCAATTATCTTAGAATATTCACCTCATCATATTAAGATTTGTGATTCATCTCCATTTGAGATATTATCATTTATTGACAAATATGATTATGTACCTTATCACATTAGGGAAGATAGAGAAATACCCGATGATATGATATTATATAATACATCGGTTATTGATATTATTAATGCCACACAGGATATATTTTCTAGTGGAATATCCAATGGATTTGACTTATTATTGGTACATAAAGGTCATCCTTAATAATGAAAATTGCAATTGCATTACGAACTTGCGGTAACGTATTCAATTATTGGAATAATAATGAAAGGATAGTTGATGCTGACAAGGCAACAATTATCCTTACATGCCTGAATAGTTTACTAAAGGCTATTAAGTCTAGCGGGCATGAGGTAATATTCAGCATACACGATGATAGTTCTTCTGATGAGTTATTATCTCATATTGGAGAAGTATGTGGTATGCATAATGTATCCGGCGAATTAATTAATTCAGGTAAATTGGGCAACTTTATCACGCAGTATGAATGGTTGAAAAAACAAGATTGTGATTATGTATATTGCATTGAGGATGATTATCTTCATAGGGATTCTGCATTATTTGAAATGATGGAGATGATAGATTATTTAAAATCTATGAATCCTGGTGAGTATGCTATACATCCATTTAATTGTCCTCATAGATATGCAGGATTTCAATCATTATATCCATCATATATAATAAAAGGACCTAATCAATATTGGCGGTCTAATTTTCATAGTACACATTCATTCTTTATATCCAAAAATATGTTTACACAGTATGATGATATTATGAAAGAACAAGCCTATACATGGGCCACTAATGCCGCAGTAGAAGATTCAACAATAAACAAGGTATGGAAAGAGCAAAAAGTGATGATGTTTACCCCTTTGAAATCTTTAGTATACCATATAGCAGACAAAACACAAGAAGATACATTTGATAATTGGCAACAACTTTGGACTGAGAATTTAATATGAAAGCAAAAGGTTTAAGATTTGTATATGATGACTTGAAAGATGGGATTCAAAAATCTTTATATAATGGAGTATTTTGGGAAGAAAAAGAACATAGAAATAAAATATCAAAGAGAATGGAAGGTAATAAGTACGCATTGGGTAGTATTCGAAAACTTGTAGTTTGCCCTTATTGTAATAAAGAAGGAGCAAATGGAGCAATGCAAAGATGGCACTTTAATAATTGTAAGGCAAAAAATGACTAAACTAATAACTGCATGTTATACTATACTAAAAAATGAGAAGAAGTACATCGAGAAATGGTTGTATTACGCTGCGCCATTTGATTATCGTGTATTACTTGATACCGGTTCTACTGATGGTTCTTGGGAACTACTCCAAGAGTATGCCAAGAAAGACCCCAATCTAATCATTGAACAAAAGACATTTACTCCGTGGCGATTTGATACCGCTCGTAAGTATAACATGACTATGATACCTGAGGATGTTGTCTGGTGCCTGTCTCCTGACTTGGACGAATACTTTTCTATCAACACTCATGATGAAATGGAAAAGATTATTTCTTCCGTTCCAACTATCACTAATATTGGCTGTGATAGACTTGATATATATTCTAGGACAGTCCGAGTGGGGCCTCCTAATTTCATTCCAACGAATAAGATACACCTCAAGAATGACTATACTTGGAATCAACCTATCTATGAACACCTAAGTTGGATACACAAAGATAGACCTGAAAATGAATTATACTCTGAAGATATCTTTTTAGTACATGACCAAGACTTTCAAAAAGAAGAAAGGTCTGAATTGTACATTAAAATGTTGGAAGATGAATATTCAACTAACCCAACAAATACTTGGACTTTATGGTATCTGTTATATCATTATCAAAAATCATTGCAAATGGAAAAATACATTAAAGCAGGTTGCGATTTTATTAGGTTTGAATCAAACAAACAAGGCGACTGGTACAAATATGTATCCGCTGAACTAACTAATATTTACCAAAATGCTCCTATCTCTCAACTTCAAAAAGATGATATTAATTCTGTAATTACTTTTAATAATCCTTGGTCTGCTTGGAAAAAATAATGCAAACAATACACTTTTTATCAGGTTTACCAAGGTCAGGTTCTACTGTACTAGCTTCTATATTAAATCAAAATCCGGATGTATATGTTACACCTACTAGTCCTATGTTAAATGTAGCCGTCAAGATGCAAGAAGCTTGGCGAGAAGACCCAACCGTTAAAGCCAATTACTTTGAAGAGCAAGCTCGTAATCTTACTAAAGCTATCTTGCCCGCTTTTTGGCATCATAGGCCTGAACGTATTATTATTGATAAAGGTCGTGGTTGGGCTAAGAACATGCCGACAGTCAATGCCTTGTTTGGTCAAAGACTTAAAGTGGTGGTTGTTGAACGAGACCTTCCGAGTATTATGGCAAGTTGGTTGACTATTATTAAAAATCAAACCAATCCTCAATTTGATATTAGTCTAAGACAAAAAGGAATGTTATCCACGGATGAAAATCGAATGGGTGAAATGTGGTTTAATATGGTCAAAGATTGTATGGAAGGTACTCAGCAAATTAAACGTGATGTTCCTGACCAAATAATAATAGTCAAATATGATGACATTGTAAACAATCCTCAGCATGAGATTGCAAAAATTGAAAAGTTTTTATTATTACCAAAACACGAGTATGATTTGAATAATATCCAAAGTGATACTACTGATGATGATATGTTAGCATGGGGATTTGAGGGTCTTCATACTATCAGACCTAAGTTAGAAAAGACCTGTAAGAATCCAAAAGACATATTGGGTGATATGTTATATAACAGATTTGTAGAGATAGAGAAACAATATAAATGAAAATTTTAATCATGGGATTATCTGGTTCAGGTAAAACTACTTTAGCAGAACAAATATACAATAGGCGATTCTCAATTTGGTTAAATGCCGACAGAATTAGAAAATCTTATAATGATTGGGACTTCTCATATGAAGGTCGAATTAAACAAGCTTATCGTATATGGCAGTTGTCTGAAGTTTGTGATGAAGAATTTATTATTATCGATATGATTGCTCCGTTGGAAGAAATGCGTGATATTATTGATGCTGATTACACTATATGGATGAACACAGTACAATCTTCTCAATATATGGACACAGATGCCATATTTGAACCAGCCATTGCGGCTGATTTGATTCTGACTAATTTTGAATATGACATCAATGATATAGTAAGGAAATTAAGATGAAAGGCGAATGGTGTTTCTTTCCAAGTCATTTTACGCCAGAAGAATGTGCTAAAATCTTAAAGTTAGGTCTCAAATTACCATCACAAGAAGCAACTATGGGTGTTGATGGTGCAGTTAAGATATCAGAATTTCGCAGAAGTAAAATTCGTTTTATTCTTCAGTCGGATCCAAATTTCACTTGGTTATTCGATGCTATGTGGAAGATGGCAATTACGGCCAATGACGAATGGTTCAAATTTCATATCACCAGAATCTCATATATACAATTAGCAGAATATGATGAGTCTTATCAAGGTGAATATAAAAAGCATAATGACATCTTTTGGATAAATGGTGACCCCGAGTACCACCGTAAACTTACAGCTGTAGTTCAATTAACAGACCCATCAACCTATGAAGGTGGGAATTTAGAATTATTTGGCTTGACTGAATATCCAATTGCCTCTGAGGTCAGAAAACAAGGCACGGCCTTTTTCTTTCCCTCTTTCTTGGAACACCAAGCAACGATGGTCACCAAAGGTACTCGATATTCGTTAGCATGTTGGTTTGAAGGAAACAAATGGAGATAGTATGGAACATAATGATTTAGAATTTGAAATGGATTTCTGGGGCGATTGCACTAATACTTTTGGTGAAGACCAGAAGCATTATATTTATGGCAACTTAATGGGATTGACAGGTAGTTATTTCTCCTTTGATGCGCAAGATAAAAGAATACTAGACATTGGTGGTGGACCAACCTCAATGTTATTAAAAACATACAAACTGATAGAAGGTAAAGTATGTGATCCTATTGATTATCCGCAATGGACCAAAGATAGATACGCAATTAAAAATATATCAGTTCAGGTTGTCGGGGGCGAAGACATAGTTGAATCTGGTTGGGACGAAGTGTGGATTTATAATGTAATGCAACACTCGGAAGATCCAGAGAAGATTATAGATAATGCCAAGAAGTCTGCTAAAGTATTACGCATCTTTGAGTGGATTGATATTCCTGCACATGAAGGACACCCACATATGCTTACTCAATCAAACTTAGAGAAGTGGATTGGACAAAAAGGTAATGTCACAGAATTAACAGGTGAAAATGGTTGCTATGGCAAATGTTTTTATGGAACTTTTGAACTATGAAGTTTCACGTTCTTTCCGTGCCTCACACAGTATCATCTACTGAATTTACATCTTGCGCTTTTACTCAAAAGGTAGTTAAGTTTTGTGAAATGATGCACGCTCGTGGCCATGAGATTATACATTATGGTCATGAAGATTCAGTTATTGATTGTACAGAACATGTATCCGTCTTGACCAATGAAGATTGGAAAATTGCTTATGGTGATTATGATTGGAAAAAGACATTCTTTAAATATGATGTTAATGACCACGCATACTTAACGTATTACAAAAATACGATTGAAGAGATTGGCAAAAGAAAACAACCTAAAGATTTCATTTTGGCTTTTTGGGGCAATCCAATGAAAGTAATCTGTGATGCTCATCCTGATTTAATAAGTGTTGAACCAGGAATTGGTTATTCTTTTGGTCATTTTGCCCCGTATAAAGTGTTTGAATCTTATGTGGCACATTCGGCTTATTATAATTTAGATTCCTTGACCTATTGTAATGAGAAGTGGTATGATGTTGTTATTCCTAATTATTTTAAATTAGAAGATTTTGAATATACAGAAAAGAAAGATGATTACTTCTTATACATTGGCCGGGTATATAATGGTAAAGGTGTTGATATTGCCATTGATGTTACTGGTAGAATTGGTGCCAAGTTAATTATTGCAGGCCAAGGTTCACTCAAAGAAATGGGATATAAAGAAGTTCCAAGTCATGTGACCGAATTTGGATTTGCTGGTGTTGAAGACCGCAAGAAACTAATGTCTAAGGCCAAAGGCTTATTTGCGCCTTCTTTGTATAATGAACCATTCTGTGGAACACATGTTGAAGCCATGTTATCAGGTACTCCTGTAATCACTACTGACTGGGGTGCTTTTATTGAATATAACTTACACGGGGTAACAGGATATCGATGTCGAACATTTGAACATTTTATGTGGGCTGCTAGAAATATCGATAAGATTGACCCTAAAGATTGTTATGAGTGGGCATCCAAAAACTTTTCTTATAATAAAGTTGGCAAGATGTACGAAGAATATTTTAGTTCCATATTGAATATTTATGGAAAAGATGGGTGGTATGAGCTTAATGATTCTCGTACCGAACTGGATTGGTTGAAAAAAGAATATCCACAAGGCATAAATAAAGCATAAATTAATATAAATGGATTATCATGGCCAATATAACAAACAGACAAGGGTTTAAGGATTATTGCTTACGCCGTCTAGGTTTCCCTGTTATCGACATCAATGTAGATGACGACCAAGTGAATGACCGTGTGGATGATGCGTTACAATATTGGCAAGATTACCATTACGATGGTATGCAAAAGACCTATTATATCCATAAATTGTCACAGGACGAAATTGATAAACGTGTTTGTGATATGTCCAATGTTTACGACAATTCAAATAATGCTGTTGAAGTCGTTGGTGTAACTCGTGTATTTCCAATCTCAGATTCAATTGCATCAGTCGGTATGTTTGACTTGCGATATCAACTTAGACTAAATGAGTTGTATGATTTTACTTCAGCCTCATATATCAACTACACTTTAACCATGCAACACTTACGCTCACTAGAGATTATGTTTACTGGTGAAGTTCCTATTCGTTTCCAAAGACACACCAAGCGACTATATGTTGACTGGAGATGGGACCAAGCTGCTGTTAGAAATGGTTCTATTGTTATTATCGAATGTTATACATCTTTAAGTCCAGATGCGTATGCTGATATATGGAATGACCGTTGGTTAAAAGAATATTGTACAGCTCTTATTAAAAGAAATTGGGGCTCAAATATGAAAAAATTCTCAGGCATGCAATTGCCAGGCGGTGTTATGGTAAATGGAGATAAAATTTTTCAAGAAGCGGAAGCAGAAATCAAAGCACTAGAAGCTGAAATGGAATCTCGTTATGGGGGCGTGCTTGAATTTTTTCTGAATTAATTATGAAACATATACATCATATTATACCAAAACATATGGGTGGGTCAGATGACTCATCCAATTTAATAAAATTAACGGTAGCAGAACACGCTGAGGCTCATCGTATTCTTTTTGAACAACACGGCCAATGGCAGGATAGAGTGGCTTGGAGAGCTTTAATTGGACATATAGGTAAGGAAGAAATTATTCATGAAATTCATAAGAATATGAATAAAGGTAGATTAGTGTCCGATGAAACCAGAGAAAAAATGGCTGCAGCAAAAAGAGGTAAATGTATTTCAGAGAAACACAAAAAAGCATTGAATGAAGGACGAAGAAATTCCAAAAATAGTCAAGAGCACAATGCCATATTAAGAAAAAGTGCCACTGGTAGAAAAATGTCAGCTGATTCAATAAAAAAATCTGTTGAATCCAGGAAAAAAAATAATGATACGGTAAAACTATCAAGTAATGCTGGTAAAATTAGTATGGAAAAATATAAAAATGATCCTGAAAGACAGAAAAGATTTTCTGAATCCATGAAAATTTCTTGGGCCAAAAGGCACCAATTAAAATTACAATTAGGAGTGGATTAAAATTTCTACCTCACAATATTTTAACAACTATAATGCACTCAATGAGCAAAGACTATTTGAAGATTTGATTGTGGAGTCAATTAAGATTATGGGCTTCGATGGATATTACCTGTCTAACGATAACGACCAAGCTCGTGATTTGTTGTATGGTGAAGACCCATTAAAAACATTTACTTCAGCCTTTCCTATTGAAATGTACTTATCTTCGGCTATGGAACATACAGGCGAACGAGAATTCTTTTCCAAATTTGGCCTTGAAATTAAAAACAATGTTTCCGTTATTCTTTCTAAACGAACATTTATGCAACGTGTGCCACAGAATAGATTTGATAGGCCCCGTGAAGGTGACTTGATTTATATTCCAGTGACCAACCAAGGCGGTGAATTATTTGAGGTCAAGTTTGTTGACTCTAATAAAGACTTCTTTACATTAGGTCGTAAAATTCCGTATTTCTATGAAATGCAACTTGAACGATTTAAATATTCAAATGAACGAATTGATACTGGTGTACCTGATATTGATATTGTCAATATTATGGATTCTTATACTATCAATCTTCAATTGGACAGAGGTGATTCAAATTATACACCAAATGAGGTTGTATTCCAAAGCGAAGATAACACATTTTCTAACTCTACAACCAGTGCGGTTGTTTCTACTTGGGATTCTGTAGCAAAAACATTATCAGTTACTAACATCAAGGGTGAATTCCAAGTTGGTGCAAATGTGATTGGTAAAACTTCAGCTTCAAATATTATGTTAAATTCATTTGATCCATTAGATGTTACATTACCAGGTGAAGTTTATGATAATAGGGTTATTAAGTCTGAAGCAGACCAAATAATTGATTTCAGTGAACAAAATCCTTTCGGAGAAATCTAATGGCCTATAATAAAATAATTAGAAAACTTGTGGTGGGATTTGGTAATCTTTTTGATGATATTACATTGGTGAGATATAACCCCGATGGTTCAGAAGTTCAAAGACAAAAAGTTCCGTTAGCCTATGCTTCAAAAGAACGCTATGTTATGCGGCTACAAGGTGACCCAACTTTAAATAAAAAGGTTCAAATTTCTTTGCCTAGAATGTCATTTGATTTGACAGGAATGAACTATGACTCTTCTCGTAAACAAATAACGAATATTAAAAATTATGCACCTTCACGAAATGCTGATACAATCCTCTCACAATATAATCCTGTGCCTTATGATTTTGATTTTTCTTTATACATTTATGTAAGGAATATTGAAGACGGTACACAAATTATTGAGCATATTTTACCCTATTTTACTCCTGATTATACAATTAGATTGAATCTTATTCCTGAAATGGGTATCGTTAAAGAAGTACCGGTTGTATTAAAATCAACCAGCCAAGAAATTGATTATGAAGGAGATAGAGACCATGAAACAAGAACCATTATATGGACTTTAACTTTTACGGTCAAAGGATTTGTGTTTGGTGCTGTGTCTGAACCTAAGGTTATTAAAAAATCGATTACAAATATATATGATAATACTCTGTCAGATGGCGATACAGTTCAATTTGGTTTAGGTCCAGATGGATTAGGAAATTACAAAGAAGGTGAATTTGTATACCAAGGTTATAGTTTACAAAACTCAACAGCTTCGGCCAAAGTTTTGTCTTGGACGCCTTCTACTTCTAAATTAGAATTAATAAATATTAGCGGTAATTTTGTGACCACATTTCCAATTTATGGAAGTCAAACAGGTGCAGTTTATTCATTTATGTCACATCAAGTATTACCACAACAATTAGTTAAGATTGTAGTAACACCTGATCCATTGAGTGCTAATTCTACTTCTGATTTCTTGTACCACGAAGTCATAACTGAATTTCCTTTTGCGGAAAATGAAGCTGGAAATTTTGATGCTGACGATGATTCTGTTGATACCTCCCATTTAACCATGGATGAAGATAATTAAAATAAAAAGAGATTAAAATGGCAAAACAAATTATTAAAGTAGGTTCAACAGCTAATGACGGCACTGGCGATACGCTAAGAGATGCTGGTGTAAAAATTAATGCTAATTTTACTGAACTTTATAGTATATCTGGTTTAGATACTACATTCACTCAAGGTGCTTTCAATACTGCTAATTCTGGAGTAATTTTAGCTCAAAGTGCTTTTAATAAAGCAAATACAGGTACATCATCTTCATCAAATACATTAGTCAATGGTTCTTATACAGTTGGACTAGATGTAAACGGATTTCTAAACTTAGCAAACACAAATAATTCATTTTTGGGTAACTCAAGAATTGGTGGCGGATTAATTGGCCCTTACTTTGGTGATGGTGGTGGTATTTGGTTAGCTAACACTTTAAATAATAGTTTCTATACGGTTATGGCCACAGAATCGCCAACTGGCCTAGGTTATTTCTTTACTGCAACTTTTGGCGGAAATGATGTTGCTGCTGGAATTCAAACTTATGATGATGCTAATACTCAGTATAATAATTGGACTTTTCAACCAAATGGAGAGATGCAATTACCTAATGGTGGTATAATTGGTGGTACTAATAATATCACAGGCATCACTATGACCACTTCTCGTGGCCAAGTTTTATTTGGTAATATTCCAGAAGTAGGCCCAACGGATGTTCATCATTTCCACATAATGAAAGCTAATACAGCTAATACAGATTTATTCTTTGGTGATGATTTTAACTATGTTAAGTTACCAAAAGATTCAGATTCTGGTGTAGAAATTGGAACAAATTATAATAATAATATTTGGCGATTTGGCACTGATGGTGATTTAAATTTACCAATAAACGGCGGTATTGTATTTGACCGTGCTAACACTTCTATTCGTGTTGGTATGGGATTTCATATTACGTCTGGTGAAGGCATCAACTTACAAGCGATTGACTCAAATAATAACTTTACTTCAAACAATTGGTATTTTAGTCCAACTGGGGTAATGAGTTTACCAAATGGTTCTTTAATTACTGATAACTCATCTGCATTATATTTACACGGTATAATGAATACTCAAATTCAAGCTGGTTTAGATGCTAACACAAAATCTTGGAATTTTGATGCATCTGGAGCTCTTACTTTTCCAGATAATAAAAAACAAATAACGGCTTATGATGGTAAATTAACACTACCAGCAGATGGTTATATTGTAGATTCACACGGAATTTCTGTTATAGTTCACCCATATGTTTTAGATGTTGAGATTGATGGTGGTACAACAAATTCTGTGT
>Ga0114962_10003509_pt1 | contig 12683 bp, 3 predicted proteins | sample C_130820_MF_Meta_FD_87017 | JGI IMG/M metagenome (GOLD analysis project Ga0114962, IMG submission 87017) | Freshwater microbial communities from Lake Croche, Canada to study carbon cycling - C_130820_MF_MetaG | ecosystem: Environmental > Aquatic > Freshwater > Lake | place: Lake Croche, Canada... | reverse complement strand
TGGGTATCCAAGCTTTCCAACCAAGATTGGTAGAAGGAAAAGCTATCCAATTACATCCATTAGTTTGTACAGGATTTAATGCTGACTTTGACGGTGACCAAATGGCAATCCACGTTCCTCTTGGGAATGCGGCTGTTTTGGAGGCTCAATTATTGATGTTAGCCTCTCATAATATCTTGAATCCTGCGAATGGAGCTCCAGTGACCGTTCCTTCACAGGACATGGTTTTGGGTCTTTACTACATCACTAAGGGAAGAAGATCAACACCAGAAGAAATCGTTAAAGGAGAAGGAATGTCCTTCTACTCACCAGAAGAGGTATTAATAGCCTTTAGTCATGGCATAGTTGCATTACATGCATGGGTTAAGGTTAGATATGATATTTGGAATGCAGAGACACAAACATTTGAGAAACAAAACATTGAGTCAACTGTAGGAAGAATCATTTTTAATCAAAATGTTCCTAAAGAACTTGGATTCATAAATGACTTGATGACTAAAAAATCTTTAAGAGAGGTTATTGCGATTGTTTATCAAAAAACTGGATTGGCTGCTTGTGCTAAATTCTTAGATGATATTAAGGACTTAGGATTCCAATATGCATTTAAAGGAGGATTATCCTTTAATATTTTGGATGTACCAGTTCCGGTTGAGAAAGAAGAATTGATTAATAGTGCGCAAGAAGAGGTAGATCAAATTACTGAAAACTATAATAATGGATTCATTACCAATAATGAGCGTTATAATCAAGTAATTGATATTTGGACTAATGTCACAAACAAAGTGACTAATAACCTTATCAATTATTTAGAAAGAGACAATCAAGGGTTTAACTCTGTATATATGATGCTTCACTCTGGAGCGAGGGGTTCTAAGGAACAAATTCGTCAGCTAGGGGGAATGAGGGGATTGATGGCAAAACCACGTAAAAACGTTGGTGGAATTGGTGGAGACATCATTGAAAATCCAATCCTTTCTAACTTTAAAGATGGACTGTCTGTATTGGAATACTTTATCTCTACGCATGGTGCTAGAAAAGGTTTAGCGGATACTGCCTTGAAAACGGCTGATGCTGGTTACTTAACTAGAAGGCTACATGATGTTGCTCAAGATGTGGTAGTTAGAGATGTAGATTGTGGTACCTTAAGAGGATTGGTTGTTAGTGCTTTAAAAGATAATGAAGATGAGGTAGAATCCTTATATGAAAGAATCTTAGGCCGTACCAACTTACATGATATATATCACCCGATTACCAATAAACTTATTGCTAAGGCAGGAAGTGAGTTAACTGAAGAAATTAGTCAAGAAATTGAAAATTCACCAATTGATATTGTAGAAATCAGATCAGCTTTAACCTGCGAAACGCGTCACGGAATTTGCGAAAAATGTTACGGACGTAACTTGGCGACCAATAGAATGGTTCAACGTGGAGAAGCAGTCGGTGTAATTGCTGCACAGTCCATTGGAGAGCCAGGAACTCAGTTGACCTTAAGAACTTTCCACGTAGGGGGAGCTGCATCTAGGGTATCAGCAGAAAGTCAAATTTTTGCAAAATTTGATGGAAGGCTAGAATTTGAAGGGGTTAGAACGGTTGTTAAAAAAATTGAAGATGAACTCCAAACAATTGTAATAGGAAGAAGTGGTGAGATAAGAATTATGGATAAATTCACTGGTATAATATTAAATACCATGAACTTGCCTTATGGTTCTACATTACATATCCCGTTAGATACAAAAGAAATTGCAAAAGGAACAAAAGTTGCAGATTGGGATGTATTTAACGCCTTGATCATTACTGAGTTTGATGGACATATTCAGTTTGAAAACATTACTGAAAATGGAACTTACCGTGAAGAAGTTGACGAACAAACAGGACATAGAGAAAAAGTAATCATTGAAAGCCGTGATAAAACTAAAATTCCTACTATCAAAATCTTAGCAGGAAAAGGATCTAAAGCGGAAGTGGTTAAAGAATATAACTTACCAGTAGGTGCCCACATTATTGTGGACGATAAAGATAACGTAAAAGCTGGGGACATCTTAGTAAAAATTCCTAGGTCTGCTGGTAAATCACGAGATATCACAGGGGGTCTTCCAAGGGTAACTGAGTTATTTGAGGCTAGAAATCCTTCAAATCCAGCTGTAATATCAGAGATTGATGGGGTTGTATCTTTTGGAAATATCAAAAGAGGTAACAGAGAGATAATGGTAGAAAGTAAAGAAGGGGAAATTAAAAAATACCTTGTTCCGCTTTCTAAACATATCCTTGTTCAAGAAAATGATTATACTAAGGCTGGTGAACCATTATCTGATGGAGCAATTACTCCAGCGGATATTTTAAGAATTAAAGGGCCTTATGCAGTTCAACAATATATCTTAGATGGAATCCAAGAGGTTTATAGACTTCAAGGGGTAAAAATCAACGATAAACATATTGAAACGATTGTACGTCAAATGATGCAAAAAGTTCAAATCGATAATCCTGGGGATACTAAATTCTTAGAAAATGAGAACGTTGATAAATGGGATGTTGAGGACGAAAATAATGAAATATATGACAAAAAGGTAATCACCAATGCAGGTGATAGTCCGGAATTGGTAGAGGGAATGATTGTTAATGCACGTAGATTAAGAGATGAAAACTCTAAATTAAAACGTAGTGATAAAAAACTAGTTGAAGCGAGAGATGCAATATCAGCAACTTCTACTCCAATTTTAATGGGTATTACAAGAGCTTCCTTAGGAACTCAATCATTCTTATCCGCGGCGTCCTTCCAAGAAACTACTAAAGTATTAAATGAAGCTGCAATTGCAGGTAAAATCGATACTTTAAATGGCTTGAAAGAAAACGTAATTGTAGGACATAGAATACCTGCAGGAACAGGTATGAGAGACTATGATGAGTTGATTGTTGGATCAAAAGATGATTTTGATGCTATCATGGATTCCAAAAAGAAAACAAGTAAGTTTAACTTCTAGTTAAGTTTATTTTAAATCTTATAGTTGAACGCTCGATGTGCTAACACATCGAGCGTTCTTTTTTGTAATTTGCACTAAAATGAAAAAAAAAGATACAAAAATGGAAGAGCAAGAAGAAAATCAGCTCAATATTGAGTTGCCAGAAGATGTAGCAGATGGAATTTATTCCAACTTAGCAATCATTAGCCATAGTAACACAGAATTTGTGGTCGATTTTATTAGAATTATGCCAGGGGTACCTCAGGCTAAAGTAAAATCAAGGATATTACTCACACCGCAGCATGCTAAAAGATTACTTAGAGCATTGGATGAAAATATACATAGGTTTGAAGGTATGCATGGAAGAATAGAGGAATCAGATTCTGGAAATTCAGATGGAATTCCAATGTTTTTTGGCGGAGGGGTAGGAGAGGCCTAGGCAGTACTCATTTAACAAAAAAATCAGAAGACTTTTTATCAAAATAAAAAAAGGGAGCTAACTAAATTTTTTAGTTAGCTCCCTTTTTTATTGAAATTTATATTTTGTTATTTATTCAAATAGTTTATCAGTAAGTTTTTAACTGAACCGTTATTATTCAACAACTTAATAATATAAGTTCCGCTACTAATAGTATTTGGAGCACTTAGAACTGCTTTTGATTGATTTTTAATCAGATAGGTTTCAATTATCTTACCTTCTAAATTCATCCAAATCACTTGATGATATTCATTATTTAAACCATCCAAGGTAAATACTCCAGGATTATTGTTCAACGGATTTGGATATAATTTAATGGATGATCCAATATTATTGTTATCTATAGAAATAGAGGTTAAAATGGAAATATTTGCGGTAGTATCTACAAAACAATAATTGTCTTTGATTGTCAATTTAACCATATAGGTACCGGTATTTGCAAAGGAATAATTGAAACTGTCCAAGGTGGTTGAAAATGATTTCCCTGCAAAATTCCAAGAATAACTATTTGAAGATTTAAAGTTATTTATTTTAAATCTTCCGTTATTATTTAAAATAATTGCGTTGAAGGAGGTGATTGGTTTAGGTCTTACTAAGATATAAACTGAATCCGTCCCATAACATAATGTATTTCTATCAGTTTCTTTTAAAGATATCCATTTTGAATTTATTGGATTTACTCTAATTGTTTGGCTAGTGTCAAGAGTTGACCAGACATATTGGGCGTTTTTATGATAGTTAACCACAGAAAGGTTCAATGAATCTCCTTTACAAACGGAAGTATCTTTTCCAGCATTTGGAGTTGGAAGCGGATTATCTTTTACTATAATCGTATCTGTTTTAAGACATTTAGTTACACTATCAGTTACGGTTAAAATGTAAGATGTTTTGGTTGTTGGTGTCACTAATAACTTGGAGGTCGTTGCTCCAGTACTCCATTTATTTAAGTATCCTTTAGAGTAAGCGTTTCCTATTGTAATTGAATTCCCAAGACAAACAGAAGTATCTGCTCCTAGATTATTGATTGGTAAAGCATTTACTTTAATTAGTAGTGAATCCTTCCCTATACATCCAGTTGAGGTATAGGTTTCTGTAATAGTATAGTATCCGGTGATAATTGGTTTAATTGATATGGAAGCTTTATTTGCTCCGTTGTTCCATTTATAGGTACTGCCAGAGTTGGCATAGGTCCCTATATTTATAGGAGTTCCTGCACATAAAGTGGTGTCCTTCCCAACATTAGGAGTTGGGACAGGGTTAATAGAAACAAGAATTGAATCTGTATTTTTACACCCTGTTTTGGGGTTGGTTTCTGTTAAAATGTAATTGGTAATTTTTGAAGGCTTAACCACAATTTGATTCGTTTTACCTCCATTAGACCAACTAAAATTATTTCCTGAGGTTGATGATCTTCCAATTTTGGCAGAGTCACCTTGACAAATTGAGGTATCAATTCCAGCATTTGGTGTTGGAAGGCTATTTACTGTGATTTGAATGGTATCTGTTGAATTACATCCTGTAGTAGAATTAGTTTCTTTTAACCAAAAGGTAGAAGTTGAAGTAGGTTTAATCAAGATTTGATTGGTTGAAGCTCCTGTATTCCAAGAAAAAGTGTTAAAAGAAGTTGATTTTACGCCTATTGTAAGGTTAGCCCCTAAACAAATGGCGGTGTCCTTTCCTGCATTTGGGGTTGGTATGGTATTAACGGTTACTTTTACTGAATCCTTTGCAAAACATCCACTACTTTTAATTGTTTCAGTTAAGGTATAATATCCAGTTTTGGCGATTTTTGAGGTTATCTTAGAAGTAGTATCCCCAGTACTCCATTTGAATTGATTACCTGAAGTGGATACTTTCCCTAAAGAGATGGTTTGTGTTCCGCAAATGGCGGTGTCATTCCCAGCGTTTGGTGTAGGTTTAGGATTTACATTTATTACCACTGTATCAGAATTAGTACATTTGGTTGATGAATTTGATTCTGTTAAAATATATGTCGTTTTTATAGAAGGAGTTACAGTCGTTTGATCCGATGTTGCACCGTTATTCCATTTAAAATCATTCCCTGAAGTTGATTTTGTACCTATTAAAATGCTGTTTCCTGAGCAAATAGCAGAATCTCTTCCTGCATTAGGGCTAGGAATTGAATTAACTGTAACCTTCATTGAGTCACTTGCAAAGCAGCCTGTTTTGGGGTTAGTCTCTTTCAAGTTAAAATATCCAGTTTTGGAAACTGTTAATTTTACTTGAGCAGTAGTATCCCCAGTACTCCATTTGAATTTGTTACCGGAAGTTGATACTTTACCTAAAGTAATTGATTGGCTTCCGCAAATTGAAGTATCATTTCCTGCGTTTGGCGATGGAATTGGGTTAACAATGACTTTTACTGTATCGTTTTTGAAGCATTTAGTGGAAGAAATCGTTTCCGTAAGGATATAAGTTGTCGTAGAAGTTGGATTTACAGATATTTTGGAGGTGGTTGCACCAGTACTCCATTTAAATGCATTTCCTGAAGTTGAGGTAATTCCTAAATATGCAGTTGCACCTGAACATACGGATGTATCTTTTCCTGCATTTGGAGAAGGTAAAGAATTGACCGTCAATTTCATTGAATCTGAAGCAGTACATTTGGATGTAGGGTTAGTTTCAGTTAATTTGTAATAACCTGTTGCTGTTGGAGTCAAGGTAATTTGAGCTGTTGTTGCACCAGTATTCCAGTTGAAGTTATTACCTGAGGTTGATTTTCTTCCTATGGTTACTGCATTACCTAAACAAATTGAAGTATCGTTTCCTGCATTTGGAGTTGGCAGTGGATTTACTGTAACTAAAACGGAATCAGAAGCAAAGCATTTAGTTGTAGGATTTGTTTCCGTTAATTTGTAATAAGCTGTTTTAGTAGGGGTAATTGAAATTTGGTCGGTGTTTCCTCCGGTGTTCCATTTAAAACTATTTCCAGAACTAGATTTTTTTCCTATCGTGATTGTTGCTCCTTGACAAAAGGTTGTATCATTTCCTGCATTTGGAGTTGGTAATGGATTCACAGTTAAAGTAAGTGAGTCTGTGAAAATACATCCTGTACTTGTATTGGTCGCTTTTACATAGTAAGTAGTTTTGGATGTTGGAGTTGCGGTAGGATTAGAAGAAGTAGAGGTAAATCCAGAAGGATTAGAAGTCCATGAATAAGTATAATTTTTCTTTGATAAGCCTCCGATATTTGTAGCTGAATTTTTACAAATAGCAGTGGATGTCAATTTATTAGGCGTTGGTAAGGAATCAACATGAATAGATTGCGTGAAGGTGTCATTTGAAGGAACACTATCCACTGAAGCACCATTTGGAACTGATGTCCAAATTTTAAGTGTGTAATTACCTGGACTGAATGTATAGCTTCCCAAAGTAACATTTTTTAAAGTTGAATCGGTTAGTAATCCAGTGTTTGTCCAACTTAAAGCAGTCTGAGTTGAAGAATTAATTTTCCAATTGATAGTAGCAGATGTTAGTTTTTTCAGCCCAAAGTTTTTAATGTTTGCTGTCACACCTTTATTTGAAGTACAAAAAGACGTTGAAAGATTTGTACCAACTATCCCAGCATCATTTTGGACTTTGACATTAAACTCATTTGCACCTATAGTAGTTTTTGGTGATTTTCTAGATAAACCGTCAATATCATCAGTGATTCCTAAGTAGGCACATTTGTCTTTTAAGGAAGGATTGGTCGCCTTTAAGTCATTAAAAGTGTTGTATTTGGGATCAACATTTATTGAATTGGTATCAAAAGAGGTATTTGTTTTCCAATTTGAAAATGAGTAGGAAGATCCGTTTGAATAAAATGGAGTTGAACTTGTAAAGTAGAAGTTATTATAAAGAGAGTTAATTAAGGATGCGTTGGCGTCATAAATGGTATAACCTCCACCTGTATTTACAAAATTATTTCCGAATAAATAGTTGATGTAGGAAGTTGAACCTTCAACTGTAATGGAGGTTCCTGCGCTTAAACTTGTCTTATTCCAAGTATTATTATAGAGGGTATAGAAATTGTTTGCGTAATAATATCTGATACATGTGGATGCAGAGGACCCTCCATTTAAGGCGATATAATTGTTGTAAACATAAGAAATTGCTCCATTTAAGCTTGGGCTGTAATAAAAATAAATCCCTCTTGTTGTCCCTGAGGTGGTAGTTATAGCAATACGATTATAACCTATGATGGCACCGTAATAGGCTGAATCTATTCTTATTCCATAGCATAGCGTTTGAGCAGTCGTAAATTTGTTTGAGGTAATTCTATTGCCTAAAATATTTGGATATCTATTTGCACTTAAATAAATACCTGCTTTATTAAAGCTATCAATAATGTTGTTTTGGAAGATATTTCCTGATACAAAATAGTTACTAATTCCTGATAGATAAATTCCTATTGTACCATATTTAATTATATTATTCTTAACATGAATACTTTGACTATAGGAAATATCATTTGAAATGATCGCATTTTGATTGTCCACCGTGGTGGTGGTTGCATTACCATAATATCCTTTTAAAATACAGTTGGTAATGGATATTGCAGAAGCACTATGACTCAATAGTACTACATTGGCATAAGTGTTAGATCCTGTTCTGGTGATGGTTATTTTGTCAAAAGTAACAAAATTTGAAGAATCGAAATTAAGTGTATAGTTTTTAGTAGATGAACTAGATGATGCATAGGTTAATGTTACCTTAGTACTATCTAGGTCTTCTGAAACGAAAGTAACAAGTCCACCAGGCCTTGAACCTTTTATGTATCCTATTCTGATTTGTTCGTTATAAACGCCTTTTCTTACTTTAAAGGTAACTGCTCCACAAACGCCTTTTTTCATCACATCAGCAACCGCTTTAGTAAAATTTGTATAGTTAGGGGAAGCTCCACCAATTGTGTAGGTACCCGTTAATGGTTTTGTAATTGAATCATAATTTGTACCAACTCCTACTGCATACCAAGATTTTGCAGTTTGTTTATATTGATTTGAGCATAATCCAAATAAATCACTTGCTGCCTGAAGGGAATAGAATCTTGAATCTGAATATTGAGAACTAGGGGTAAGGTAATATGTTAAATTTCTATATACGATGCTTTGAGCATCAGAAAGACCAATACCTGTAGTATAATAGGAATTTCCTAAATCATTTGTACCACTGCCTCCGTGAGCTAAAAGATAAAACCAATAATTTTGGACTCCACTATTAGTATGCACTCCACCATTATCAGAAGACCCCGTATACCAGTTTGTTTTTAAATAGGTATTAGGTTGGCTATACGATTTAGGATTAGACATTGAACGGAAGGGTGTACCGCTTTTTACGCAATCTTCTGCTATCAACCAATTAGCCTTTGTTGGTTTTCCGTAAAATTCGATTGCCGTACCCATAATGTCACTAAATGATTCATTTAATGCACCCGATTCATAAGAATAATTAAGATTAGCAGTACTCCCTGTGACAGCATGAGTTAATTCATGTCCAGCAACATCTAGACTAACAATTGGGTTATAGCTAGAAAAATCACCATCACCAAATACCATTTCTGTCCCATCCCAAAATGCATTGACGTATTTATAGCTGTAATGGACATAAGCTGTCATTACGGAACCTAAATCATTGTAACTATTTCTTCCAAAATTGTTTTTATAAAAATCAAAGGTTGTTTCTAATCCCCAGTGGCAATCCGTTCCTGCCTGATCTAAAGCCGTATTTACATTGTTCCAATAATTGTCAGCATCTGTAAAATCAACAGCTGAAGAAAATGTGGTCCCAGTTTTAATATTTAAGGTGATAACTCCATTACCTCTGCTACTATCCCTTAAAAGAAATTTAGATGAACTTATACTGTCGGTAATAACGGTTTGAGTGCCACTGAACATTGTTTTTGCACTTCCTTTAGAAACTCCGTTATGAATTCTGTCTTCTGTTAAAATAACTAGACCATTTGTAGCATCTACGTAAATGAATTTACGAAAAAGAGGGCTTAAGGCATAAACATCCAGCTTATAGGCTAATTTAAAAGTATTTGAATTGTTTGAATCCCTATCTGCAATAACTAATACTGGATTAGGCTTCCAGGATGCATTAGAATCCCTTAGTCTTTGTCTTAAAGCTTGTTCTTCTGATGCAACTTCCCATCTATATTTATCAGCTTTTACATAATCTAAAGCGGATTTTAGAGCAGTTTCCTTGCTAATAACAGAATTTGCACTCAGGTATAGGGAAGGTTTAAAATCTCCATTTATGGATTGAACAAGTCCATTTTTAGTATGAACAATAACCATACTATTGTCCACTTTGATTCCTTTAAAATATTGATAAAATCTATAGTGAACCATTCCAATATTATCTTTTTGGATTTGATATTGGCCCAAGGAATCTTCAGGTTTTGATTTGAAGATTTCCTTAAAAACCGACTGTATATTAGCAAATGATGGTTCAAATTCTGGTTTGAATTTTACAAAGTGAGGGACAGTTTTACTTTCTTTTGTAAAAGATTCTTCAACTGTAAAATTGATTGGATTAGAAGAGGCAGCTTTAAGGTTGAAGGTTAGTACAACCAATAAAAAAATAGCTCCAGCTTTAAGATGATTAAGATTCACAGTAACTAAATAATTTTAAACTTTCAAATTTAGGGATAATTATATAAGGAAATATTAAGATAGTATAAACAAAAAGACCCGATTAATTTAAAATTAACCGGGTCCATGTAGTTTTGCTACTTTATGAAATAGATTAGTATCTAACTTCTGTATCGTCCACTTTTTCAGCAGCTTTATCTGCCATATTGGATAATTTATGAAGTTTTTCTGTGATGGTATCTTTAGTCTTTTTAGCAAAGTCTTTGATGTCATCAACAATTTCGTCTTTGTCGTCTTTAGTGAAGACATAAACTGCAGCTGCTCCTAAAACTGCTCCGGCTAATAGCCACAATACTGATTTTCCGTTTTTCATTTTTTTAGATCTTTGGTTTTATGATGAATTTATAACAAAATTAAGTCAAAAACTGTGCCTAATATTATTGTACTTTGAAATTGACCATAAATTAATGTCAAGGAGTGAAAGATGCGGGTTGTAATTTTGACGGGTTAATTAAACGCCCTGCGTATTGAATATAGATTTACTTAATAAGAGATATCAAGAGGATTTGAACATCGTCAGTTTCTCTAAAATTTTAAAACAATCCAAATCAGAAAAGTACTTTTTAGATGGATTGAAGGCATCCGCTTTGTCTTTGGTTGGGCATGCTATTTATCAGAACATTAAAAGATCTCAATTTTATGTCCTTCCAGATAGGGAACAAGCTGAGTATTTCCAAAACGATTTGGAGGCATTTTTTGGAACTAAGACGATTTGGCTTTACCCAAGTCCTTTTAAAAATGACAATATTTTAGGGGAACAGGACAGTGAATCCATATTGCAAAGAACAGAAGTTTTGACCTCCTTAAAGGATGAGCGAAAAGGAACACATATTGTAGTTAGCTATCCCGAAGCTTTTTTAGAAAAGGTAATTTCTAAAGAAGAGTTGAACTCCAATACGTTTGAGGCAGAAACTGGGTCAAAATTAGATTTGGATTTTATTATTGACTTTTTGTCAGCCTTTCATTTTGAACGTACAGATTTTGTTTATTCTCCTGGGAATTATGCCATTAGAGGTGGCATTGTAGATATTTATTCCTTTGCCAATGAATTGCCTTACAGGATTGAATTAAACGATGACATAGTAGAGTCCATTAGATTATTTGATCCTCAGACACAGCTATCTGTTAAGAAATTCCAGAAGATTACTATAATTCCTAATATGGAGTCTGATGAGGTTTCTTTTTCAAGAATATCCATTTTTGATTATCTACCAGTCGATGTTGATTTCTATGTTAAAGATTTTGATTTTTTTATTGAAAAAATCGCGTTATTGGAAACAAATTTTATTGATGAACTAAATAAATCTTCTGAAGGAAATGAGAAATCCATTTATTTAGAAAAGTCAAATTATGAATCCAATGAAACAATTATTAAAGGATTTAATAAATTCAATTTAATTGAGTTAGGCGGAAAAAGCTATTTTAAAACAACCCCTAATATTGAATTTGTTCTACAAGTTCAGCCAGAATTTAATCGGAATTTTAAGTTATTAAATGATAATATATTATCTAACACTAATAAAGGCGTTGATACAATTATTTTTAGTGATCAAGCCAAACAAGTAGAACGTATTTATGCTATTTTTGAGGATTTGGGAACCAAAGCGGAGTTTTTCCCTATCTACAAGGTATTACATGAAGGATTTGTAGATATAAAAAAAGGCATTGCATTTTATACTGAGCATCAAATATTTGGAAGGTATCAAAGATATAAAAGTAAAAAACAGCCTAAATCAGCTACTTTAAGTTTAAAAGAATTATATGATCTAAAACCAGGGGATTATGTTACCCATATTGATTATGGTGTAGGTATTTTTTCTGGTTTAGAAAAAATAGTCAACGATGGAAATACTCAAGAGGCTATCCGATTAAAATATAAAGGGAATGATTTATTGTATGTGAATATTCATTCCTTGCATAAAATATCCCGATATATTGGACAAGAAGGGAAGGTCCCTAAAATGAATAAGTTGGGGACAAATACTTGGGAAAATCTTAAAAATAAAACGAAAACTCAGGTAAAAGATATTGCCCGGGATTTAATTAAATTATATGCAAAAAGAAAGGCCTCTAAAGGATTGGCATTTTCACCTGATAGTTATTTACAGAATGCACTTGAGGCCAGTTTTATTTATGAGGATACTCCAGACCAAGCCAAGGCTACCATTGACGTAAAAAGAGATATGGAGTCTAATCACCCGATGGATAGACTAATTTGTGGGGATGTAGGCTTTGGTAAAACTGAAATTGCCATCCGAGCAGCATTTAAAGCCGCTTGTGATGGAAAGCAGGTTGCAATATTGGTTCCGACGACCGTACTGGCGCTTCAACATTCTAAAACATTTAAAAATAGATTGGCGGAGTTCCCGGTAACGATTGATTTTATTTCCCGATTTAAAACGCCTTTGCAACAAAAAGAGGTGTTAAAAAAAGTAGAAGAAGGAAAAATAGATATATTAATTGGGACACATAGAATTTTAAGCAAAGATTTAAAATTTAAAGATTTAGGTTTATTAATAATTGATGAGGAACAAAAGTTTGGCGTAGGAGCAAAAGAGAAATTGCGTCAATTAAAAGCTAATGTGGATA
>Ga0114962_10003508_pt1 | contig 12685 bp, 10 predicted proteins | sample C_130820_MF_Meta_FD_87017 | JGI IMG/M metagenome (GOLD analysis project Ga0114962, IMG submission 87017) | Freshwater microbial communities from Lake Croche, Canada to study carbon cycling - C_130820_MF_MetaG | ecosystem: Environmental > Aquatic > Freshwater > Lake | place: Lake Croche, Canada... | reverse complement strand
ATCAGAGGCCTATTCACAGCGGGCTTACTTCATTTAAAGAGGATTAGCCAAGAAACCAGAATTTGCCTCTAACCACCCGATATAGCGAGTGACACCTTGCTCAACATCCAAGAAGGGTTCTTTATAGCCGGCAGCACGAAGTTTTGTGAGGTCTGCTTGAGTAAAGCACTGATACTTACCTCTGAGTGCATCTGGAAATGGAATGTACTCAATGGCTTTTTCTTTTACCAATTCTTGCAGGCTTGCCGGTTTCGCTTTATCAAGCTTACGCATTGCATTTGCCACCGCATGCGCAACATCATTAAATGGTTGTGCCCGGCCACTGCCTAAATTAAAGATACCGCTGATTTCTGGATGATCTAAGAAAAAGAGATTTACTTTCACTACATCTTCAATTGAGACAAAGTCACGGCTTTGCTCGCCCGGACCATAACCACCATATTCACCAAAGAGTTTGACATGGCCATTAGCCTTGTACTGGTGATATTGATGAAAGGCTACAGACGCCATGCGGCCTTTATGTGATTCACGTGGACCATACACATTGAAGTAGCGGAAACCAACTACTTGTGTAGTATTGGCTTTTTCAGCAAAACGCTGACGCATTACTTGATCAAACAGAAACTTCGAGTAGCCGTAGATATTAAGCGGCTTCTCATGCTCACGGCTTTCTACAAAGATGTCAGAGCCACCATAGGTAGCCGCTGATGAGGCGTAAAGAAGCTGAACTTTTTGCGCAGTACAAATATCCAGCAGATCCATGGTGTAACGATAGTTATTCGCCATCATGAAAATACCGTCAGTCTCCATCGTATCGGAGCATGCGCCCTCATGAAATACTGCTTTTACTTTGCCAAACTTACCACTTCTAAAAGCCTCCAGAAATTCATCTTTATCAAGATAGTCGATGATGTCTAGATCAGCAAGATTGCGATACTTATCTGCAGGGCGAAGATCATCTACGGCAATGATATTTTTTTCACCACGCGCGTTGAGCGCTTGAACGATATTTGCGCCGATAAAGCCAGCAGCGCCAGTTACGATAATAGTCACTGTAGTTCCTCTGAAGTAACAGTTGCAGTGCCGAGCTTGCCAACCACAATGCCGCCGGCACGATTTGCCAAAGCCATTGCTTTTTCTAATGGCCACTGAGCTGCTAAAGCAACTGCCAAGGTAGCAATCACAGTATCGCCAGCACCAGAAACATCAAATACCTCACGTGCCTGAGCTTTGACATGGCTGACGCCCGCTTCGGTATATAAACTCATTCCCTCTTCTGAGCGGGTTAACAATAGCGCCTGAAGGTCTAATGACTTTCTGAGAGCTTGTGCCTTATTAGTGAGATCCTCTTCACTGATCCACTTGCCAACTACCTGCCGTAATTCACTCCGGTTCGGAGTTAAGACAGTAGCACCACGATATTTTTCATAGTTTTCGCCCTTAGGGTCAACTAAGATTGCTTTTTTCTGTGCTCTAGCCTGCTCAATCATGTGAGCTACCTGACCTAATGCACCCTTGCCATAATCAGACAGAATCACCACATCAGCAGCGCCAACTAACTTCTCAAAACGTTCTAACTTATGGGCCAAAGCCTTTTCACTTGGAGTCTCTTCAAAGTCAAGGCGGATCAACTGTTGCTGGCGTGCAATCACACGCAACTTCACAATCGTTGGTACCTTTGTATCAATTTCTAGCTGGCTATCAACACCGGATGACTTGAGCAACTCCACTACACGCTTACCAGGTTCATCATTACCAACAATACCCAGAATCGTTGTGTTAGCACCTAATGCAGCTACGTTACGAGCAACGTTAGCCGCGCCTCCTAAACGCTCATCGATCTTACCAACCTGGACCACGGGCACAGGGGCCTCAGGTGAAATACGATTGGTATCACCAAACCAATAGCGATCGAGCATGACATCACCAACCACTAGTAGGCGTGTTTTAGAAAACTGGTCTCGGTTTGCTTTTTCCATAGGACTATTTTTGTAATTACTTAATTATGTCGCCCAATGCCATAGTACTCAATACCTAATTCCTGCATAGCACTTGGCTCATATAGGTTACGGCCATCAAAAATGATTGGGTGAGTCAGTTTTTGTATCACTTGCTCAAAGTCTGGGCTGCGGAAGGCTTTCCACTCGGTCACGATCACTAGGGCATCACAAGCATCTAAGGCAGCCATTGGGTTATCTGCCATGGACACCTTCTTACGCCCCTCTGGATTGCCCTTGAAATCTAAATCCAGACAATGCTGTGCTTCTGGCATCGCGACTGGATCATAGGCAATAAGCGAAGCGCCACGCTTCACTAATTCTGCAATGATGACGCGGCTTGGTGCTTCACGCATGTCATCGGTATTAGGTTTAAATGCTAAACCCCAAAGTGCAAACTTCATCTTAGATAAATCTTTACCGAAGCGCTTCTCAATCTTCTCAATCAGAATGTATTTCTGCTGCTCATTGACCGCTTCTACAGCATCCAAAATCTTTAAATCTCTACCATGTTCTTTAGCAGTCTTAGAAAGTGCAGAGACATCCTTTGGGAAGCAAGAGCCACCATAACCAGTTCCTGAATATAAAAATCCATAACCAATGCGTGAGTCAGAACCAATCCCTTGTCGTACCGCTTCAATATCAGCGCCTACTAAATCTGCTAAGTTAGCTAATTCGTTCATGAAAGAGATGCGCGTTGCTAGCATGGCATTGGCTGCATACTTTGTCAGCTCTGCACTTTTGACATCCATGTAATAAGTGCGCTCATGATGACGATTAAAAGGCGCATAAAGTTTGCGCATCTGCTCTTTGGCTCTTAATCCAGCTGGAGTATTTTCTGTACCAATCACTATGCGATCTGGGCGCATGAAGTCTTCTACGGCAGCACCTTCTTTTAAGAATTCTGGGTTAGAAACTACTGAGCATAGGTCCACAGACAGGTTTCTTTTTTCTAGTTCTTCTTTGATGGCGCCAGCCACTTTATCTGCAGTTCCTACAGGCACAGTAGATTTATCAACAATGACCTTGGGGGTTGTTGCATGACGACCAATATTGCGAGCTGCAGAAACAACATACTGCAAATCAGCAGAGCCATCTTCATCGGGAGGAGTGCCTACTGCAATAAATTGAATGTCGCCATGAGCAACGGATGCGGCAATATCGGTGGAGAACTGCAATCTACCGGCCGCACGATTACGCTCAATCATTTCTTTTAAGCCTGGCTCGTAAATAGGAACGCCGCCAGAATTGAGAATCTCAATCTTCTTGGGATCTAAGTCTAGGCAAAAAACAGTATTACCTTGCTCAGCAAGGCAAGCGCCAGTAACCAAACCTACATAACCGCTGCCAATGATGGTGACTTTCAACTGATCTCCGCTCTTCTTTACATTGAGGGGCCGCTAGGAGCAGCACCCTCAGCTCGTCTTGGGGAGTATGCCTCCCAATGATTACAACCAGGGCACTGCCAATAGAATCGACGCGCCCTAAAACCACAATTACCACAAGTATATCTAGCCAAGCTGGTAGTGCGCTGGCGTAAAAGATTCAAAATCGACTGCAACTCCAAGACCCTTTCAGAATTGGCACTACCCTCCTCTAATGCAAGGCGAGTTTCAGCTAACTTAGATAGAGCGCTTAAGCTAGGTGAATGCTGCATTACATCAGCGAGCATGACATTGGCTGCTTGAGGTCCACGAATTGCCATCAGCTGCTTATGCACGATATCCAATAACTCACCTGACGCTTGGGTCTTCAGTAACTCACAAAGACGATCTAAACCCTGATCGACCTGATTAATGGCGGTATGCGCAATCATCCAACGATCAGCTAATAAGTGCATATAAGCCGGATGTGATTCGGCTACCAAACCCCAAGCTTCGATTGCTTGCGCTGGACGCTCCATCGCCATTAAATAATCACCCTGCAAAATCAAGGCGCGAGAATGATTTGGAACAGCCTGTAAGGCGCGCTGAATTGACTGTTCAGCTTCCTGTAGATCTTTGCGACGCAATGCCTCTTGACCTAACTCACAATGAAATTGGGCAATTTCAGTTTGATGGGACTTTCCTTGCAATGTTGCGAGCTCATGCGCAGCAATAATGGCTTTTTTCCAATCGCGCTCAACTTGATACATCTCTAGCAAGCTTTCTTTTGCTGGAACGGCAAACTTACCTTTACCCACACGATTTAATGAAGCTTCAGCACGATCTAATAGGCCTGCGCGCAGAAAGTCACGTCCCAATTCATAGGCAGCATGATCACGATCACGCGGCTTTAAGTCATCACGATTAGCAAGGTGCTGATGAACCTTAATAGCACGTTCAGTTTCACCGCGGCGACGGAATAAATTGCCTAATGAAAAATGTAACTCAATAGTCTCTGGATCTAATTGCGCAATTTTGACGAGCGCCTCAATCGCTTGATCAGGCTGCTCATTTAATAAAAGACTTAAGCCTTTAAAAGTTGAACGCTGCTGACGTATACGTTCGCGCTCATCCATACGATTTTCAAGACGCAAATCCCATCGTGAAGCCAACCAGCCAACCCCAAACATGACCGGCAGAAGCAATAGCCAAGATGTCGCTATCTGAATCATGGCGTCCAGAAATTAAATAAAAAAATGGCCCGAATGGACCACTGAGGATGAGCCTGAATGTTAGGCACCAGAACCCTCTTTGGGGCCCGCCTGTTTCAGTGGCTTGTAATCCACTCGCTCACGCAACTCTTTGCCAGGCTTGAAATGCGGAACGCGTTTCTCTGGAATCAAAACCTTATCGCCAGACTTGGGATTGCGACCAGTGCGGGCAGGACGATGATGAAGTACAAAACTGCCAACGCCGCGCAGCTCAATACGCTTACCCTCAGCCAAAGCATGAGTCATGGTATCTAACAAAGTTTTTACTGCCAACTCCACGTCCCTAGGCAGAAGCTGCGGAAATTGTTCCGCGAGGCTCTCCACTAGTTCGGAGCGAGTAATTGCTTGTTGCTCTTGATCTGTCATGATCTATCAAAAAAAATCGCCGCCCCCATAAGGAAAGCGGCGATGTTGATTTAACCCTGATTGTCCATTTTTGCTTTTAACAAAGCACCCAAATTGGTTGTGCCAGACTGCGCATCACCCTGGAGCTTGCTCATTGCATCTTGTTGATCAGAACTGTCTTTTGCTTTGATTGAAAGATTGATTACGCGTGACTTGCGATCAATATTAATGATCATGGCCGTTACGCTATCGCCTTCTTTCAATACATTACGTGCATCTTCAACGCGATCCGTTGAGATCTCGGAAGCGCGCAAGTAAGCTTCAACTTCATCAGCTAAGTGAATCGTTGCACCCTTAGCATCAACCGCTTTCACAGTACCAGTAACAAGGCTACCCTTGTCGCTTACGGATGTGTAGTTATTGAATGGGTCGCCAGACAATTGCTTAATGCCAAGAGAGATACGCTCTTTCTCAACATCAATTGCCAATACCGTGGCTTCAACTTCATCGCCTTTTTTGTATTTCTTAACAGCTTCTTCGCCTGGTTCATGCCAAGAGATATCAGAAAGATGAACTAAGCCATCGATGCCGCCAGGCAAACCAATGAACACACCAAAGTCAGTAATAGACTTGATTGCGCCAGTCAGTTTGTCGCCTTTTTGCTGAGCACGTGAGAACTCTTCCCATGGATTTGCTTTGCACTGCTTGATGCCCAAGCTAATACGACGCTTGTCTTCATCAATATCCAGAACCATCACTTCAACTTCGGTTCCTAATGCAGTAGCTTTACTTGGAGCAACGTTCTTGTTGGTCCAATCCATCTCAGAAACGTGTACCAAACCTTCGATACCGCTCTCGATTTCAACGAACGCACCGTAATCAGTCAAGTTCGTTACTTTGCCGAATAAACGGGTGTTTGGTGGGTAACGACGTGCGATACCTACCCATGGATCATCACCAAGCTGCTTCACGCCGAGTGAAACACGATTCTTTTCTTGATCAAACTTCAAAATCTTAGCGGTAACTTCTTGACCAACAGTCAACATCTCGCTTGGATGACGTACACGACGCCATGCCAAATCGGTAATGTGCAAGAGGCCATCGATACCACCGAGGTCAACGAACGCGCCGTAATCGGTGATGTTCTTAACGAGGCCAGTAACTACTGCGCCTTCTTTAAGGTTAGCCATCAACTTAGCACGGTCTTCACCTTGGCTAGCTTCAACCACCGCACGACGTGACAACACTACGTTGTTACGCTTACGGTCAAGCTTGATAACCTTGAACTCCATAGTCTTACCTTCGTAAGGACTAGTGTCTTTTATTGGACGTGTGTCAACGAGTGATCCAGGCAAGAATGCACGGATACCATTGACCATGACAGTCAAGCCACCTTTAACCTTACCAGTAACAGTACCGGTAACGATCTCAGCTTGCTCAAGCGCTTTTTCCAAATTCATCCATGATGCCAAGCGTTTTGCTTTATCACGGGAAAGGATAGTATCGCCATAGCCGTTTTCAAGGGCGTCGATAGCAACAGAAACGAAATCGCCAGGAGCGACTTCAATCTCGCCAGCGTCGTTATGGAATTCTTCAACAGGAATAAACGCTTCAGACTTTAAGCCAGCGTTAACAACGACGAAGTTATGGTCGATGCGAAGAACTTCAGCCGAAATAACTTGGCCGGTCTTCATATTCGATCGGGTTAATGATTCTTCAAATAATTCTGCAAATGATTCAGACATGTGTATTCACTTTGTGCCGCCAGAAGGCCCGACGGGTTAGGTTAAAAAAGTCTCAAAGAAACACGCTAATGAAATGATCGCGTTGTGGAGTTTCTTAAGACACCAAAACTACTTCTTACAACTCGTTACTAAAAAACTAAACAATTGCAGATTGATACCAATCTAAAACTGTCTTAACTACTTGATCTACCGATAAATCTGATGTTTCAAGTACTTTTGCACCAACTGCAACTACCAAGGGTGCGGTACCTCGACTACTGTCTCTGGCATCGCGCTCCTGCAAGTCTTGCAGTAAGTCGGGAAGTTTAGCAGAAATTCCCTTAGCTATCAATTGCTTATAGCGACGCTCAGCCCTGGCAGCCGCTGTTGCGGTCAAGAAAACCTTCAAAACTGCATCTGGGAATATCACACTGGCCATATCCCTGCCATCAGCAACTAAGCCTGGAGGCTGCCGAAAGCCCCGTTGTAAGCCCACTAAAGCAGACCGAACCTCAGGATGAACCGCTACAGTCGAGGCTCTGAGGCCAATGCTTTCAGTGCGAATCGCCTCTGTAACAAGCTCACCGTCCAGCGAAATTTGACTATTTTTGAATAAAATCAATAGCTTAGGAACTAAAATGCCTAGTTCTGGGCCATTTTTAGCATCTATTCCTCGTTTTTCGCTAGCAAGAGCAACTAAGCGATAGAGTGCGCCGCTATCCAAATAATGAAAGCCGAGCTTTTCTGCCACTAAAGAAGCAATGGTTCCTTTGCCTGAGGCAGTAGGACCATCGATTGCAATGACAGGATAAGCACTCATAAGCTTAGTTAACTACTTTTGCAAATTCTGCAAAGTACCTTGGGAAAGTTTTGGCAACACAATTAGGATCATTGATGATCAAAGCATTCGGACCAAAAGCTGCGAGTGAGAAACACATCGCCATCCGATGGTCATCGTAAGTATCAATACCCTCGCTTGGGGCTTTCCAATCAGCTTGTGTCGGTGGATTCATAACAATATAGTCGGCGCCTTCTTCGACAGTTGCACCAACTTTTCTTAATTCAGTTGCCATGGCAGCCATACGATCTGTTTCTTTTACGCGCCAGCTTGCAATATTATTTAAACGGGTTGGACCATCGGCAAATAGTGCGGCCACTGCAAGTGTCATTGCTGCATCAGGTATCTCAGTGCAATCCATCGTGATGCCATTGAGCTTGCCGTTAGCATTTTTAACGCCAGCTACTTCAATCCAATCTTCACCAGCGGTAATATTGGCGCCCATTAAAGCAAGCGCATCCGCAAATACCACATCGCCCTGAATACTGTCTTTACCAACACCAAGAACGCGGATGGGGCCACCGCCAATGGCACCAAGGGCTAAAAAATAAGAAGCGGAAGAGGCGTCACCCTCAACCAATAATTGACCAGGACTCTGGTAAACGACTTCCGATGTTTTAGCAGGAATCACAAATGATTGCGTATCAGGGCAGGAAACATTGATACCAAAACGCGCCATCAGCTTGAGGGTGATATTAATATACGGACGTGAAATCAGTTCACCGACAACTTCAATCCGAACAGGCTTCACGGCAACCAGTGGTAAAGCCATCAATAATGCTGTTAAGAATTGACTTGATACATCGCCTCGTACTTTAACGACATCCTGGATTTTGATATCTGCCGCAGAAATCTGAATCGGGGGGTAACCTTCTTGTAATTCGTACTCAATCTTGGCGCCCACTTGACGCAGACCATCGACTAAATCCCGAATCGGCCTCTCATGCATACGAGCAACACCGGATAAGCGATAGTCACCACCCTGCATTGCAAGTGCCGCTGTCAAAGGCCGAATGGCAGTACCTGCATTACCCATAAATAAATCTGCTTTGCGCACCGGAAAGCGGCCACCGCAACCTTCGACTACGCAAACATTATTAGCCTGGTCAGTTACCGATAAGCCAAGCTGACGCAAAGCATTGCGCATGACCTGTGTGTCATCTGCATCAAGTAGATTCTTTAAAGTAGTGGTACCTGTGGAAAGCGCAGCTAAAAGAAGTGCGCGATTAGAGATACTTTTAGAACCAGGCAAAACAATCGAGCCCTGTGCTCGCTTGAATGATCCAATCTGAATACTAGGCAAATGAGCCATCAAGCCCCATCCAAATCTTGACGCGCTTTACTTGCCTGATTAAATAACTTTTCTAAACCAGCGCCATTACCTTCAGCAATTAATTTACGCATGTGATTCACGATCAGTAAGTATTGATCTAATTCTTTCAAAATGGCAGTAGGATTACCTAAACAAATATCGCGCCACATTTCTGGGCTAGAAGCGGCAATGCGAGTGAAGTCTTTAAACCCTGCACCCACATGACCGAGTTTTTGATCGGCATCTTCTGAGTTCACAACACTGGCCATTAAGGCATAAGAGAGAAGATGCGGCAGATGGGATACAGCGGCATAAATAGCATCATGTTGCACGCTGCTAATCTTTTTTACTACTGAACCAACAGACTCCCAAAAGCCCATGATCAAGGCAATATCTTCGGGGGAGTTTTCTTGCAATGGGCAAACAATGGTTTGTTTACCTTGGAATAAATCTACTATTGCAGCAATGGCACCATGCTGCGCACTACCAGCAATTGGATGGGCCGGCACAAACTGACATGCCTTCTTACCTAATACCTCTTTTGCAGCCAAGATCACATCACCTTTAGTACTGCCTGCATCAGTGATCATTGTTCTGGGTTCAAGGTGCGGCTCAATCACTTCAAAAGCTGCGCGCATTTGTGCGACTGGCATACACAGCACAATCACATCAGATTGCTTAGCTGCTTCCACTAAATTTACCACCCCATCAATCGCGCCCATCTTTTGCGCTTGATCTAAATTTTCTTTACTCCGACCAACACCCAACACTTTAGTTGCTACGCCCGCTTGTTTGAGTGCTAAACCTAAAGATGCGCCAATTAAGCCAACACCCACAATGGTGACGGTACCGAAATTGCTTTTTGGATGAATAATTGTCATTGGGGATTGTCTTTTTACTGTTACGCCAGGATCGTTTTTAGTGCATCAATGAATGCTGCATTCTCTTCTGGTAAACCAATGGAGATGCGCAGCCATTGTGGCAGGCCATAGTTACCCACAGGCCGAACGATAATGCCGCGTTTGAGCAGTTCTAAATTAATACGTTCACCTGCTTGATCATCATTGCCCACCTTTACCAACACAAAGTTTCCGGCAGATGGTAAATACTGAAGTCCTAATTGATCAAATGCTTTAGTCAGTTGTGCGTAACCTGCGCGATTGAGCTCAAAACCTTCTCTCAGAAATGCGGTGTCTTGGAACGCTGCAATTGCTGCAGCTTGGGCCAGACTATTCACATTGAATGGTTGACGAATGCGATTTAGTAAATCGGTTAAATGAGGTTGTGCCACACCATAACCAATCCGTAAGCCAGCCAAGCCATATGCTTTTGAGAAACTGCGGGACAAAATCATATTGGGAAAACGTTTCACCCAAGCAATCGCGTCATAGCGTTGCTCTGGATTCAGGTACTCGTTATACGCCTCATCTAAAACCACCACTACATGAGTAGGCAACGCTATCAGAAAATCTTCAATTGCTTTTGCAGTGAGATAGCTGCCCGTTGGATTATTGGGGTTTGCGACAAATACTAGCTTCGCTTTTTCACCAGCGGCTTTGATCGCAGCCAGAATTGCTGGCAGGTCATGACCATAAGTCTTGGTAGGAGCTACTTCAACTGCTTTAGCGCCTAAGGCTTGCGTTGCCAGAGGGTACACAGCAAATGCATGTCTAGAAAAAAACACTTCATCACCTGCTTGCGCAACGGCGCGTGCGGCTAACTCAAGAATGTCATTACTGCCATTGCCTAGCGTAATCCAATCGCTTGGAACACCCAAACGCTCCGACAAAACTTTTTTTAACTCAAAGCCATTGGAGTCTGGGTAACGGCCTAAATCACTAGCGGCTTTGAGCATCGCATCAAGTGCCGACTTTGGCATTCCCAATGGGTTCTCATTAGAAGCCAGTTTCACAATCTTGCTTTCGTCTAAGCCATACTCGCGTGCCACTTGACTGATGGGGCGACCACCAACATATGGCGCAATAGCGTGAATGTGTTTTAAACCAATCTTGGAAGTCATTCGCAGGCTAACTAATTTAGTTTCTGACTACTTAAGCGGAATGCGGATAAGAACCCAGGTTCTTATAGAACGCTGCAATTGTTTTTAATTCCTCTAAAGCTTTCACGACCTTGGCATCTTCCGCATGACCAGCAATATCAATATAAAAGTGATATTCCCAGGTGCCCTTACGTGCAGGTCTTGACTCAAAGCGGTTCATCGACACTCCATGTTTTGCTAAAGGAGCAAGCAAGCGATGCACAGCGCCTGGCTGGTTATCAATCGATAAGACCAGAGAGGTTTGATCTTTACCGGTTGGCTGACATTCATAAGCGCCTACAACAACAAAGCGAGTGCGGTTATGGGGGTCATCTTGAATTTGTGTAGCTACTGCTTGCAAACCATAAGCTTCTTGCGCCGGATCCCCGGCAATAGCAGCCAAAGACGGATCATTTGACGCTAAACGTGCAGCCTCAGCATTACTGCTGACTGCTTGGCGCTTCAAGTGTGGCGCATGCAGGCTTAACCATTGCTGGCACTGTGCCAATGCTTGCGCATGAGCACAAACCGTTGTCACACCATCTAAGTTTCCACTCTTGCTTAAGAGATGATGATGAATCGGCAACACCACTTCACCGCTAATACGCATTGAAGAGTCTAAGAGTAAATCTAAGGTGCGTGAAATCGCGCCTTCGCTAGAGTTCTCAACCGGCACTACACCAAATTGCGCAGCGCCCTTCTCTACCGATTTAAAGACTTCATCAAGACTTGCGCAAGGTAAGCCAGCAATCGAGTGGCCAAAATAGGTTTGAGCAGCTTGCTCAGAGAAGGTGCCTGCTGGTCCAAGATAAGCAATGGTTTGGCGAGCCTCCAAGGCTCTGCAAGCTGACATGATCTCGCGCCAAATGGCTGCAATACCATCTGCTAGTAAAGGTCCGGTATTACTTTCTTGCAAGCGAGCAACAACCTGACGCTCACGCTCAGGACGAAACACTGGGGATGAGAAGCCACCTTTAACATGTCCAACTTCTTGCGCTGCTTTAGCACGCTGCGTTAGTAAATCTAAAATCTCCGCATCCAATGCATCGATTTTTTCTCGCAGGGGAGCTAAGCGCTGTTCTTCAGTACTCATTAAGCCCGCCTTTCAAAATCACGCATAAATTCAATTAAAGCTTTAACACCTTCTATTGGCATTGCGTTGTAAATACTTGCACGCATACCACCCGCAGCTTTATGACCACGCAAAGCAACTAAACCTGCAGCATTAGATTGCGCCAAAAACTCCGCATTCAAAGACTCGTCTTTTAAGAAGAAAGTCACATTCATACGAGAGCGGTATTGTTTTTCAACCCGATTCTCATACAAGCTACTTTGATCCAAGAACTGATAGAGCAAGTCCGCTTTTTCTTGGTTACGCTTTTCAATAACCTTAACACCGCCCTGCTTAAGAAGCCACTTAAATCCTAGGCCAGCCATATAAATTGAGAAAGTGGGTGGCGTATTGATCATCGATTGGGTGGAAGCCTGAACAGACCAATCCCAAATTAAGGGAGTGATCCCCATGTGGTGACCTATCAAGTCTTTGCGGACAATCACAATTGTCACACCTGATGGACCAATGTTTTTCTGTACACCGCCGAACCAAACGCCACACTGAGTGACATCCATCTCTTTAGAAAGGAAGTTACTAGAAATATCGGCAACCAAATGAGTATCGCCAACATCAGGCACATTCGGAAACTCAACGCCGCCAATCGTCTCATTAGCGCAATAGAGAACATAAGCAGCATCATCAGATAGCTTCCAAGTATTTCTTGGAGGAATCGTATTGAACT
>Ga0114962_10003505_pt1 | contig 12690 bp, 25 predicted proteins | sample C_130820_MF_Meta_FD_87017 | JGI IMG/M metagenome (GOLD analysis project Ga0114962, IMG submission 87017) | Freshwater microbial communities from Lake Croche, Canada to study carbon cycling - C_130820_MF_MetaG | ecosystem: Environmental > Aquatic > Freshwater > Lake | place: Lake Croche, Canada... | reverse complement strand
TGTCGTCCAACTCTACATTTGTTAATCCGGCAATCATCTGGAACTTGTCCCATGCTGTCTTAGCCGCAGGATTCTTTGCCAATTCTTCGCTAGGCAATACTGCTTCTAACCAAATCTCAGGCCGGCGCTGAGGATGAGCACCAAACTTACGAGGCTGGTGTAACAGGCCTCTTTCCCAAAGTTCAATGCTGACACTACGGAACTGATCTTCATCTTCATAGCCAGCCCATTCGGGATTGCTGTGACTAAAGAATCCGCGACTGTAAGCATTTTCTGTACCACCACCGTAGCCAATCCAAATACCTTCCCACTGTTTGTCATCATGCGGATCAAAATCCGTACGAGTGATTAATATTAGAACATCTTCAATATCCACTTTGCCGTCAACGATATCTCTAACGCAACGGCTATAACTTAGTCCAATTTTCATTTTTTAAACCTCGGCATAACTTCATTACCTGCATATTGAAAATGATCTAGCATGGGCAATAGGCCAGCCAAATCTCCACTAGGATGCCGTTCGATCACAGGCATGCAATCACCATCAACTAGCATGAAGTACAGTTTTTCTGTGCCTTCTTCTATCTGTCGATCAAAGATATGTTGTAGATCTTCTAAGGTCATATTAAATTTCCAATACTATGTTAGGGTTCCAGCCCGTGTCTTCGCTGTAACCATCGTTTTCATAACCCCGTGGGTTACATACAACTCTTGTCTCACCAATCACATAGTCAAACGGATGATGAGTATGTCCATGTGTCCACAGTTTGATCTGCGGGTGATCCATAATAAACTCACTTAGGTCACTGTGATAGCCACCATTCATTAATGTTTCGTGAGCATAGCTTGGATGACAACTTTTGAAACTAGGACTGTGATGTCCAACTATAACAAACTTCTTGTCATGCTGTTCTGCAAGTACACTTCTAAAGTATGCTAATGTTCTTGCATGACGACCAGCAACATCTCTAGCACTCATTGAAGCATAGTTACGCTTGTCGTTTTTAATGATACGGAAGTCGTTCATCATGCCTTCAATGGCATGCATAGTCAAAGGATCACCTTTATTCATATCAGTCCATAACGTACCGCCAATGAATGTCACATCGTCGATGACCTTAGTGTCATTTTCTAAAAAGTAGACATTAGAATATTTGGCACACTCTTCGCGCAGGTAATCGATACCTGCGTAGAACTTTCCATTATAGAATTCATGATTGCCTGCAATATAGATCACGTGCGGAAACTGAAAACTACAACGTTTCAGGAAGTCACGGAACCTTTGAGCGGCCTGTTGTCTACGACCCAATCCGGTGCCGTTGGCGATAGCGGCTTGATCCGCAGTATTGTTTGGCTCAGGATGATCGTGTAGATCCTGTGCAATCATAATGTCGCCGCCTAGGATAAGGACATCACAGTTGTCGTCATTAGTGATGTTAATATCACTAAACTCCAAGTGCAAGTCTGATACAAGTTTGATTTTCATATTAGTATTATACTACATTTAACGTTTCTTGTCAACATCATTACCCCATTTAAGAATCCAATAGGTGTAATCTTTTTCTTTTAGTTTGGCAACGACTGCATATTGATATCCGTAGCTCATTACATCAGCATGTCTATGCCATTCAGGAGTATCCACTGCTCTAGCCATAATCCATTCGCCCATTTCACTTTGTTGCCAATCTAATAATGGCTGGGAGGCATACAAGTCTGGATCTTCGACATCGCCCATTGTAAACTTGTGTACTACAGTCTTGTGGATTCTATGAGCAAATCCATCTATCACCATGACTTCGAAAGTGGGCTTTATTGGCGCGGACCCTAAATGCCCCTGTGCATCATTCTTCAAAGCCATTTTGCTTTGCGTATTTGGCACGTTCAGCTTCACGCTTAGTTTCGCAGGGTTGGCAAATAGTACGCACCCAACCACCGCCTTTACGATCTCCAGGATTACCACATTCTTCACAAGTACAACCACTCATAGCTTCTGCCATAGTAACCATGCCACTAATATATTCGTCACCGCCTGTGTAGTAAAAACGCAGTGTGCCAAACTTTTCTTTAACTTGATCCAATGTTACTTGGGGAACAAGTTCTGGAACATCACGTAGGGGATTCTTAATCATGTCTTCGCAACGTTCACGGATATAGTCTGCACTAATGGTTGGTTTGTCTGCGTACTCTTTAGCAACCAAATCAGCAAACAATTCTGCATTACCACTCTTACCAGCTTGTGCCATCTCGTTATATTTGACAGCCCAATTATGTTGTTTCTCTTTCCAATCAATGTGATGCTGGATATTACCCATAAGTTGATTAAGGATATTATACCAACCATCACCGCAGTCAAAGCCCCAACACATACAAGTTTCTTTCATGTCCTTGTTGCGGTTAACCATCATCTTTGGATACTTCTCACAAAGCAATTTATCTAATTCTTGTTTCATCTTAGTGCGTCCATTGTTAGTTCTTTTCCATATACGTGTGCAACAGGTTTAATCCAACCGTGCTGAATACATTCTTGAATCAGACTGCGATAATTTTCTGGGCATCGTTGGCTAATTTCAAAACCGGCTCGTGGACATGTAACAAACTTGTCTTTGAGTGTAAACTTAGGATCACCTTGTCGGATGGTCCTAATGTTACTTTGATGAGCTGTTATATTCATGCCATTTTATCTACGTTTTGTCCCGGGCGATTCATCCGGCGATTCATATCAAGTCTTGCTTCTTCGTTGGCTTTGAGATTGAGCCTAACACGCTGTTCTTCTATGCGAAGTTCTTCGTGCCGCTTGTCCAGCTTTTTAATTTCTGTCTGTCGATATATTTCTGTATTTTGAGCAGTGACTCTGCTTATCTCTGTCATATTTTCTCTCCTACTTCAAAACCACGGAAGCCTTTGAAACGTGGAAAGCGCAAACTATATGTGCCGTCTTGATTTTGTGTTACTGCGTCTGCACGTACTTCTACAATGTTGCCAGGGAGTAAAGTCCTGCTAGACCAAAACTCAATGCGATTATCATCAGTAAAACCACTTCCCACATTGACTGAAATAGATTTACCATCGTCAACACCTTCGCAAACAAGAGCGCCGAGACGTCCAACATTTTTTCCTGTACCTTCTTCAACATCTTTAACCTCCAAAGAAACTTCAATAAATGGTTTGAGTTTTAACCATGCCACACTACGTTTGCATTCGTATCCGGCATTGGGATCTTTAATCATAATACCTTCGTAACCACCTGTAATGGCCTGTGCATTAATTTCTTTAAAACGCAGTTGACCTTCAGCAGTATCTAAATCAACCAGCTCGTTTGCTAGGCAAGTGACATTGGGTAACAATGCTTGATTCTGTTCTACCCAAAATTGTATCATGCTACTACGAGTAGTTTGGTCTTTGTCATAGACACCTTTTTCAAAGTCTGCTAACGGTAACACATCAAACAGGTTAAGGATAGCATCATTGGCCTTAACATCACTCTTTCGGTGTACCTGTGTCATCAAGTCTTGAAAACTACTGCTCATGATCTCACCGTCTAGCACAACATCCATGCTCTTGCTAGAACCTTTTTGTCGGATCACACTTGCGATTTGTTCTGCTATGTGTGGGAAGTTAGCAAGTTCTTTACCATTGCGACTGAACATGTCCACCCGACCATCACTACGTACAATAGTAATAACTCTAACTCCATCGAGTTTAACTTCGATAAGTTTTTTGCCTGATACCTTGCTCTCATGATTAGCACTATCGTGAGCAAGCTGACAACCGAATATAGGAATAGCGTAACTAGCATATTTCTTTTCCACTACTTTGTTGATTGTTTTTTCACTGGTACCGCAACGCAAGTCTTTGATCAAGATGCGCCGATACCAACCATTCCATTCTGCCTTGGTGGCGCTTTTCATCATGGCTTGGATCACATCCCTAGCTGTGTTACCGGTAACTTGACGTGTAACAAAGCCAGTGAGAGCGAGAGTAAAACTATCCCAAGGTAAGCCAGCACCATCCGCATCTGTTTTCTCCGGAACTTGTTTGACACCAAAAGTAATCATTGGATCCAACGCTAGTCGGCATCCGTGAAAAAACTCGTCATTGGCCATTTCAGCTTGTGCTAAAACAATGGCTTCTTTATTCAAACGACTTGGATGATCTTCTAATGTACTAATAACTGTGTAGCAAGGATCGCTCATGATATTCCTTCTGTTTAAAGTTATATTTTACAGCCAAACAAACTCTCTGTCAAGTACTTTGACATAATTTAACTGTGTTTCGGGTGTTTTGGAGGTAAAGTTTACTGAGTGTTTCTTTACTTTGGCTCGTATTTGTTGACTAGAACCAGAAATGCCCAACAGTTCTTTGCTCAAAAAGCCTACCAAATAGTTGCCATCAGTTATGGCAGTATGGCTAAAACATCCAATCTGTGGTACAGGTTTACTCTGTATGTATCGGATATTGAGTACAATAGTGTCGCCTTCTTGTCCCAAATAGGCTTTTACTGTATCTTTGATTGCGGCCTTGACCTGCTTGTCGTTAATTTCACGATCATATACCTGTGGAACACTGGCCAGCACTCCAAAGTCTTTCATAGTGATATTTTCATTTTGGGTAACAGCAAAGACTCTGCCCATGTAGTCATTAAGCGTATCGCCTATGATGCCAAAACTCAGTTTGCGAAAGTGTTTAACAATGGCTAGGGCCTGATCAATGTCTTCCACTGTGGGTGTAAATTTTAATAGATAGGCACTGCCGGCCAGCTGTGGCAAGAGTTCAAAGGTCAGCATGTCTTTGTTTGTGTAACTCTGCTGATCTCCTGCTGTATAACTGCTGGTGCTGGTATAGCCTTTTTCTCTATAGATGCAACAGGCAAAAGTCAGTGCTTCTACCACTGTAAACGGCATGTCTTTCAAACTGGACATTATGCTTCCTGTGTCATTAAAATGTGTTTTCCAATTTCAAATAGTCCGATTGCACCAAGAAAATCCGCACTCGCCGCATGGATCTGTACATCACCTTCACCATCAATACTTGCGGCCACAAACTCAACAACTGTGCCAGATTCAATTTCGCCGCGCAAGTGATCAATAATCTCTAGAAGATCTGCTTTCTTTTTCTCTTTGTTTTTATCTGATATGCTAACTACTTTCATTTTATTTCTACTCCTGGAAATTGTGCAACGATTAATGGTAAAATTGCAGGTGCTTGTTCATCGGTTAAATTACTCAAAATACGATTTAGAAATGCAGGCAATACTTGAAAATTACTAGGATGATTGATTTGTTCAGGAGTCCAGCCCATGACCTTAGCACGTGATCTAGGAACTATGTGATCTAACTGTGGTTCATGCCATTCCCAATCTTCACCACATTTAATTTTGTTCTCGCCTTTGCCCCAATCAAACTTACGATATACTCCAACACCGTCAGTCCAACCATCGGGTGCCTTGTCGTACATTTCTTGAGCCTGTGTGTTATTCCAACGATATTTACTTTTGTAATATCCAAAAATTGCTACACGTTTCAAATCCCGAGTCTTACAGAACTCATTAAAGATGCTCATTGTATAATAAGTACCTTCGTCAAATCCTTTGTAAGGCTCGAGAATTGAGATGCTCTCGTTTATAGCAACATGATTTTTCATTAGACCAATGCCAATTTGAACTTCTTGTTGCCGCTGGGCCAAGCAGGTTCAGCCCACTTGATGTTAGGAGCATACTTCTTGCATACTTGGTAGATACCATGTGCAATAATCATTTCTTCTGGAACACGACTGTTGCTGTATGAAGCGGCTGTTTGATCCTTGTAAGCATCCTTAATGTTCTTGTGTAACTGCCCGCCTGTATTTTTCTTAGGCCAACGTTCAGACAATGCTGACATAATAGCATGATCTGCCACTAGGTCACTGTCTGTTAAGTTTTGATACTTTAAGAACTCCATCAACCCCCAACTATTAGCAGTATGAAACTTGCTTGTTGGGAACAACTGTGCGTTGATGGTAGTAGCACGAGTGAAGTAATCCTTACCATATGTAATACGATACTTAATCATGTTACCGATACTAGTAAGTGTACCTGCACGACTACCAGTTTCAATTTTTTCAATCACCTCAACGCCAAGATTTGTAAACAACTCATTGAGTTCGTAGCTGATAGCGTCTTCGGGCTCACTTGCCATGCCAGCTTCACGTGCGGCTGTTTCACGTTGTACGCGAATACGATAGCGGTCAAACTCACTAGACACAAGGCTGTGAATGTTCAATGCCGCATACTGCGATACGTCCCAGAACTCGTCATCACTTTCAATGTAGTTAATAGGAACTTCTTCAATACCTAAAATCATACAGGCAAGTATACGGTGCTGGGCATCGTTAACATACAAGAATCCCTTGCTATTCAATCGTCCAAGTCCAGGCAACACTAGTGCAGGATTGAAACGGAAGATGATATCTTCAAAAATATGACGAAGGAAAACGTCACGTTGTTTTTCGGCATTCTTAACTAGTTTGTCTAGTGGCTGAAAGTTTGTGCTACTATAGTTAAGTGCTTTGGTATTGAGTTTTTCCGCCGCATCTGAAAGACTGTTAAAGATAGGGAGATCAATACCTAACAATGGATTGTCAAGACCCATCAAATATAATTTGTTTAATGCATGTACAAGAACATCTACTAGGGTAGGATGTTTGCCCAAACTACGTGTATTCACGTATTCTGGAATTCGTTTAAGACGAGATTTTTGTTCTGCAAGTGAAAGTGAGGACCACTTAACACGATCTTCGGGCGGGCCGAGTACTTTGAACAAGTCTGCGCCAAACGCCGCTACCAATTTTGGATGATAAGCCATTTTGATTTTCTTTCTGCCCGATTCACGGTGCAATATAGTTTATAAAAATGTTGTATGATAACACACACAACAAGTATATTATAACCTCAACTCACGAAGAAGTCAAGTCATAATCTGTATGTAATACGTCCTTTGGACATATCGTATGGTGACATTTCTACCCTTACTCGATCTGCTAGGATCATTTTGATTTTGTTTTGGCGAAGTCTGCCATTTGTATAGCAGGTAATCACATGCTGATTTTCCAAAGTAACGCGAAACATATTAGCTGGAAGTACTTCGGAAATGGTACCTTCCAACTCGATCAACTCTTCTTTGCTCATACTTTTTTGATAATTAATTGACCGTCACTGGCTTCTATATGCATAGTATCGCCTTCTTTCCAACCTTGCGCTTCACAGATTTCAGGTGGGATTTTGAATATAACATTGTCAGGATCGCCCTCAATGTCTTCGAATAGTTCTTCTACTAGATAAGTTGTTTTCATATATGTATTTAATCGTCTTCAGGCCATTCACTAGGAACCCAACCTAATGTTTGAAAGTCTACTCGAATTTCTTCAGTGACAGTACCTTCCGGAACATAGTCACGCCCGTCAGGATCAGGAGTAGGTTCATAACCATCTAATCCAAACCCTGCTTCTTTATTTCCAATACCGCTACAGTACCAGTCAATGTAATCGCCTTTACCTAACATGTCAGCAACAACACCTCCAGCACCTCGCCAACTGCATGACCAGTATTCATCTTTTAAAGCAGGCCACATACCCACACGTTGCCAGCGCATATTACACAATGCGGCATAGATATTTTGAGCGTAGTTTTCATTGGCACGGGCTTTAGCTAATATCCAAGCAGTACTACGAAGGTCATACTCAAGATTATCTTTTTGCCATTTGGGATCGTGTATCTTGTTAGCTTCATCGATCTTGATCTGGTCCCACATGTCAATATATGCTTGGTTAGGCTCTTCACCCTTTTCTTCTGCCCGTGCAATTGCACCTTCTTTTTGGAAAGTGTGCCGCTCTGGACTAGCACTGACCTTAACGCTTGTATCCGGTAAATCCAATTTTTCTATAGACATTCTTTACTCCGATTGCTTGACGTTTTGCATCTTCTAAGGCATTATGTAATGCGTCTTTTGGCATTTCTGGGTCAGCTAATTCAAACAGTGTACGAGTATCACGCACTTCCCAAAAGTTCCAAGGATAAGAACCACGTTCTAACTTGTCATAAATGTTCTGAAGAATCATGATGTCAAATGTAGAACCATGGCTCCAAAAGTGACTGCATCCCCATGCCAGTGCATGAAACTGATTGATTACTTCTTTAATTGGAATACGATTAAGCGGATTAAATGCTTCCTCTTTGACATCTGTATTTTGAGAACCCCACCAATTTAATGTGTCATCACTGACAGTACAGCCTAGTTTATCTTGGCTGTCAATATCCACACGTAGATAAAGTTCTTTCATTGGCGCATTGGTCCACGGATCAAATCGTACTGCCCCCAATGTTAGAATAGTTGCTGAAGTTTTTGTGTCGAGTGTTTCCAAGTCGACCATTAGATGTTGTGCCATTTAGGGTGCCATTAAAATATAAGTGAATGTTATGCTGTTATTATATGATCGTATAGCGTAGATGTCAACTAAAAGTTTTGCCAAAAAAATAGAGCCCGAAGGCCCTATTAAACGTACCAAATCTCTTTGAAACCTTCTTCGTTGGTTGGCTCTTCCCATGCATCAATCATGCCCTGTACAACCTCCCAAGGAACAATCTTACCACTTGTTTCTCTACTAGCCAACCGTTCTTTCAAAACTTCTAGCTTGGGTGTACGGAATACCACAGCAATATGCCAATAGTCCGGAAGCATAGCAAACTTTCTAGCACGACTTTTAACGGTAGTGCTAGTCTGATCCCAAATGATATCTCGACCTGCGGTACGAGCTTCTACAACCTCAGCGGCCATTAGATCTACTGCTGTGGGCATGTAGTCTTTGAATACTTCCGAGTAAGTCTTACCTTGTTGTTCAGCATAGACTTCAACATGATGATCAGTACTCACGTACTCCATGCCCAAGATCCATTCTTGGCTCTTGGTCCAAGTGCTTTTGCCCGCACAGGGAACTCCGATAAGTTGATAACACTTAGGCATTAATGCACCGCTTCTTTCACATCTACTTCACACTCGATTACCCAATTGGTAAACTCGGTAAACTTGTTGATTTCTACACCTAGACCAACCGCTTCGTTTACAAAATGTTGTAACAGAGTATTGTATAAGTGATCGGGCATTGTGTCTTTATCAAATTTGATCTTCATTATTTCAACTCCTGTCTGGGTAGGCACACTGCCTTTACACTATTATCCGTTAGTTCTTTGACTGCTTTTTTACAAACAGCTTCGTCTGTGTAACGATTTATCTGTTGTAAACTAGGCATTGTACTAGTTCCTAAAATTAAATATAGTATCCAAGTCATTACCAGCTCTCCACACCTGATACTTCAATCGAAATCTTCGCAGAGTGACCTGCAATGTCTGTGTCGTAAGTTAGAGTAAGAACACTGCCAATGCCAGAAACACTAGTCTGTTCTAACACAAAGTATTCTGTGCCGACTTCCTCACAGATTGTTTTAATCTTATCCAACTCAAATACGTTTAATCTAATCATTTTAAATCCTTAAAAAACGAGCCTACATTGTAGGCCCGTTCCCATTTTTAAAACCAACACTTCCGCCTTCAGCTTCAATGTTACGAATAACATCTTCAAACAAGATAGGAGCAAAGTCCGGGGTTTGTTCTACGCAAACGCAGTGGTATCTAACATCGTTCATATCACTGTATAAGATCTCTCCTGTTTTAGCATCAACTCCACGGGCCCGCTTCACACGATTTGCGTGAGTGTGTCCGTGAATGTTAGTACCAAAGCGTCCCATAGAGTCTGAGTGTAATGGAATGTGACTTAAGATCATTCCGTTCATAACATGGTATGCACGTAATTCTCTAAAGTACTGCCTGTACTCGTCATCACGGAAGATGTCGTGGTTACCACGGATTAACACCTTGTCACCGTTTAAGCGACTTAAGATTTTTAAACTCTTGCGGTTAATAACTACGTCACCTAAGTGATAGACCTTGTCAGTAGGCTTGACTCTTTCGTTCCAAGCCTTGACCATAGCTTCATCCATCTCATCTGCATCGTCCCACGGACGTAACTTTGTAACACCATCGTTACGGGTAAAGCGGCAAACACCAGTGTGACCAAAGTGCGTGTCGCTTACTAAGAATACACTTGGCATATCTGCCTCCTTTCTTTAATAAACTTCTTTTATAATATTATACTCGCTAGCAGGCCATTTGGCTTTGAACTCTTCTGACTTAACGTACTCGTTATAACCTTTAGCATCAAAAAACATTCTATGAAACTCTGTTTTCATTGAACCTTTTTTAGTTACTGTGAGGTAAACTGATTTTGCTTTGCCTGCCATTTAGTATCCTTTACTCGATTGATTTTCTAAAAATGATTTCTTGTCTTGCAAAGGCATCCTGCTCCCAAGGCTGATCCAAATACTTAGTTCGCTTGGTAAAGCGTTTGCCCTTCCAATAGTTTACTCCATTCTTTACTTTAAGAATACCTTTGGCAAACTGTCGCACATGAACCATCTCGTGTGCAAGTGTTAGTCCGATATCTTTAATACTTAATGAAGGCTTAATAACCACAACGTAACTATCAAGAGGATCAATAGGTAAAGTAAAACCCATACCCGCACAGTCTTGTTCAAGTCTAATTAGAACAGATTTTCTGCTGTTATCCAGACCCAGCTGAGTGACTATTGAAGGAAGAATAGTTTCTATAAACTTCTTCTTCTTTGGGCTACGTGCTTCAACTAGAATGTCCATGATCGCTCCTTGTTACTATAACAGTATTATAGCATCATTCTGCTAGTTAGTCAACCGGATTATTTGGAGTAATAAAGCCCCACTCGTTTACTGTACCGTGAACATCATAGGACTTTTCTTCGCTGTCGTATGTCCAACCCAAAACTCTCATCATCTTGTGCTTAACTAACAAGTTTGGAACACGGAAACGCTCGCAATCATTGAACCCTATCATAACACCTACCTCACAGACCGCACCCGATCTGCAAATACCAGCATGGCAGTGAACAACAACATTCATCCGATTCTCAAATGCATGTTGTAAAAGAGCCACAAGTTTTTCGGCTTGTTCGTCTGTAATAGCAAACTCACTCAAATCAATCATTCCGCTACTAGTATTGGTCATGCCATCTTCTTCAATATCCAAAAAAGTAAACTGATGCACTTCTTTGAATGTGTGCTTTGGCACAGGAAATGCCATGTCGTGATCTGAAATTTGGATCAGCATACTGTTGGCACCGCAATCATGGTGTTGACCTTTTGCTACATTTTCCAACGGAATATTTTCAATCCATGGCATTATGTTTTCTCCTTTTTAACACGGCCTATTCGGCCGGCTTTGTTCCAATCATAGGCAATGCCATCTGGGCATAGGCCATTCTTAACAGTATCAACACCAAAGATGCCGCATACTTCGAAATCTGTTCCAGCGATTCTTACAAATTCGTTCATGCTCTTGGCAACGTTCATTGCCTCGGCAAGTGTAAGAACTTTGAATGTTTCTTCTTTTCCTATTATTTTATACATACGACTATTATAAACTCAAAAGAAAACCCTGTCAATAGCAGGGTTTAGTGATGTTGTATTTTTACAACAATTATTCATAGGTTCCAAATGCCCATTTTCGTTCCTCGCACCACCAGCATCTTCCGTTACAATGTCCTTTTTTTACTTTGGGATTGTCACAAGATCGAGTTAATGGAAATAATGTTTCTGTTAGTCCTAATTCGTCATACATTTTTTTAATCTGTTTTTTATCTATATTAGAAAATGGTCTGTAATACCCAAACGATTCGTAAAGCGGTCGAGTAACATCAGGATTTCTAGATTCAGCAATAAAGTATTTTGTAGGAACTTTAAATGACAACAAATCTTCTTTAGGAGGAGTTGCTGTGGCCGCACCATATACTATAGAAACTAGTTTTTGCTGAATGTGATTTTCAATCCTATTTCTTATCTCATCAGGATTTCTTTTAGGAACAAAGTAAGTGTTCATGATAACATTACTGCTATCAAAGCCTGTAGTGTTAATACAAAAACCAACAACATCCGCAACCGTTCCTGGAGATACCCATTGGTGGTGTTTGGCACTAAAATTAATAATGTGTATAGGTCCAGTGGCATACTTCATTAAGATATAACACAGCAAAGAACTATCAGCACCACCTGACATTGTTATGCCAATTGGTCCTTCTATGATATCAATCTCTGTTCCGGCAATAGTAATTGTTTGCATGCCTATATTTAATTAAAAAAATAGGACCCGAAGATCCTATTGAAACTTACGTTTTTAAAGAGCGTAACGATCACTCATTACAGTCTTTAGCATGATGCCTTCTGGAGTGAACTGATCCAAATCAGCGGCTAGCAAGCTAGTCATTATACTTGGACTGAATCCACTTACCAATGCGGCACCACTCTTGTCTGCCTTAACAGGTACGTTGTCTGAACTGTTTAGGTTCCAGAAAACAATCTGTGGCATGCTGTAGCCAGCGGCTTCGAACTTGCGTTCGATCATTTCCATTGCTGTGTCGTCGTGCTTGGCGCATTGGTTGAACTGCATATCACTCAAGATCAGCAACATGGCTGGCATGTCGCTGGCTGGTACTGCGCCCTTAACCGCAACGTCTAGGATCTTGTCCATAGCCGCATTTAGGTTAGTGCTCATGTCCCAATCACTCTTAGACATTTGT
>Ga0114962_10003502_pt1 | contig 12691 bp, 12 predicted proteins | sample C_130820_MF_Meta_FD_87017 | JGI IMG/M metagenome (GOLD analysis project Ga0114962, IMG submission 87017) | Freshwater microbial communities from Lake Croche, Canada to study carbon cycling - C_130820_MF_MetaG | ecosystem: Environmental > Aquatic > Freshwater > Lake | place: Lake Croche, Canada... | reverse complement strand
TGGTGAACAAATATGTTCAAATAAATATAAAACAGATTTCAATAATATTAATATAAATATGACGGGTTATTTATATGTTGGTAATTCAAGAGATTATTCTAAAGGTATTGGACCTGGATTTTATGGATTATTATCATCTTTTACTGTTTATAATTATGAATTAAATCAACAAGATATTTATAATATTTATAATGAGGGTCCTGTAACTGGCTTTTTAGCTAAATTAGGTTTATCTTCATATGGTGTTCGCAGTCCAATATATAAATTATAATATATATTTAAATTAGATATGTTAAATACAATAATTCAAATTATATTATCTATATTTTTAATTTCGATAATGGCATTTATTGGTTATTCCGTTTATAATCGAGAATTTATTAATAGTATTTCAATATCAAATACTAATAAAAAAATAACTAAAATATTTACTGGTATATTAGATTATACTGAATCAAAAAATATAGATATTGAAACTTATAATAAAACAGAGTTTACTTATTTAGATATTAATCCTTCAATTAATCAAAATGGTGGTGCCGAATATTCATATAATTTTTGGCTATTTTTTCATCCAGATACTGCTAATAGTGTTATTAAAACTTTTACCACTGATACCCAAACTATATCTGATACTGAATTAATTACTAATTATAGAAATGTTTCGGAAAAATCAGTAAAGCTTTCTTCGAATACAAATAGTTTACAAAATCAATATATAGTTTTATTTTATAAAGGCGAAACAATGCCTATAATATCAAATATTAATAATACTTATGATTGTGATACAACTCAATATATATATGATTATCCTATTTTAGTAAAAAATCCATTAATTAAAATTAAAAATAATTGCACAGAAATAATTGTTGAATATAATAATATTAATCATCCGGATACATATAATTCAACTGGAGCAGAACCTATTGATTGCGAATCTCCGGCAGAATTTAAAAAAAGAAATTATAATAAATTTGGTATCAAAAATATAGATGTTGATAAATATAAAGATAAATTTAATATGGTAACAATAGTATTTCAAGAGCAACCTAAAATTGAAAATATTTTTAATAATAATAAATCAAATTGTAAAATTTATTTTAATGGTGATTTAATATCTGATAAATTATCAAATACAAATTCTATTGAAGAGGATGAAATTACCAACTTTAAATCAAGAGCTATGAGAAGTAATTTAAGTAAATTACATATTAATCCTTATAAAATAAATGGAAATATTAGTAAAATAAAATTAGATGATGGAATTACAGATATATCACCATTACAAATGGCTGATTTAACTTATTATAATTATGCTCTAAAAATATCTGAAATTAAAAGTTTATATAATAGTGGATTTAATAAATATAGTGCATCAATTAAAAAACTAATATCTAAAAGTTTCGAAAAAGGTTATAATAATGAAAATTATAAAATTGAAGCTATATAAAAAAAGAAAATAATAATAATAGTAATAATGGGAGGTGGACTATTACAATTAACATTTCAAGGTCAAATGAATATATCTTTATTTTATAATCCTCAAATTAGTTTTTTTAATTATGCATATAAAAAACATACTAATTTTGCAATTGAAAATATTATATGTTATTTTGATAATATTAGTGATAGTATTAATAGTATGCATAATAATATAATAATAGCATCATTACTTAGAAATTCAGATGTTGATTTATTATCAAATTTATATTTTGTATTTAAATTACCTAATATATATTCAGATGATAAATTTAAATTTAAATGGGTAGAAAATGTTGGCTCATTATTAATAAATGAAGCAATATTAAAAATAGATGGACAAGATATTGATATAATTACAGGTGAATGGATTGTTGTATGGAATGAATTATCAATGCCTGTAAAAGATGGTTTTAATAATATGACTGGTAATGTATCAGAATTAACAAATCCACGCAAAAAAGAAACAACAATTAGAATAAAAAATAATATAATTAGTGAATATGATTATCCACAATCGGATATAAATTCACCTTCAATAAAAGAAAGATATATTTCAGTACCGTTACCATTTTGGTTTTCTAAAAATCCAAGTTTAGCAATACCTATATTAAAATTTTGTTCAAGTCGCAAATTAGAAGTATCTATTAAACTTGAAAATATTGAAAAATTATATACAGTATATTCTGATATTTATAATATGAATATTAGTCCAATGCATTATAATGATTTATATAAAGATTTACCAGATATTTCAATAAGTAATTTTACAAAAAGAGGAGACTTATCTCTTTTTGCATATATAGAAGCTACATATATAGTATTAGATTGTTATGAAAGACAAATGATATTAAATACATCAATTACAGAATATTTAATAGAAACTGTATCAAATAAAAAAGATACATTATCATCAGGTGGTGAAGATTCCATACGCACAATAGATATATCATCACATATATTAGTTAAAGAAATAATATGGACTTTAAATAGAAAAGATAGTGTAGATAAATTTAATAATGTATGCAATTATACATATTCAATTCCAAATAATAATGAAAATAGTATAATGAAAAAAGCACATATATTATGGGGTAAAGGTACCGTTAAACGTATTGAAGACCGTGATTCATATTATTATAATAATATACAACCATATCAACATCATAGTACAATACCAAGACAGGGTATATATAGTTATTCATTTTCATTATTTCCTGAAAAATGGTTTCCATCTGGATGTTATAATGGTTCAGGTATTGAAGCATTATTAGTAATAACATTTAATAATTATATACCATCAGTAATTGATGAATTATATATGAAAAAATTTAATATATTATATAAGGATAAAAATACAAATGATATAATTATTACTATATATAGAGTTGAATATAATATTTTAATAATACAATCAGGTTCAATTAAGTTTAAATATACAAAATAAAAAATATTTAATTATTTTTATATAGAAGAATGGATATAACATTGTTTATTATAATAGTTATAGTTATTGTATTTATTTATTATTTGATAAATACAATAAAAGATTTACAAATTGAAATTAAAAATATGTCAATGAGTTGTAATAATAATAATAATAATAATAATAATCAACTTGAAACGATGGATATTAAAATGAAAAACGATTTTATATCATTATTAGATAATATCAAAACTTATTTTATTTAAGAATAATTTGTAATTATAATTAATATGCCTCGTAAGAAAACTATCCAGGATACATCAACAATAAAAAAACCAAATAAAAAGAATATTATTGATTCGATGATTAAAACTACTGAAAGTGATGATATTATTATTCAATTACCATTATCACAATCAAAAATAAATACTATTATAAATAATAATGATAATCAAGATATGAAAATATTAGTACCAAAACCATATGAATCTAATTCATATTTTATGAATGATGCAGAAAATATATCACAAGATACAAATATTGAATATCAAAAAACATATTCGAATAATAATAATAATTCTCATTGTTTCTGGTGTTGTCATTCAATTGATAATGTTGTTTATAGTATGCCATATAATTATGATACGATTAATGATAGTTATTTTGTATTTGGGTCATTTTGTTCATTACAATGTGCAAATGCATATAATTTTTCAGTTCATGGTAGTAGTGATAAAGTTTGGGAAATTAATAGTTGGATACAGATGTTAGGAAAACGTTATGGATTTACAAATACAATTAGACCGGCACCATCTAAATATTTATTAAAAATGTTTGGTGGTAATTTGACAATTGATGAATTTAGAGAAGCACATATTAAAGCAGATAAAACATATGTTTTAAATATACCTCCGATGATTTCAATTAATAGTAGTTCTGAAATATTAAATACATCATATTTAGCAAAAATATCAGAAAATAAAAAAAAGAAAATATAAAAAAAATAATTATATATAAAAAAATGATTTAAATGTTTAAATCATTTATATATTTGAATATGGAAGATAATATTTATTTTACTAATTACAAAGTTAGCACAATAACTTGTAATGCTGATTTGGGTGTTTATGTTAATTTAGATATTTTATATGAAAATTTTGAATTAAATGATAAATTTATATGGATATATTATCCTAAAATTACTGATAAGGCAAATACTAGAGGTTTTTATCCAAAGAAAAAACGAGCAACAAAAAAAGATAGTATTAAAAAGAATTTATTTGATAATCAGGTTACAACATTATTTAAAATTAATGATAATTATTATCCTAATTTGAAAATCTTTAAAAATGGTAATATTCAAATAACAGGAATTAAAGACCAAATAATTGTTAAAGATATAATTGATTTAATTATTATTCAAATTAAAAAAATTCATGAAATTATACCAGAAATAATTGTGAATGATAATATTGATATTATTGGATTTAATAAATTTATTATAAGAATGATTAATACTGATTTCAAATCATTTAAAAATGATACTTTAGAAACAAAATTTTTAATTAGACGTAAAATTTTACATAAAATATTAATTAGCGATACTTATAATAATAAATGTAGTTTTGAACCAGGTAGATATCATGGTGTTAAATTAGAATATTTCTGGAATTCTAATAAAGAAACTTTAGATGGTATTTGTGTATGTACTAAACATTGTTTCGGTAAAGGTACAGGACATGGTGAAAATAATTGTAAAAAAATAACAATAGCTATATTTGAAAGTGGAAGTGTCTTAATTACTGGTGGAATATCATTTGAACAAATTGATGAAGCTTATAAATATATTACAAATATTTTAAATATTCATAAAAAAGAAATACAAAAATCTGATCTTAATTTATTATTATTGGAGTAATAAGTCTATTTTTTCTATTATATTATCAAATCCATGAATAATATCTAAATTATAATACATTGTATATTCTTCATATTGATAAGTAATTTTTATTTTTATTAATTGGTCATTTCTTTTAAATGAACGATTACAAATTAATATATCATCATTATTATCATAATAATCATCATATAAATCTAATATTTCAAAATCAATTGTATTTCTTTTTTTTAGAATATAACAATCAATATATTCTATATTTTTATAATTAAATAATTCAAATAATTCTAATTGTATATCATTATAATCCGTATAATTTATATCATTATAATTTAATATAATCATATCACCGTCTTCAATTAATTTTAAAGTATGATTGACACCCTGAATATTAATAATATAAGTATAAATATCACCATCATCAGTATAATCAATATTTAATGATATAATTTTAGAATTATTTGTAATAAATAATTGAATATCCGTTAATTCCATTTTTATGAATTAATAAAATTATATATATCAATTTTTTTATATAAAAATTTAATATCTATTTTAAAATAATATGAATAGATCCATATATTTTACATTATTATCCATTTATAATAATATTGCTCTAAATTATTATTTATGTTGGTATATGATTTTCCCAAATTATTTTAAAGATACAATAATTTATCTTAAAAGTAAATCAGACAATTATCATAATAAAATGATGTTATTGTCTTTTACTGATGATATTTATAATAAATACCAAATAGACCTAATTGACATTCATAAAAATATTATGACTTGTATTAATAATAATAATAATAATAATGATAATGATGATGATAATATTAGTGTTATGAGTGATTTAAGTGATTTAAGTGATATTATTGATGATAATTAATAATAGTATTACATAAACCCATTTTTTTACAATCTTTAGAATTTATTATTGTAAATTTATTTTTAATATCATCAATATTTTGTTTTGTCATTTTTGTATTTTCTTTTAATATATTATCAATAATATTAAATAATAATTCTGTATTTTTAATATTATCACTTAATAATAAACTTGATTTATCATAAAAATTTAATATATTACCAATAATAAATGCATAATCAAACATAAATATATGATCACAATATAACATTGGTAATAAATCATCAATACTTATTGGACCATCAATAATTGCATATATTGGTGATTTTATATGTAATATTCTTGGTATAAAATTTAATGTTTCAAAAAATGTTGTTACTAATGTATCATCATCTGATTTTCTTCCTAATTTATCTTCTTTACATATTTCTTGCTTAGCTTTTAAAATAATAGGTGCTAAATTTTCTTCAAATAATATTTTATCTAATTCTTTTATTGAATTATTACATGATATATAAATAGTATTATTATTTATATTAAGTATTTCACGAATATTAATATTTTTATTTAATTGTTTTGTTTGTTTTGTCATAGTTATTATTCTATCTACAATACCTTTTTCTAAACAAAATTTTGCATCTAATAATAAATCATGTTGTAATAATTCTTTTAATTCATCATCCTTAAATTTTGTTTTATTTAAATACATTTCAATTATTTTTGCAAAATACGTATCATATTGTTTAAATAAATCCTTAAATTCTCTTTCTTTTTTTCTAGCATTATTAAATGAAACTGTATATCCATGTATTAAACAAAAACCATAATTATTAATTAATCTATAATGACTATTTATAGATAAAAATGTTGCTGCAGAACAACTATAATTATCTATAATTGTTGCAATTGGTATTGTACTGGTTGCAAATATACTTAATAATCTCATACCAGCTGTAAGAGAACCACCATAAGAAGAAATATGAATTAATATTGGTTTTGGTTTTAAAATAGCACCAGAACTAGTTATTATATCTTTATGAGCTTCTTTAATACTTGCAATTAATTCATTAACAGACACATCATTAATATAGTTATTAAAATAAATATGATTTAATTTATTGCTAAAAAAATCAGAATCAGACATATTTTGAAATACACTTATATCAATATTATTATTCATTAATATCTATTTAATATTAGTTTTTTTAAAAAAATAATTTATCATATAAAATACTTATATATGTTTTATATTTTTCATCATTGTATATATATGTATGCAGCATTAATTTATAATATTCATATGGATTTTTATTCATTATACTCATGATAATAATATAAAAAAAGATTAAATAAATACTAATATAAATATCCTTTAAATCAAATCTTAATGGAAATTTGATTATTAATAAAATAGGAATTAATTTGATTATAATATTAATATCAAAAATTTAATTAAATTATATTTTGAAGATTTTTTTAATATTAAATATATAAATTCAAATAATGTAAATATATATGCAACTATTAATAATAATAATGGATTATATTTCGTTAATCCTATATAATATAATATAAACCATACAAATACCCAATATGAAAATATTTCAATCATTTTATTTTATTTAAAGATATTTATATATATGATTTCTGTGAATAAAATAAATGTTATTTATATCAGATGAAAAAGAAAATAGCGATGAATTAAATATAAATGATTTAATTTCTTTTTATTCTGATAAAGAAATTGATATATCATCTGATATTATTAATATTATTTCAAATGATGTTAAAATTGATGATAATTGTATGATGATATTACCATATGATAGTTATTTATATAATATGGAGTATATTAGAGAATTATTATTAAAAATATGTAATGTTAAAGATATTATTTATTTACCAACTGGAATTTTTAATACAGATATAAAATTATGTATATTGCATTTTATTAAAAAACGAAATGAAAAATTTATTTTTACGAATGATAAAATAACTAATATTCATCAAACATCGAATATTAATTTTTATGATTATAATTATTTTAATAATACTAAAAAATTATTAATTAATGTTTCAATAAATAAAATAATAAATAATAAATATTCTTTTAATTATATTGATTATATTAAAGAAAAATCAATATTTCATTCTAATCAATTAATTTATAAAACTATTAATGAAATTGCTTTAATTCAATATGGAGATAAAAATAGAAATGATAATAGAAATGATAATGATAATTATGATATTTATGGAAATAAGAATAAAAATATGAAAAGTAATAATTATAATAGAGATGGATTTAATATTATAATAACTAAATATGAATTAAAATTAACAAATGAAAAGTTATTTTTAAATAATTATGGATTATCATTAAAACCAAAATCGGATTTAATATTACATAAATATTTAGGTTATTATTTATTTTATAATTATAAAAATATTAATTTAAAAACATTACATTTATTTGAAATTTCTATACCATCAATTGAAATACAAGAAGAAATAATTAAATACTTAGATAATATTCATAATACTATTTTAAAATTAGAAAATGAAATTAAAGAATTAAATAATCAATCTTTTTATTTTATGAAAAAGATTTAAAGATTTAAATGATTATTATTATTATAAAAATAAGAACTCTAAGATGTCAAAAGAAGATAATGTAGGTATTGGCATTGATCTTGGAACAACTACAAGTTGTGTTGCAGTATGGATTGGTGATCGTGTTGAAGTTTTACCAGATCATCAAACCGGTTCACGTATTATTCCATCATATGTAACATTTACAGATGATGAAAAATTAGTCGGTGATGCATCAAAGAATGTTTCAACAATGTATCCAAAATCAACACTTCATGATATTAAACGTTTAATTGGACGTAAATATGATGATAGTTATGTTCAGGCAGATAAAAAACTTTGGGCATTTGATATTGAATCAGATCCAAATAATAAACCAGTTGTAGTAATTGATTATAAAAATGAAAAAAAGAAACTTTATGCAGAAGAAATCTCAGCAATGGTTCTTTCACGTCTTAAAGAAACTGCAGAAGCTTATCTAGGACATCCAGTTAAAAAAGCTGTTGTAACTGTACCAGCTTATTTCAATGACAGTCAAAGACAAGCAACAAAAGATGCCTGTACAATTAGCGGTATGGAATGTCTAAGAATTATTAATGAACCAACAGCAGCTGCAATTGCTTATGGTCTTGATAAAATTGCTGAAAATAATAAAGAAAAAACAATTCTAATTTTTGATGAAGGTGGTGGCACTCATGATCTTTCAATTCTAAGTATTGATGGAGGTATTTTTGAGGTTAAGGCGACAGCAGGAGATACTCATCTTGGTGGTTCTGATATTGATAATATTATTGTTGATTATCTTTGTGCAGATATTAAAAAGAGATTTAATAAAGATGTTAAATCAAATCCTAAGGCACTTAAACGTCTTAATATTGCAGCTGAAAAAGCTAAGAAAAATCTTTCAACAACTACAACTGTTCCAATTGAAATTGATTCTCTAATTGATGGTATTGATTATACTACCTCAATTAGTCGTGCTAAATTTGAACAACTGGCAGAAGGATTTTTTAATAAATCAATTGAGCCTCTTAATAGAGTTCTTCAAGATGCTAAAATCTCTAAAAATGATGTTGATGAAATTGTTCTTGTTGGTGGTACAACTAGAATTCCAAAAATTCAAGAACTTCTAAGTAATTATTTTAATGGAAAACAACTTAATAAATCTCTAAATCCTGATGAAGCTGTTGCAATTGGTGCTGCTATTCAATGTGCTATTCTAACTGGTCAAGGTAGTTCAAGAACTAATGAACTTCTACTTCTGGATGTTGCACCTCTTTCACTTGGTATTGAAACATCAGGAGGAGTAATGACAAAAATTATTGAAAGAAATACAACAATCCCCACAAAGAAATCTCAAACATTTTCAACATATGCTGATAATCAACCAGGAGTTGATATTAAGATTTATGAAGGTGAAAGAGGTTTTGTTAAAGATAATAATCTACTTGGATCATTTAATTTAAGTGGTATTCCACCAATGCCACGTGGACAACCTAAAATTGTTATTGACCTTTCAATTGATGTTAATGGTATTCTAGAGGTTAGTGCAAAAGAAGAAAGTACAGGTAAAACAAATAATATTAAAATTACTAATGATAAAGGACGACTATCAAAAGAACAAATTGATGAAATGGTTAAAGCAGCTGAAAAATATAAAGATGAAGATGAAAAGAATAAACAAATTATTGAAGCTAAGAATGAACTTGAAAATTATCTCTATAATACTAAAAATAGTCTAGCAACTAAAGCTGAAGGAGCTCCAGAAACATTTGATGAAATTAAAGCAGAAATTGTTCCAATTGTTGAAGAGGGTCTCAAATGGTTTGAAGAAAATCCAAAACTAACAGCTGAAGAATATAAAAATAAACAGAAAGAATATGAGGATAAAATTAAACCTCTAATTACTAAACTTTATGGTGCTGTACCTCCAATGGGTCCAGGTGGTGTTATGCCTGAAGGTATGACAACTGGAATGGGACCTCCACCATTTAATACAACACCTGAAAGTGATAAATCAGATATTAATGATTTAGATTAAAAATAATTGAAGTTATTTTTTTTAGCAATAATAATTATTTCATTATTATTTCTCAGACGTTCGGATAAATATTCAATAACATCTCCATCTTTACTAACAGCTTTAAAGCTAAATCAAAATCATCTCTCAATTCTTTTTTTGCATAATAAATTGATGATGGATACATATCTATCATTTTATTTATAAAATCTTTATCTGATTTTAATTCTTGTGATGCATATTTAATCAATGATTTATCTTTTTTACATATTAATAATATTAATTCTTTATTATTTTTATATTTATAACTTAAATCTTTTATTAAAATTGGCATTTGTTCTAAAAATTTAAATGTTATTTCATCAGTTAATAATAATTTCTTTATATTTATAATATTAAAATAAGTTGGTTTAATTGTTTTAATAATTTTATCAATATTATTATTATTATTAATAAATCTTTTTTTAAATAATTGAATACTTATATTATTTATATTTTTCTCAAAATATTTATCAATCAAATATATATCATAAATATAATTAATTATATCATTATTAAAAAGTTTTTTTAAAATCATTAAAATATAATTATTATCAATCATTTTCATTTATTATATATATTCAAATCTTTAATTTAAATTATCTTTAATAATACAATTAACTTTTATTCCTGATACAATTGATACAACTGAAATATAATTATAATTATCAGTTCTTAATAAGAATAAATATGATGATGGTATTTTATCTAAATTAAAATTTTCAGGTGTTCCTGTTGCACATATATTTATTCCTGCTGTTTCTCCTGCTCCTCCTGTTAATAATTCATTAGACATATAAATATTATAATTAAATACTCGTGGTAAATTATTTGATAATAAATTAAAATAACCACTTTCAATAAAACAATTAATATTAAAAATACGATATGGACTTCCATTTGATAATGTTAAATTTTGAGTATATTTAGTTAAATCAATATCAAATTTATAATAAGTATTTCCATTTAATGTTATAGTTGTAGAACATATAATTTGAATACCTTTCTTTTTTTGAATAATTGGTAATAAATTTGATGATAAACTATTATTTATTAAGTTTCTTAAAATATTTGATGTTCCTAATGTAAAATTTGAACTATTTTGAATAATAACATTTGAAACATTGGATGTATAATTGGATGTATTAGTATTTGTTGCATATGAATTAAAATCTATTAAAGTTCCATTTTGTGCAAAAGATGTTGAATTTAAAGAACCATTAACATTTAATAAATATGAACCTGGATTTTCAGTTCCTATTCCTATATTTCCACTTGTATTTATAATAAAATTTGGTGCACTTAATGTTGTTCTTCCTTGTGTATTTAGAATAATTCCTCCATTAGCACTTTCAATAAAAAAATTATTAACATAATTACCACCTGTTAAAAATGCTGACCCTCCTAATCCAATATAAGCATTACTATTTAAATTATTTTGAATATTGATAGCATTATTTGCACTTGAATTTGTTGATTTTATATATAATACATTATTGCCACTTGTAGAAGTTGTTAAATTGATTGTAGTTGCTGTTAATGTTGAAGTAAAATCAACATTATTTGTTGAATTTATTTTTATTGCGTATGCTCCTGAACCTGATTGTAATAATAAATTATTTATTGACCTTAAAACCATATCACCCGTTACAGCAGAAGTTGATAAACCTCCTGCTCCTGTTGCTACACCTAAATTATGTCCATTAGTTGGTCCAAATTGTAATAATGGATTTACCGAATTATTAATAATAATATTTCCTGTTAATGTACCACCTATTAATGGTAAATGATTTCTAATTATAACATTAGAAATATTAGATGCATAATTACTTGTATTAGTAATTATAACATTCGATATATTAGATGCATAATTTGATGTATTTAAAGCTGTACCAGATGTAAAATTAGAATTATTAGCAATTATAACATTAGAAATATTGGATGCATAATTAGATGTATTAGTATTTAAAGAATTATAATTAACTAATAAAACATTTGAAACATTAGATGCATAATTACTTGTATTAGTATTTAAAGAATTATAATTAACTAATAAAACATTAGAAATATTGGATGCATAATTAGATGTATTTAAAGCTGTACCAGATGTAAAATTGGAACTATTAGCAATTATAACATTAGAAATATTAGATGCATAATTAGATGTATTTGTGATTATAATATTAGAAATATTGGATGCATAATTAGATGTATTAGTATTTAAACCAATTGCTGATAATAAAACATTAGAAATATTAGATGCATAATTACTTGTATTAGTATTTAAAGAATTATAATTAACTAATAAAACATTAGAAATATTGGATGCATAATTAGATGTATTTAAAGCTGTACCAGATGTAAAAT
>Ga0114962_10003500_pt1 | contig 12691 bp, 10 predicted proteins | sample C_130820_MF_Meta_FD_87017 | JGI IMG/M metagenome (GOLD analysis project Ga0114962, IMG submission 87017) | Freshwater microbial communities from Lake Croche, Canada to study carbon cycling - C_130820_MF_MetaG | ecosystem: Environmental > Aquatic > Freshwater > Lake | place: Lake Croche, Canada... | reverse complement strand
TCAGCTTGGAAATGAAGCCGGAGCAATGCTCGTCAATCTTAACTCGCTGCCGTATCATACCAGTGCAGCGGAGCGCCTGATGGCGGCATCATACTTGGCAGCGTCTCTGCTTCAAACAGGGGACCTGACCGGTGCAAGATCCGCCGTGAAACTTGCAAAGAACCGTCAACTCCAGATCAACGAGCAGTTCAAGCGGCAGATTGAGGATGAACAGAAATCGCTCCGTCAGGTGGTGCAGGCCGATCCCAAAATGCAGATCAAACTTGATGAAGGTAAGATCGAGCAGCAGACAACCAGCCTGCAGGCGGCGGTTGCCCAATATCACCCCTACAACGATGGGTTGAGTGTACCCTATGCCGAGGCGCTTGCCGGAGTTATTCTTGGTTGCGGCCAGAATGCCGAGAAGCAACGGGCCAACGAGTCCTTCAACAATGCCCTCAAGGCAAATCCAGGCTGCATCAGCCTCAATAAGGCTATCGGCTCTTCTCCGAACAGCACCACCCATATCTTTATCGAGGATGGATTGGCCCCGCAACTTGGATCCACCCGGTTTGACATTCCAATTTATATAAACGGCGCCCTGACCACCCTTTCGGCCGCATTCCCGGTGTTCGAGCCAAGCCCGCTTGCAGGCCCGCTTGCGACAGTCAAAGTTGGTGGTGGGGAGGTCAATGCAGACGTCATCTGCGACTTTGACCGTATTGCAGGTGCTGAGTTTCACCGCAAGATCCCTGGCACTATCGCCCGCACGATGGCATCTTCCACCCTCAAGGCTGCGGCCGGAATTGCCGGACAACTTACAGCAAAACAGTCAGGTGGTAAATATGGAGGACTTATTGCCAACGGAATAGGTGTTGCCTCAGTCCTCTACAATGTTGCGAGTGCACAAGCTGATCAACGCATCTGGTCAACCTTGCCAAAACAAGTCCGGCATGCATGCGTCAGCACCCCATCAGGAGGATCGGTTGAAGTTGGTGGAAAGACCATCAAGCTTCCTTCTGGCGGGAGCAACCTTGTGATTGTCCGGGTCCTTAATGGCCAGGTTTTTGCAAGGACCGCCGCTCTCTGAAACCTGCATTCCGGACATGAATTCCAAGGGGTTGTTCCTAGCGCTTCTGGTGCTCTGCATGATCGATACCAAGAGCCTTATTGCAGGCACCTCGGTTGCCGAGGTGCAGAGTTGGAACAATCCCAAGGGAGTTCGGGAGTTCACGCTGTATATTAACTGCTGTTTCGGCACACCTTACCGATATGATCCGAAAAATCCTTTCCTGACAGAGATCACCATGGTGAAAAATGCCGGAGGATTTGTCACTATTCAGGGAAAAATCACGAATAGCGCGCCTTGGAGAAAGACATTCCGGATACGATGGGAGTGGAAATCCCCCAATGGATTGATGTCCACGGCACCGTCCGACTCCGCACTAACCGTAGTGACGTTATCAGGAAATGAGCAGGAAGTCATTCAGGGAACTTCGACTGTTCCAAACCCAACTGGAGTTGTCCTTACATTATTTCCACACGCAAAGTAACTTTAATCAATAAAATCCACGCATAACAATATACCCAACAATGAAAAATAGAATCCTAGCACTACTATCCTTGACAGCTATGTTTTTGTTAAGTTCTTGTGCATCAGTAAGCAAGGTAAGCACCTCTCAGTTCCGTACGACCATGGGACTGGATCCTCAAGATATCGAGGAAACCTCCTCCCAGATGGCTCAGTCTATGCTTGCTGCCCATGTTCTGACAGCCAAAGGGGCCGAAGGGCGATCCGTCATCGTGATTTCCACTTTCAGGAATAACACAGCACTCTACGACTTTGATCCGAACCTTATTTTCAACCCAATTCGCGTGACACTCAACAAGTCGGGAGTTGCCTATTGTTATGTGACTAACGATGCATTTGTTTCACGGAATAGGGCCGCAGTTTCACATGAAAACAGCGTACGGGACTTTCTCGGCGAAGGCGGGCGCGTTTCATCCGGCCCAAGCCCACAGTACTCTATCACTCTTGAGCTTATTGAGAATGCTGGGTACTCTGGAAATACAACCCAAAAACAGTATCAAATCCATATGGCCCTAAATAAAATTGGAAGCGGTCTTTCGATTTGGGAAGACTTAAAGCCAGTCAATAAGGTAGGGCGAAGCGCAGTTGTTGGATTTTAGCAATTAGTGGTTGATTGACGCCAGCATGGCCCCGGGTTCCCGGGGCCATGCAATTTTCCAGCAATGAATTTATTTCGTATAAAGAATGTTATACTTTTAGGTTTTTGTTGCTTAATCCTGTTGCAACATGTTGTTGGGGAAGAGGTGGCAACGCAACCGACCCCAAGTTCTACAGACACATCATATAATGCAATAAACCCAGGGGGGGCGTTAGCGAGTGATGAGGGAAGTAAGTCACAAGTCGATCATAATGTAGTTAGTGAAGAGGAGATAATGCACCAAATGCATAGTGCAACCGAAGCAATATCAGAAACAGATAAATTAGAGGTAGAGTTGGCGGAAGAAAATATTAGCAAGCCGCAAGAGGATCAGAAGGCCAATTGTGAAGTGGGGATAATGCAGAAAACACATATTATAATGGAGGCGCCCTCTGAAACGAGCCCAGCTCATGGAGAGAAAAGTGGCATCAAAGATAAAGAAATGCTTTCGGACAGTTCCTTTCATTCAAAAAAAATAAACAATAAAAAGAAAGAAAGAGAAGTTTCGAAGGTTGAACAAGATTCAGCTAATGGTGGTAACATTAACAATATAGCCTCTAGTTCTTTGAAGAGTAATCTTGAAAAGAAACAGGAAGACCTTCCAAAATTAAATGAAACAAAGGATATCACGCCATTACTTCTAAAAAATAATTCAAAAGTTATTATCAGTATCTTGCATCAGAAAATGTATCTTTTGTTTGATAATAAACACTTTAAGGAGTACCCCATATCAACATCTAAATACGGAATAGGGGATGAGTTTGGCTCCTATAAAACACCAATAGGCATATTCAGGGTACATAGTAAGTATGGAGATGGATTGAATCTTGGAGCGGTATTAAAGTCTAGGAAGCCCACAAGGGAAATTGTTGCTCCTAATTCAAAGGATCGTGATCCGATAGTAACTCGAATAATTTGGCTGGAGGGGCTTGAACCCTCCAATCGCCATGCTTTCGAAAGATGCATATACATACATGGAACACCACAAGAGACCAACCTTGGGCGACCAGCGAGTTTTGGATGCGTTCGCATGGCATCCAAAGATATGGTTCAAGTTTATGAAGTACTGCCACATCAATCATGCGTAGCAATACTTAATGAATTTGATAAAAAAACTCTAAAGAAGCTGCGATTTATTGAAGATAAGTGCGCGTCGTAAGCACTGAGGTTAGGTTTATTTAGACTCTCACTGGCCATTCTGGGGAGCCTTCGAGAATCATGAATTTAGGGGTTTAGACTGAAGGCTGAGGGCTGTCAGCTACTGAAACAAACAGAGCAGATGCATTGGTCATGAAGAAGCGGCGCAAGAAATCAATCCTACGCCGCCTCCTCGGGGTGGGGGAAAAAGGCGCCTGGGAAGGCGGCTTTGCTTGCCTCGCTCGTGCGATGTCATGCGAGCCTCCAGGCGAGCAGTCCGAGGATCATCGATCCGAGGATGCCTGATCTGGGAAGATTGGCAGACAAATGGCACTCGTTCCTCAGTTCCTATCTTCCTGATTTGCTTGCTTGGCCGTTGCTTAGCATCCGTTGCATCCAGATGAATTATCCTTCAATCTCCTCCGTTACACCAACGGGAGCCGTTTCCAGCGTCTCGTCGCGCAGGGTGCTGTTCGTGGCTGCGGCTGGCGGTAGTTGCTCGTCCCGACCGGTGAACTTGACGCTGAGGAGCTTGCTGATGCCGCGCTCCTCCATGGTTACGCCATAGAGGGAGTCGGCACGCGACATCGTGCGCTTATTGTGGGTGATGACCATGAACTGGCTCTGGCCGATGAACCTGTCGAGCAGCTTGATGAATCGCCCGATATTCGACTCGTCGAGCGGGGCGTCCATTTCGTCGAGCACACAGAAGGGGGAGGGCTTCACCATGTAGATAGCAAAGAGCAGGGCCACCGCCGTCATGGTGCGCTCGCCGCCGGAGAGGAGCGAAATGCTCTGGAGCTTCTTGCCAGGAGGGCTGGCGATGATCTCGATGCCGCTCTCGAGCGGATCGCTCTCGTCCATGAGGAGGAGGTTGGCCTTACCGCCGCCGAAGAGCTGGGTGAACATCTCCAGGAAGTTCACGCGGATCTTCTCGAAAGTCTCCGAGAAGAGCTCCTTGGTCGTCTTGTTGATTCGGGCGATTGCCTCCATCAGCTCAGCCTTGCCGTTGATCAGATCGTTATTCTGCTGTTCAAGGAATTTGTAGCGTTCTTCCAGCTCGTCGTATTCCTGGATGGCATCGAGGTTCACAGGTCCCATCGAGTCGGCGCGTTCGGTCAGCTCGGCAACAACCATCTCGATCCGCTCCCACGGGATTTCCGCAGGAATGGGACCGCTCATCGGGTAAGTCGCCTGAACCACCTCGACCGTCACCTCTTCGGAATTGTCATTGGAAGGCCCCCCCCCTTCGACCGCCGAATCGGTGGACTCCGTGGACTCGGGAAGGGCGGCGCGACGCTCCTTTTCCTTCTGCTGGGCCACGGCCTTGAGCAGTGCGTAGCGGTCTGGCTCAAAGCCAGCCAGATCGAGCTGGTAGCGACGGGAGACATGGTCGCGGATCGACTCGGCGCGGAGCCTTAGCTCGGCAAGACGAACCTCGTTCTTGGAGCGGTTATCCTGCAGGTCGGAGAGAGTTTTACGGGCACCTCGGAGGGCAATTTCCAACGCCTCGACGCCGGATTGCAGTTCGGCACGACGGACGCCAAGCTCCAGCACACGGGCCTCGGCTTCGGTGCTTTCGATTTTCCAGGTCTCCACGCTCTCGGTAATTCCTGTCGACTCGGCTTCCAGGGATCGGATCTTCTCCTCGTGGATGGTAATGTCTCGTTCACGGGCCGTGATTGTCTCGGCCAGCTCACGGATACGGGCCTCCATGGGTGCGCGCTGGTTGGCAAGCGACTGCTGACGCTGACGCTCGGTGGCCACGCGCAGACGTGCCTCGGCCAGGTCGCTCGCGGCATCCGTCTCAACGTCTCGCAGGAAGGAAATCCTGGAGCCGGCAGCAGTCCGCTCTTCGCGTGCCGCGCTCAGCTCCAGCGTGGCTGTCTCGAGCTGCTGCTCACGATCGGCGATCTGTGCTTCCAGAAGCTGGATATGCTCCTGTAGAGAGGAAATTTCCCCATCGAGTGACTCGTGGCGGTGGCGGGCATTCTCGAGTTCGCGGGTTGCCAGAAGGTTATCAGCCTGCGCGGCTGCAAGCAGTCCCTGCGTGTTTCCGAGAACTTCACGGGCGTCGCGCAGACGGGTGACGGCTGCCTCAAGGGAGGCAAGGGCCCCCTCTCGAACAAGCGACAAATGATTCGCCTTCTCCCGCATCACCGAGACCTCCCGCTCAAGCGTGGCGATCTGGGAGCGACGAAGCAGTGCGGAACCGCTCGCCTCGCCAGTGGCGCCGCCATGGGCCACGCCATCGCGTGCGATGAATTCTCCCGTGCGTGCGGCAAAAGCAAGGCTTGGATGTTCCCGCTTGAGGCGGAAGGCGGTCTGGAGGTCGGACACGATGACCACTCCCTCAAGAAGTCGGGCAATGAGTCCATACGCCGAGCCGGTGGCGCGAACGACATCCGTAGCCCACGAAATGGCGCCTTCAGGTAATGATCCACCAGGGGTGGAATGAATCGGTAGCAGGTCACTAGCAACGACCGAGGCTCGTCCTTGGACAGCCTCGCGGAGCGTCTGGAGCGCGGACTCGGCCATCCCGGCATCGGCAAAGACAATGGCCCGGCTGGCAGCTCCCAGCGCGGCTTCGATCGCGGGGATTTCGACAGGAGGAACCTCCACCAGCGAGGCCAGTGTGCCGAGAATGCCAGCCTGATAAAACTCAGGTCGATCGAGACCACGCAGGATCGCCTGTGCTCCCTCACCGAGACCTTCACCCTCGCGCTCGAGCTGGCGAAGTATTTCCAGCCGGTGCTCACGCTCGGAGAGCTGCTTGACCGAAGTGTTCCATTCGGTCTCTGCGATTTGGCGGGCACTCTGCGAGTCGTCGTGCCCCTGCTGCGCGGCGAGAAGCTCCTGCTCGGCCACATTCAGGGAGGCGCGGGTAGAGGCCTGTGCCGTTCCCGTCTGTTCCGCACGGGTTGCAGCAGTCGTCACGGCAAGGCCAGCGACGGAAACTTGCTCCTGGAGTTGGAGGGAGCGCGACCTCTCGGCATCGCGTCGGGCGCTGGCGGTGGAAAGCTCACCGCGAACATCAGTGAGACGGTTTTCCAGACCATGGAGCCGGCTGGTGAGGGACTCGGTGGCCTGCTCGGCCGACTGGCGTTCCTGCTGGGCATGTTGAAGACGCGCGGCTCCCGCTTGCAGTAGCTCTTCTTCGCCGCGGAGAACCTCGAGTAACGAGGTGATCTGCGCATCCGTCTGCTCAATCTCGTTTTCCTGCTCGCGAATGCGGAGGTGGGTGGCGTCGATATCGGCACGGGCGCGTATTCCCATCTCGCGGAACTCTCCGCAACGCTCCGCGTTCGTCTCGATGCGGTTCTCACCGGAGAAGATTCTGTTGCGCAGGGTCTGCAGGCTGTCACGAGCCATCCCGGTCTCGGCATCGAGTGCGGTGACCTGCTCCCGAGCCCCTGCAACCTCGAGTTCCTGCTCGCCAATCTCACGCTCATAGAGGGCGCGGGCATCGGCGCTCTTCTCGACCTGCTCGGCCACCTCGGTGATCGAGCGTTCCAGATCGAGATAAGTGCGGTGCGAAAGATGGGTGTCCAGGACGCGGAGGTCCTCCATGAGCGACTGGTAGCGGCGAGCCTTGCCGGCCTGACGCTGGAGGGAGCCGATCTGGCGCTTCACCTCCTTGATGATATCGGAGACGCGGAGAAGGTTTGACTCGGTGTACTCCAGCTTGCGAAGCGCCTCCTTCTTCTGCGCCTTGTACTTCGTGATGCCGGCAGCCTCTTCGAAGATGGCGCGGCGGTCTTCGGGGCGGCTGTTGAGCAGCTGGGCCGTGCGACCCTGCTCCATGATGGAGTAGGCACTCCGACCGATGCCGGTGTCCATGAAGAGATTGTGAATATCCTTGAGACGGCAGGGTGTGCCGTTGATCAGATACTCCGACTTGCCGTCACGATAGACGCGGCGGGTGATGCGGACTTCGTTCCATTCGACTCCCAGTTCCTGCTCGCACTCCGAGAAGGTCATAGAGACCTCGGCCATGTTGTGGGGCTGTCGGGTGTCGGTCCCGTTGAAAATAACATCCGCCATCTCACCACCACGCAATGCTTTGGCCGACTGCTCTCCGAGCACCCATCGGATGGCATCCAGCACGTTTGATTTGCCACAGCCGTTCGGGCCGACTATCGCCGTGACCCCTCGATGAAAGCGTAGGGTTGTCTTGGGGGCGAAGGATTTAAATCCGATCAGTTCGAGTGATTGTAGATACATGGAAAAAGGGGTGGCTGCGGATGTTCAACAGTATCCTTAAATAGGTACCGAGTCACAACAAAAAACACTACAGCTTGGGGCTATAGCTGCCAGAAACCACTATATATTGTGGTTTCTGGACATCTTCTTAGCTTCGCCCTTGAGGAAGCCGGACATCCCGCGCCAATTGCTTGCTTGGATAAGCCCGAAGGACTCCTTAAAAGAGTTTCCATGCCCTTCTTGGATTTCGACCCCATTCTAGCCAACCGCATGATTTCTGTCATCACCATCGATCCCGCCGAGGAGGCCGAAGGGGTCAGTTTGGCCTGAAATTGAGAGTCTCCCATGAAGCGGAGCTTGCTAAAACCCAGTGTGCTGATTGTCCTCGGCTTGCTTCTTCTCGGGGGAGTAACTGCTGAGATCTGCTCTATGAGATCAAAGGGCCACCACACAGCATCGAATAAGCGGGCTTCAGAAAAGTTCGGGGAGGCGCTGGAGCGGGCAGGTATTCAGACCCAGCCAGAGGCTTCTAAGTAGCCACCCTTCACTGGTTGACCACGCGTAGTGCCTGTGATAGTTTAAGTATAGTTCATGCGGGTATAGCTTAGTGGTAAAGTTCCTGCCTTCCAAGCAGGCCATGAGGGTTCGATTCCCTCTACCCGCTCCACTCCTCCTAGTTGAGGGAGCGTTTTTATTACTATACTAAGGGTGGCCTCGCTTTACGGCGGCGCTGGGATTCTGCGACGAACTCTTCTTGGGCGTTGAACCTCTCTCCCTCTAGGGAACGTAAGTGATAGTGGCCCTCGGTGTCCATGACGCGAGCCTTCACGTTATCCTTCCAGAACCAGGAGATAATCTCCTCGATGTGTTCGTGAACGCGTGGGTTGCGAATCGGGAAGCCCGTCTCGACACGGCGGAAGAGATTGCGCGGCATCCAGTCAGCGCTGCCGAGGTAGATCTCGGGGGCACCTCCGTTCTCAAAGCGAATGATGCGGCTGTGCTCTAGGAAACGCCCGACCAGACTCCGCACTTCAATGTTCTCGCTGACCCCTGGGATGCCTGGACGCAGGCAGCAGATGCCACGGATGAGGAGTTGCAACTTGATCCCGGCCTGAGAGGCGCGGTAGATCGCCTCAATCATGCTCTCCTCAACGAGTGCATTCATCTTCACAAAGATCGCGGCGGGGCGATTCGCCTTCGCGTGTTCGATCTCACGATCGATGAGACGGATCATCCCTTCCCTCAAGTCGTAAGGTGCCATCAGGAGCTCCCTCATGCCCGGGAACTTGGAGACACCCGTGAGGATGTTGAACATGGCCGCCACGTCCGACGTGAGTTCCTCGCGTGCGGTGAGAAAACCAAGGTCCGTGTAGAGTCGAGCGGTGGAGGGGTGGTAGTTGCCTGTTCCGAGATGAGCGTAGCGTCGGATAAGCTCACCCTCCTGACGGACGACCAGCATGGCCTTGGCGTGGGTCTTGAGCCCTGCGATCCCGTAGATAACATTGACGCCAGCCTCTCGCATCAGTCGGGCCCACTTGATATTGGCCGCCTCATCAAAGCGGGCCTTCAGCTCGATGATGACCGTGACCTGCTTGCCATTCTGGGCGGCTTGGATCAGCGAGGCGACGAGCGGGGAGTCGGAGCTGGTACGGTAGAGCGTCTGCTTGATGGCCAGAACATGCGGGTCCTCGGCGGCCTGCCCGAGAAAATCGAGGACCGTCTGGAAGCTGTCGTAAGGATGCTGCATCAGGATATCGCCCTTGCGGATATGCCAGAAGATGTCGGCCTCTTCGTTCAGGGAAACAACAGTAGCGGGGGTGAAGCGCTTGTCGCGGAGATCGGGCCGGTCGATCGAGAGAGCCAGCGGCATCAGGCGCGTGAGATTAATGGGTCCCTCATGCCGGTAGAGATCGCCGTGACCCAGGTTGAAAATCTCCAGCAGCCGGTTGGCCACCTCGTCCGGACAGTCATCCTGTACCTCGAGACGCACAGCGGCGCCACGGTTCACATGGCGCAGCTCTTCCTCGATCGCATGAAGGAGATTGTCGGCCTCCTCCTCATCGACATAGAGATTGCTGTTGCGGGTGACACGAAAGAGATGCGCCCCGAGCACCTTGACCCCGTGGAAGAGGGCTCCCACGTAGTGCTTGATGATGCTGCCTAGGAAGACAAAGTCATGCCCCTGCTCGTCGGTCTGATTGGCAAAGGGAACGACGCGCGGCAGGATTCTCGGGACCTGCACGACAGCCAGGTCGGTATTCAGCCCCTCTCCCTCGAGATGAACGATGATGTTCAGACTCTTGTTGAGGAGTTGTGGAAAGGGATGGGATGGGTCGATCGCCAGCGGCGTAAGCACTGGAAAAATCCGGTCATGGAAGAACTTCTCGAAATGCGCATGCTCCGATTCGGGAACATCCGGGAAATTGTGAAATTTGATGTTCTCGGCCGCGAGACCAGGCTCGATCTCCTCATTCCAGCACCGGTACTGATCGTCGACCTGTTTGCGGGCACGCTTCGCGATCGCAGCAAGCTCTGATTTGGGCGACATCCCATCTGGCGCCAGTGCGACAGTATTCATCTGCACCTGCTGCTTCAGACCGGCCACACGAACCTCGAAGAACTCATCAAGGTTTGAACTCACGATGCAGAGGAACTTCAGGCGCTCCAGCAGCGGATTCTCTTTGTCGAGAGCCTGTTCAAGCACACGCTGGTTGAACTCCAGCCAGCTCAGACCGCGGTTGATGAAGTGAGTGTGAAGCCCTTTTTCCATGAAGACTCTATGGTGCGATGTCTAATGGCGGGGTCAAGGGAGGATTTGTGACAATGCAGCGGCATTCGGCACCTGCATGGGTTAAAAAAGTTAGAAACATGAAGAATTAGAAAGTATTGTTTCATCAGCTCAGCCTCGTGCAATAGATTTTCATTGCTCCAACTCATCCCCCCTCCACCCCATGGACCCCCACGACCCCTCCTTCTGGCGGAACTGGCAGCCGACGATGCAGGCCTCACTCTGCTTTGTGCGGCGGGAGGGAGAGATCCTCATGATCAGGAAAAAACGCGGTCTCGGTGCGGGAAAGATCAATGGGCCCGGCGGTCGCCTAGAACCCGGCGAGACCCCGCTTGAAGCCGCAATCCGCGAGACTCAAGAGGAACTCTGTGTCACGCCGCTGAATCTCTCAGAGCGCGGAGAGCTTCACTTCCAATTTGTCGACGGACTAGCGATTCATTGTGTCGTTTTTACCGCCGAGGGTTGCATTGGAGAGCCCGTCGAGACGGATGAGGCCATCCCTCATTGGATGGAAACTTCAGCCATTCCCTACCATGACATGTGGCAGGATGATCAGTATTGGCTGCCTGGAATGCTCGAGGGCAAAACCTTCAAGGGGTATTTCCATTTTAACCAGGATGTGATGCTATCATGCCATCTGGAGTGGCTCTTAGCCTAAGAGTGTACCTTGGGAGGAGCTACAGGATACAAGCACCACGACCCCTCTCTCAATAATTTACAAAGGCTTACCGATTAGTGCTCCCACCCCGGCAGTCAGGGCCATGGCTAGCGCGCCCCAGAAGGTAACACGTATAATGGAACCGAGAAGTGGAGCACCTCCCGCGTAGGCCGAGAGTGCGCCAAGGATGGCGAGGAAAATCATGGAGCTGCCCGACACCGACCAGGCAATCCAATTGTGAGGCACAATAAGCACAACCAGCAACGGCATCGCAGCACCCGCGGCGAAGGTCGCCGCGGAGGCTAATGCAGCCTGCAAAGGACGGGCACTAAGGGCTTCAGAAATCCCGAGTTCGTCACGAGCATGTGCTCCCAAGGCATCTTTCGCCATTAGCTGCTTGGCCACTTGATCCGCAAGGCCCTGATCAAGTCCCCGCTCCACGTAGATCGAAGCCAACTCCGCAAGTTCATGTTCGAAATCGGTGGCAAGTTCGGTCCGTTCACGCTCCAGATCGGCCTGTTCCATATCGGACTGCGAACTCACGGAGACATACTCTCCGGCTGCCATCGACATGGCGCCTGCTACAAGTCCGGCAACCCCGGCGACTAGCACACTGCCTCGGCTCGCCTCTGCTGCTGCAACGCCGACAATCAGACTGGCCGTAGAAAGCAGCCCGTCGTTTGCACCGAGCACGGCAGCTCGAAGCCATCCAACACGATGAGTGAGGTGGAACTCGGCGTGCCTCATTGAGGGGTCAGCGGGCAGCTTCAGCACCCATCTTCTTCACCTCGACTTCGTCCTTGAAGGTCAGGGCAGCAGAGTTGAGGCAGTAGCGCAGGCCGGTCGGAGCCGGACCATCGTCAAAGACATGGCCGAGGTGGCCGCCACAGCGTGCACAGAGGATCTCGGTGCGGACCATGCCGAAGGAGCTATCACGGATCTCGGTGATGTTTTCCTTGGCAAAAGGCCGGTAGAAACTCGGCCAGCCGGTGCCGGAGTTGAACTTGGAACTGGAGGCAAAGAACGGCAATCCGCACCCGGCGCAGAAGTAGACGCCATCCTTGTGATTATCGAGCAGGTTGCCGCAGAAGGGAGCCTCGGTCCCCTTGGCCCGAAGGACGCTGTAGACGGCAGGTCCAAGCTGCTTCTCCCACTCGGCTTCGGTCTTTACAACGCGGGGACTCTGGATGACTGGTCCGGGAGTGCCATCTGAGCCGATCAGGCGGACGGCGACTGTGTTGGTATCTTTGGAAGGCAACTGTGCAGACATGAATGGAACGATAGAAAGCAGGAAGGCCACGGGCAAGAGATGACGAAGGATCATGCTTAGATCATAGCACGGGAAGGGAACGATGTCCCTCAGAGTAGAGTTCTTTTCTCTGGCAATCCTCCCGGATCAGCCATCCTCGCCGAGGTCTCGGACTCCCTGCGGCATGACTAAGCTGCGTTCCCGCGCACCTTTTTATTCTTGTTCCGTTCGCCTCGGATGATGAGATCCATGGGTGCTTTCCAAGCTTGCTCCCTGGTTCCTGATTGCAATCTGTTCCTACTTGCTCGGCTCGATCCCGTTCGGGTTCGTCGTCGGACGGATCTGCGGTATCGATATCCGCACCAAGGGAAGTGGCAATATCGGGGCGACCAATGTGCTTCGCGTGCTTGGCAAGAAATGGGGCTATGCGGTCTTCTTCCTCGATTTTC
>Ga0114962_10003498_pt1 | contig 12694 bp, 9 predicted proteins | sample C_130820_MF_Meta_FD_87017 | JGI IMG/M metagenome (GOLD analysis project Ga0114962, IMG submission 87017) | Freshwater microbial communities from Lake Croche, Canada to study carbon cycling - C_130820_MF_MetaG | ecosystem: Environmental > Aquatic > Freshwater > Lake | place: Lake Croche, Canada... | reverse complement strand
TAGTATATCCATCATTTAACAATCTTATTTGATTATTTGTTTTTTCTTCAAATTTTTTACCAAAATAATTTGTATTAGCACCCCCAGCACCAGTTCCTTTGTTTATGATTACATTTATGGGTTCTTCTGTTTCAACCTTTTCTATTTCAATATCTTCTTCTTCAATAGTTAAGATTTTAGGTTTTGTCTTCTTAATTTTCTTTGGAGGTTCATGTAAAACATTACCCTCAATAACTACATTATTATCTTGTATAGTTAAATCATCTTCAATAACGAGTTTAACCTTTTGTTTTATTTTTGAGTTAGATTTATCTAAAGTATGTATATTTTGATTGTTTATGTTCATTTTATTTAAGCCATCAATTAAGTTATCCATTATATTATCTAGCATAGTAATGCAAAATTATTAACGAAAGTTGTTAAAAATTTTATATGTTATTCAATAAGACCTAAATTTATATATTTTGTAATAGTATTTGAATAAAAAAAAGTATTCAATTTTTATTTTATTTTACATAAATTCTAATATTTCTTCAATTTCATAACCAAGCTCAATATATTTTGCTATTCTTTTTGGATGCATACTTCGTTGTATTAGTTCTTCCTTATAAATTTCAATTCTTTTATCTAACTCGAAAATACTGGGGTTCAACGATAATGAATCCCAACAAATTTTATCAATATTTTTCTCTAAAAGATGTATTGCATTTGGGTTTTCTGATAACATTCTCCAAGCAATTTTATTTATATTTTGTTCTAAAATATGAATAGCATTTGGATTTAAAGCTAATTCAATCCAAACAATTTTATCAATATTTTTCTCTAAAAGATGTATTGCATTTGGATTAGAACATAAACATCCCCAATCAATTTTATTCATATTTTGTTCTAAAATATGAATAGCATTTGGATTAAATGATAATCCCATCCAACCTGTCAAAGTAACTTTATCCATATTTTTTTCTAAAATATGAATAGCATTTGGATTAGAACATAACATATCCCAGTTAATTTTATCTATATTTTCTTCAAGAAGTTTAATAGCCTTAGGGTTTGTTGATAACCCATACCAATAAATTTTATCAATATTTTTTTCTAAAATATGAATAGCGTTTGGGTTTAAGGATAAGCAGAACCAATTAATTTTATCCATATTTTTTTCTAAAAGAGGAATTGCATTTGGGTTTGATGATAAATTATACCAATTAATTTTATCCATATTTTCTTCAAGAAGTTGAATAGCATTTGAATTTCTAGATAAATATTCAAAGTTAATTTCATTCATCTTGAGCCAACTTTTTAATTGATACCTTTTATACATTTTGCAGTTTATACTTGTGTACTTTTATATTCTGTAATATTCTTTTAACTGTTAAAAAAGTAATCAATTTTATTAGAAGGTTCAGATAAATATATATTACTTACGCTTGTAACATAAAAATTATAATATATGTTAGGCAAAATTGTTAAAGTATATGATAATACATTATAACTAACAGAGGTTAATAGTGTGTTATTTTGATAAATGTTATAACTTGTTGTAGGAATGCACTTATTTTGAACATTTGTCCAAGATAGCTCGATAGTTCCATTCAATTTAGTTATTAGTGACAAATTAGGTGGCGCCGGTTTAATTGCACTCGTTAATAACTTATAGTTGATAGGAAATTTATTACCGCTATTGTTCATAGTTGTTTTATTTCTAGGATACCACGTTTGTAATTTAGGGTTCCAATAAAGAGCCGTTACTTGTCCAGGAACGTTAGAGTCTGTGCTAGGCGAATAATTTACAGTGCTGGTTGTTTCAGTAATAGAACCAGTGCAAGGATTTTCATAAGCATTGCAAACCAAATTTCCGCCATCTTTAAAAATAGGATTTTGACAGTTAAAAGGGTTGCTAGTATTATAAATATATTGTGGTAATGATTGTAGACTATTATATTCAGTGTACCCAACTCTTTTTAAACTAGACATATTAGGATTTGTATATGTGTCTGTTTGAGTAGCAAATGTTTTAGTTCTATTAACCCATAACCCTTTTGAAATTTGCGAATATTTTTGTTTTTTGGTTAGTCCAGAACTATTTTTTTTATATTGAAGGACATTTCCTTTATTAAGTTGCTGTGCTTTGTAATAATCACTATTTGAAATATCAAACGTGCATTTATTTTCAACACGATACCAATCTTTAGGTGGTTGTGGTAAATATAGATAATTAGACATATAATATATATATTTATTCTTTACCATACAAATACCATTTTAAGGATAAGTAATTAGGCATTTTTAAATTGAGACTATTATTCCCTGACATTTTAAAATTAGGGCCTTTATCAATAATATTTTGTATAGCTACAGTTCCTAGAGAATAATTATAATACCATAAATTAGAGATATACCCGTCAAACCCTCCATTCATTGCAACATATACGTCCCCATAATTTTGTTTAGGAACACCAAGCAATGTAATACTTCTAGTAATTACGCCATTTATAAATACATCGAATGTTTTATTTGAACACCTTAATATAACATTAACCCATTTATTTAATGGAATATCAGGAATAAGTATTTCTTCATTGATTACATTAAATGTATTCATCATAACAACAAGAGTGTTTGTGTTTGGCGCAATATACAACCCAGGAGCATTATTGGGAAAGTTAAGGCCATTACTTTCTAAATTATTATTACCTTTATAAAAAATATTTTTATATTGACCTTGTAAATATTGTAGATTATTAATATATATCCAAACTGACCAAGTAAATTCTAAACCGTTTGTTGCATCAACTGACCTATAAATAGTAGTTGCATTATTCACACTAGGGTCTTGTGGAAAAACGATAGTTTGTTTTGCATCAACCATTCCATTTATTAATCTAGGAGAGTCATTTGGAGAGAACAGGTATGATACAACCGATATACCAACTCTTAATATAATAATAAAAGCAAAAATGATTAATAATAAAAAAGCAAATTTAGCGACTAAACTATTTGATTCTATAAATTCTTTAGTTCCTATATTTCCTTTATTTATTGAAAAAGAATCAAACATTGAATTACTACTCATATATATATTAAATAAATAAGAAAAATTTACTAAATAGTAATACTATTTTGTGTTACTCCTCCGTTTTCAATTAAAGAGAGCTGAATCTGATATTTATTTAAAAAATTAGAAAAAAATCCTCCTCCATATCCCTTAACATAAATATTATATGCTTCTTGTGGATTTAATGAATTAGGGAAATATTGAAACTTTGATGTCCAACCATCAAATCCACCCGAGGGCGTGATATATACATTTGAATTATTATTGATATTTGCAACTCCTGGTAGCAAACAAGTTCTGACTAACTTGCCATCAATATAAATGTCCATTGTTCTACCATAAACACTCACAATCAAATTAACCCATTTTTGAATAGGAATATTTGATACAGAACAAGTATGTACTACTGTTTTACCTCCAGGGGTAGTTGGTTGTTGATTAATACCAGGATAACACCCTAAAGATACTTGAATGTTATTTTCTACTGCTCCTAATACAACTGCAGGACATGGATCAACGCCACTAATACCGTCAATTGTGCCACTATTGGTATTACTAAGCGCACCCATTCTCCCAAAAATAACTTTAGGGGAACCATATCTATAGTTAAAATCATTTACATATACCCATATAGAGTATGCAAAATTGCTAGATGAAACACCTAAATTATTACTCGCTAAAGAACTTGCGCTAATAGTTGAAGATTTTTGTCCATCTTGTAATCCTTGTAGGGTATATTTATCAATCATAATATATCTTAAAAACATTAAAATGATTATTACACATAGCACAATTATAAAGATTCTAATAGCGTTCATTGTATAATATACAATTAGAATTTTTTATTTATGCAAGGGGTCTTTTATTTTTCATAGAATGATAAATATTGTAAATATTATTCATAGTTAAGTTTTTTTTATAATAAACGACATTACATATTCCTCCTTTAATTCCGTTTTCTGTCCCAACCGTTAATGAATCTAAATTAATGTATGGTATTACTTCAACAGAAGAATTCACTAATTCTCCATTCAAAAAAACATCTAAAGTTCCTCCATTATAATTAATAATAATATTGTTCCATTTTTGTAATAAGAAATTATGATTCGTATATATTATTCTATTTTCATTATCGTCAAAATCCAATAAAGGATTAGTGCTTTTTTGTTTCATTGTTATCATTAAAGTGTTGGTTTCGGCTTTATATAGTATGTTTGGTTTATCACCATAGTTCAATATAGAAGCATATTTTTGATACTGTGTATTCATATTAGGTGGTGACGATTCAATAAAAACCCACAAAGAGATAGCATATTGATATTTTGGGTCAGATGTATCATTCAAACTTTCATAAGTGGATAACATTTTTGTATTATTTATTGGTATAGGTGTATCAATTAATATTTTTCCTCTTTCACTAGTAAATAAATCTTTTACATTTTTAAACTTATAATAAAGTAGAAATAAAATAATAGTTGCAAATAGTATTTTAAAATTATATATTTTTTCTGCAATAATGTTTAAATAACCAAACGTTTGTGAAGATTGTGATGATGTAGTTGTTAACTTATTTTGTAATGTGTATAATAATAATAAAATAATAATTACAATTATAAAAAGACTAGTTAAATTTTGTCTACCCAATAAAGTTAAAACAAGAATTACAAGACTTGTAGATCCAAATAAAAGTAAAAATGTAGATTTTATTAAATTAAAATTAGAATTAATATTACTCTTTTGATTTATATTTTTGAATAAGTTAGTAATTAATAAAATTGACCATAGTATAGAAAAGAATAACATACAACTAATTGCTAATGATTCAGCTAATTTATCGTGAAGAATAAATCCTTTTGGATATAAATAAATGAGTGTTGTTATTATGAATATAAATATAATACTTCCATATAGAGAGAAATCAGTTATCATCCACGGGAGATTACTGTTATTGTTATTGTTATTCATAAAAAATGGAAATGTTAATATAACAATTAAATATAATAAACCGAATGTAAATAATAATATAGTGAGAAAACTATAATAATTATAGTATTGGTGAATGATCCCCCCAGGGTCAACCGAATAAAACATAATAGAGATTGTAATAAAACACAAAAACAATATCACTGTTTTTATTCTCTCATAATATAAATTTATATTTCCATTTTCTGAATTTGTTTCTGTTTGTAACCCTTTATAAAAGAATATACCTGCTAAGAATATTGTAATTGTAATAATAACAAAAGCATAATTGTTTAGTATATTGGTAGGAATTAACTTTAAAAAAAATATTAAACAAATAGTATAAATAATAATATAATTTATGTTATATATATTGTTAAATATATCCGAAAATTTATTAAAATAAGATGCGTCACTCGTTTGTTTTTTAGGTATATTTTTTGATGGATTAAAAGTATTCATAATAATATATAAAAATACTATAAAAATACTATAATTTTTGTTTTACATATTTTCATCCGCCGTTTTTTTGCCGTGACAATTTCTACATAGCGCGATTAAATTATTTACATCATTGCCACCACCATATTCAAGACGCACTTTATGATCAATTTCAAATGTATGGTCAAGTTGATTATCACAATGTCCGCATTTCCAATTTTGAATTGATGCTACATATTTTTTTTTTGTTTCACTAACAGACCGCTTAGTGCCATTTTTTCCAGAGTTAACTATTTTATCAATTTTATAACCTTGTTCATTTTGATGATTTTGTTGATTTGTAGTAGGCATAGATTTACCGGATAATTCATTCAAATTCAATATAGGACTAATTAAATCTACAGATGACTTATCAATTTGCATATATTTTACTGCGTTACTCGCACACGTTAATATTTTTTTTCCATCGTGTGGATTTTTTTTAATTAATATATAAATACCTATTCCAATTATAGCATAAAAAATCATAGTATAATATTTTTTATAACTAAGTAATAACTTAGTATATTTGCCATCGTGATATGCATTATAAATTAAAAGACTTGTTATTAATAAAATCCATAATTCTATTCTCATTATATATTTTAATTTATATATTATTTTCTAAGTTCAACAAAATAAATTACATTATATTTTTGTGTATAATGTAATTCAAATACTTTTTGATATCAGTTATATTACTTGGTAAGTGGTTCAATAATATAAAATGCTTCTAAATATATTTTGTAAATCATTTGATAGGACATTTATGTTTATTGCGTTTATTCTTGGTTCAAAAACATATATTAAAAATATTTTTTTTAATTTATTAAAAATTAAAATATCAGTATCTGTTAAAATTGCATAGTTTTCGTAGAGCAATTCAAAGACAGGTAAATATGATAATATTAACCCCCATACATCAATTATTTTAATATAAACATAATCAAAATAAATTTTTCCATTCCAAGTTCCATCTTCATAAAAATCTTGATAATATAATAGAATTTCAACCAAATAATTTATAATATATTTATTAGTATATAGTTCTTTAATTTCTTCAGTTTTTTGTTTATAAGATATATTACTTGGTAACTCATTCGAAAACATCATATACATTATAATATTTATGTATTCATAATGTCCTGCATTCTTTTTAATACTATTATTTAAAAATAATGCAGCAAATTCAGTTAGGTTTTTTCGATTTATGGTTTTATTTGATTGTGTAAAGTCGTAATATTGGTCTGTAAACAAATCAGTAAATAATAATGATGAAAAAGGAGTGTTAAACTGTATTGGCAAATTATACCAATTTCTCGGTACTGTAGTATTAATATTAGGTATATACTCTTCGGTAAGTCCCCAGTCGATTAACTTAGTTCTGAGTATTTTTTTTGTTAAAGATACTAATATATTATTACCTTTTATGTCGCAATGATAAATATTGTGTTGATTCATAGGAATAATGCCATTTTTTAATAAATCAATCAAACTATGATTAAGTTCAATAAAATATTTAAAATTTTTTTGATTTTTTACAAATTTATCTACGTTAACACCCCCATACGGCATATTTAATGTTTTCAAGTGCTCTAGATTATTGTTAATATTTTTGGGTGTAACGTCTTTTAAAATTGACGAACAATTTTCTTTTTTAAAATTTAGAAGGTCGGATTTAGTTAATGGGTTAGGTTCGCATAATACAATGTTATTTATTAAAAAATAATTTTCGTAGTTAGGTATTGATTTTAGTCGTTTTTCCATTAATGTTAACATATTATATTCACTTTCTGCTTTTCTTGTTATCATCATTTTACTTATTTCGTCCTTATTTCTTTTTCCTTTACATATTAATGCAGGTTTAAATACACATCCATACCCACCAGAATCAATTACTTTACCTCCAGAACTTCTTCCTAAATTTTTTTTTGTTTTTTTCATATAATATATATAATTATTATTTATCGTAACAATAGTAAATGAGAAAACATAAAAAAACCATAAATAATATATAAATACTTTTTCCAATTATTTTATAGTAATCTAATTTTTTAATATTATCTGGTTTATTGTTTTCATAATACTTAATATAAAAATCATTTAATGAAATGCTTGGTTTTTCTAGTTTTTCATTGATTTTGTTATGTATAAACCAAAACCATCTAATAAATGAGGTTTTATTATCTAAATATGGTTGTATTGGGTATTGGTTCAATAATAGACTAAAATCATTTGCTATTTCTTCATCAGGAAGAAATATAGGTATATTATGAACGAATTCATAATATATTTTTTTAGTAATTTCATTTGGATTATTAGGATAGTTAAATGCAATAGTGTGGAAAAAAAACCAATAATGTGGTCCCCATATTTTAGGAGTTATATTAGCCATTAAATTAAAATAATATAAAAACATACATATTTAAACATATATGAATAACTGTATATTTTTATGCAATAATTGTAATAATTGTGGCAAACAAGGTCATAGTTTAAATCAATGTAAATTACCCATAATAAGTTATGGTGTTATTGTATTTAGAAAAAACAAAGAAAATTTGTTAGAGTATTTAATGATTCGTAGAAAAGATAGTTATGGGTATATTGAATTTATTAGGGGTAAGTATGTATTAAATAATATTTATAAAATTAAGAATATGATTGATGAGATGTCTATCACAGAAAAAAATAATTTATTAGATACTTCATTTGATATTTTATGGAAACAAATGTGGTGTGATACTTATAATTCACAATATAAACACGAAGAGATAGTATCAAATAAAAAATTTGAATTATTAAAAAATGGTTATTCTTCAGATTGTACTAGTAAACAAATAAAACTTCAAGACATAATTACAGAAAGTAAGACAACCTGGAGTGAAACAGAATGGGAATTTCCAAAAGGTAGAAAAAATCATAAAGAAAGAGATTTAGACTGTGCTTTGCGCGAATTTGAAGAAGAAACTGGAATATCTAAACATAAAATAAATATAGTTCAAAATTTATTACCGTTTGAAGAAATATTTATTGGCACCAATCATAAATCGTATAAGCATAAGTATTTTTTAGCGGTTATAAATGAAGTGTATGAAAATGACATCAACTTAGAAAATTATCAAATATCAGAAGTTAGTAAACTAGAATGGAAAACGCTTCCTCAGTGTTTAAATTCAATAAGACCTTATAATTTAGAGAAAATCAAATTAATAAGTAATATTAATAAAATATTAGAAGAATATAGTTTATATTGATAATATATAATAATATAAATGTCTATTACATATTTATCTGACAAACCAATAACTTGCGATGAAAACTTAGAAAATGATTATGAATTATCACAATGTGATAAAGATTTTTATACAAATAAATGTAATAAATTTTTACTTAAAAAAGAACTTGTTGAGAGAAATTGTTTACTTGAAACTCCTAATAAAAATGTATTATATCCAAATTTGAACGATGTTAATTTTAACATTAAAATATCAAACAAAAAAGAGTTTAACGATAATAAATATGATGGCGTTATTCACACTAATATAAAAGAATATTCTGATAAATTAGCTAATTCTGAATTTACGTTAGCACCCCATCAAGATTTTGTTAAAAATTTTTTATCTATGGAGACACCGTATAATAGTTTATTATTATTTCATGGATTAGGAACAGGAAAAACATTAAGTTCAATTGGTGTATGCGAGGAAATGCGCGAATATATGAAAAAGTCTGGAAGTCGTAAAAAAATAATTATAGTAGCGTCAGTAAATGTTCAGGATAATTTTAAACTTCAATTATTTGATGAGAGAAAATTAGAATTAACTGATGGGGTATGGTCAATGAAAGGCGGGATTGGAAACAAATTATTAAATGATGCAAATCCAACAAATATAAAAAATATACAAAGGGAAACCATCATATCTAAAGTAAAAGATATCATAAATGTGTATTATTTATTTTTAGGTTATATTGAATTTGCAAATTATATTGTAAAAATATTTAATAATAAACCAACCATTAAAAAGGTTCGCGAAGAATTTGACGATAGATTAATAGTAATAGATGAAATTCATAACATTAGAAAAACAGAAAATAATGATAGTAAAAAAGTTGCTGTGAATGTAGAGTTACTTGTAAAAACCGCCAAAAATATGCGGTTATTACTTCTCTCTGCAACACCTATGTATAATAGTTATAAAGAAATAATATGGTTATTAAATTTAATGAATACAAATGATAGAAGAGGAAGAATAACAGTTGGAGATATATTTGATAAAAATGGAAATTTAAAAAAAGATGGTGGTGTAGAGTTATTAATTAGAAAAGCTACAGGATATATATCTTTTATAAGAGGAGAGAATCCATACACATTTCCGTATCGTGTATATCCGATTGAATTCGCAAAGAAAAATACATTTCCATTTATACATTATCCAAATTATCAATTAAACTTAAAAAAAATTAAAGATGAAGATAAAAAAAGAATATTGAGTTTATATCTAGTTAAAATAGGTAATTGTAGTAATTGTGGGAAATGTCAGTATTGTATTTATAAATATATTATGTTTAAATTAAGAGAGAAAAAGGAGGCAACTATTCCCAGTTTTGAAAATATGGAGTCGTTTGGTTATAATAGTTTACAAATTCCGATGGAATCTTTAATCATATCATATCCTTATGAAGGCATAGAAACACAAATTAAAAAAATTCCAAAATCTAAATATTCAAATGTTTATGAAGAGAGTTTTAAAGAGAAAGAAAGGTTGATTGAGACAAGTGAATCAATTGAACCAATAGAGAGTATTGAATCAATTGAACCAATTGAACCAATCGAGGCCATCGAATCCATCGAATCCATCGAATCCAGTGAATCAAGTGAATCTCTCGATTCTAATGTTTCAAATGAATATAGTGAATCCAATAATACGAATAATGTATATGATATAGAGCCACGCGAGTTAACTGGAAAAATAGGTTTAAAACGTATGATGAATTTTAAAGATATAAGAACACCACAACCGGTTAAGGGAGAATTTAGTTATAAAGAAAATACCTTAAAAAATTATGGGCGCATTTTTTCTTATAATGAAATTGGTAAATACAGTTCAAAGATTAAAACTGTGTTAGATAATATTAATATTAAAAAGATAAATGGCTCATACACTGTTGCAGACGGTGTAATTTTAATTTATTCAGAATATATTGATGGAGGGCTAATACCAGTTGCATTAGCATTAGAAGAAATGGGTTTTACTCGTTATGGCGATAATACAAAGCCACTATTTGAAAAAATGCCATCAAAAATAGTTGATGTAAGAACAATGTCTCCTCCTGTGTCATCAAAAGATTTTATGCCTGCAAGATATTCAATGATAACTGGAGATAAAAGAATTTCTCCAAATAATATATTTGAAGTTAAAGGAATTACAAACGAAAATAATAAAGATGGTCATAATGTAAAAGTTGTGTTAATTTCAAGAGCAGGTTCAGAAGGTATAGATTTTAAATTTATTAGACAGGTTCATATTTTAGAGCCTTGGTATAATATGAATCGAATTGAACAAATTATCGGCAGAGGTGTTCGTAATTTTAGTCATAAAGACTTACCATTTGAAAAACGTAATGTACAAATATTTTTGTATGGTACTATTTTAGATAAAAATGAAGAAGAGTCTGTTGATTTATACGTTTATCGCGTAGCCGAATATAAAGCAATACAAATAGGAAAAATTACAAGAATTTTAAAAGAGTCTGCCGTTGATTGTATTATTAATCATGAACAAACAAATTTTACACAAGAAAATATGTTACCTAAGTTAGAAGAAGGAATCACACAACAGTTATCAAATGGGCATTTAATTCATGATTTTAAAATAGGTGACGCGCCTTTTTCACCTGCGTGTGATTATATGGCAACTTGTAATTATAACTGTATACCAAATAAAAAGTTAAGCGAAGAAAACTTAAATGAAGATACGTATAATGAGTATTTTATTAATTTAAATACTGAACGAATAATTCAAAAAATAAAATTATTAATGAGAGAAAGATTTTTTTATACAAAACAAAATATGATAAATTTGATACAAATACCAAAAAAATATAGCATTGCACAAATATATGCAGCACTAACAAAATTAATTGATGACGATAAAGAAATAATTATTGATAAATACAATAGAAGCGGTTGTTTAATCAATATTGGGGAATATTATTTATTTCAACCAAATGAAATATCGTATAAAAATATTTCTATTTATGATAGGTCAGTTCCAGTAAATTATAAACACGATAGTATAATTTTTAATGGGAACCAAAATATAGTAAAACCCGTAATAAATGATATAGAATACTTAGGTAAAATACAATTAAAAACAAATAAAATATATGATGATTTACAAAATAATTATAATATAGTCATTGAATATTCAAACATGGATAATGTTGAATGGGGAGATGAAAATTGGTATAAACATTGTGGTATAGTAATAAAAAAAATTACTACAAAAGCAACAGCAAGTTTTGGTGACATACCGAGAGACGTCCTTTTAGAACTTTTAGTGGCACATTTAATAGAAACGTTGTTATATCATGAAAAAATAGAACTATTAAATTATATTTATTCAATAAAAAAAGATATGAATGAACTAGAAATTATGATAAAACAGTATTTTGATGAAATAAGCATTAAAGAAAAAGGAGTTCTATATTTTATATTGTATGATGATAAAACAATGAAATTAATTACAGTCAATAAAAAGAAAGAAATAGGAGAGAGTTTTTTATTTGATGAATTAAAAAATACACCAAAAATGAAAAAAGAAGATTCTTATAAAAACGACAGTTATAATAGTATTGTAGGGTTTATGGGTTATTCAAAAAATAAAAAAGATATGGTTTTTAAAACAAAAAATATGTTATCTAAGAGAGATACCGGAGCTAGATGCGACGAAGCAGGAAAAGCAAAAACCATTAAAAAAATAAATGACATATTAGGTTTTGAATTCTTTACAAAAAATAATACTCAAAATATTAAGGATAAAACAGGGAAAATTATACAAGAAACAACTCGCGGGGTTGAATTGTGCATACATTTAGAATTTATGTTAAGATATTTTGATAGAATAAAAAAAAATAATAAAATATGGTTTGTAATACCTGAAATGGCAATTTATCATAATCTATATAATGTAT
>Ga0114962_10003497_pt1 | contig 12695 bp, 10 predicted proteins | sample C_130820_MF_Meta_FD_87017 | JGI IMG/M metagenome (GOLD analysis project Ga0114962, IMG submission 87017) | Freshwater microbial communities from Lake Croche, Canada to study carbon cycling - C_130820_MF_MetaG | ecosystem: Environmental > Aquatic > Freshwater > Lake | place: Lake Croche, Canada... | reverse complement strand
GCCGCTGGCGGCGTGGCCTCGGTGATGGACACCGCGCAAGCTTCTATTGATTGGTCTGCCTGTCGCGACCAAAGCCTTTCTTTTTTCACGTCGCCCGCGCCCGACTTGGCGCTGTGGCGCTTGAGCTTGCCGCCTACCGCGCCGGTGCTGGCCTTGCCTTATTCGACTTTGATTGAATGGCAGGGGGCCTTGCGTTGGCTGTGGGCGCCGCTGTCGGCCGCGGATCAATTGCGCGCTGCCGCAGCCCAAGCCGGCGGCCACGCCACTGTGTTTCGTTCACCCGTCAAGGCCGTAAGCGATATGCCCAACCTGTTTTCTCCCCTGCCCGCCGTTCAACAGCGCATTCAGCGCGAACTGCAAAAGCAGTTCGACCCGCATGGTGTGTTCAATACGGGGCGACTCGGTCTTATTTAAAAACATGCAAACCCATCTCGCCCCCGAATACCAGCACACAGCAGATGGCCAAGAGGCCGAAGCGATTTTGCGCAAATGCGTGCATTGCGGCTTTTGCACAGCCACTTGCCCGACTTACCAACTGCTGGGCGACGAGCTAGACGGACCACGCGGTCGCATCTACCTCATCAAGCAAGTGTTGGAGGGCGTGGCGCCCACCCGTGACACCCAGCTGCATTTAGACAGATGTCTGACCTGCCGCAACTGCGAAACCACTTGTCCCAGCGGTGTGGAGTACGGCCATTTGATAGACATCGGACGCAAGCTGGTGGACGAAAAAGTGCCCCGCCCCATGGCTGAACAAACCGTGCGTTGGGCCCTGAAAGAGGGTTTGACTTCCCCACTGTTTGCGCCGGCCATGAAGCTGGGCCAAAGCGTGCGAGCTCTGTTGCCCGAATCGCTCAAAGCCAAAGTGCCCCAAGCGCGCAGCGCTGGTGCTTGGCCGACCCAAAGTCATGCACGCAAGGTGTTGCTGCTGGCTGGCTGTGTGCAGCCCAGCATGAGCCCCAATATCAACAGCGCCACTGCACGGGTATTGGATGCCTGCGGCATACAAACCGTGGTCGAACCGCTGGCCGGTTGCTGCGGCGGCGTGAAGTTTCACTTGAACGACCAAGATGCAGCGCACCTGCAAATGAAAACCAATATTGACGCTTGGTGGCCGCATGTCGGCCAAGGCGTTGAAGCGATTGTGATGAATGCATCGGGATGCGGCGTCACAGTGAAAGATTACGGCCATATTTTCCGTCATGACCCCGCTTATGCCGAGAAGGCGCGTCGCATCAGCGAGCTGACCCAAGACTTAAGCGAACTGCTGCCCAGTTTGGTGCCGTTATTGTTGCCCAAGCTTAAACCCCAGCATGCGCAGCAACAAGGCTTGCTGGCGTTTCACCCGCCTTGTACTTTGCAACACGGCCAGCAACTCAAAGGCGGGGTGGAAAAACATCTGAGCGCATTGGGTTTCAAGGTGCGCATCACCGGCAACGAAGCCCATTTGTGTTGCGGCTCGGCTGGCACTTACAGTGTGTTGCAACCCGTTCTCGCTACCCAGCTGCGCGACCGTAAGTTGGGCAACTTAGGCGAGATGCAACCCACAGCCATCATCAGCGCCAACATCGGTTGCATCACCCATTTGCAAAGTGGTACAGAAATACCTGTGCGGCATTGGGTAGAGTCTGTAGACGCAGCCTTAAGCACCTAGGCTTTACGCTGGGCTACGGGTGGCCAAGTTTTGTAAAAAAGTACTGGAGCTGAGCAACTGCTCTTCCAGTAGCGCACACAACTTAAGGCGATCAAAAGGCTTGACCATCAAGCCATTGATGCCAGCTTGCTCACAGCGCAGATGGTCTTGCTGATTCACATTGGCGGTCAAAATCACCACCGGCACATTACGCACGGGTAAAGCCAAGGTTTGACGAATAAGCGCGGTGGCTTCAATGCCGTCCATCTCTGGCATGACCATGTCCATGAGCACCAAGTCACACGGCGTGGACACCAAGAACTCCAAGGCCTGTTTACCCGTCTCGGCTTGGTGCAACTCGGCTTGGGGCCAATGTGATTGAACGATGTGGCAAGCCAGAAGGCGATTTACCGGATGGTCATCGACGATCAAAAAACGCACCGGCACATTTTGCCAAGAGCCCCCAACGGTTAACTCGGTGGTTTCGCTGCGCGGCGGGGCCACTTCTTTTAAGGGGAGTCGAAACCAAAAACAAGAGCCTTCACCCAAGACGCTTTCAACCCCCATGCGCCCGCCCAGCAACTTAACGAGGACGAGGCAAATAGACAGACCCAAGCCCGTGCCGCCATACATTTTGGAGGTTTGGTCGGTAGCTTGTTCAAAGCGCTCGAAAATCTTGTCTATGCGCTCAGGGGCCACACCAATGCCCGTGTCGCGCACTTCAAACACCAGCTCGGGGCCGTCACGTGACACCGACAAACACACTTTGCCTTGGTGAGTAAACTTGATGGCGTTGCCAAGCAAGTTAACCAGTATCTGCGTCAATCGATGGCGATCAGACACAACACTTTGAGGCAAGTCATCGGCAAACTGCAGTTGGTAATCAATGTTCATGCTGTCAACACGTTGGTCAAACAACATAAACGCACCACGCACATTGGCAATCAAATCAAACGGCTCAGGTTTGGTTTTCAGTTGCCCGATTTGCATTTGAGAAAAATCTAACAAGTCGTTGATAACGGTGAGCAAATGCTCGCCCGATTGCCGCGACATATTCACCAGCTGCAAGGCCTGAGGGTTATTTGCCAAGCGCAGGGAGAGTAAATCGTTAAAGCCCATGATGGCGTTCATGGGTGTGCGCAATTCATGACTGAGGGTAGAAATAAAGCTGTCCTTGAAACTTTGTGCTCGCAGCAAGGTGGCCCGCTTGTTCAGCAACTCTTGCTCTCTTGTATGGCTGGTGAACATGTTGCGCTTGAAGTCGCGGTCTACCACCAAAGGCAGCGTCAAGATCGTGAGGCAACTCAGGATATAGCTGATACCGCTGTACCAGTGCAGTTGCGCATTTGTCACCAGTTCGTCTGGAATCCAGTTTTGCAGCATCGCCACCCACAAACCCAGGTAGATCAGATTGCTGATACCAAACCAAATCAAACCCTGTGTCAATCCAAGCAAAAACATGGGCGCCATGGGCAACACTGCCACCCAGCCAATGGCGGGGGCAAACAAGCCGCCCGAGGTGGCGCATTCGTAAATTAAATTCAGGGCGGTGAAGACGAGTGAAGAATGGATGACCAAGCGCAGCGGCCAGCCCATCAAGGTGCCAATGCTCATCACTAGAAACACCACGCCAGTCATGGCGTTAAAAATAATCAGGGCAACTGAGGGTCCGGAAAAAGGGGCAAGCAATATGAGCGCCACGCCCAGCACAAAAACGACCACAGAAAAGATGAATAAATGGTTATCCAGCCAACTCGCCGGCAACCAACGCTTGAACACTGGGGTTAAAAAGTTGTTCATGCCTGTCCCTCAGGGGTCGTTCGCGAGGCCAAATGCGCTTGCACAACTTTGGTCAATGCCGCTTTGTCGATGGGTTTGACAATCACAGCGTTCATTCCTGCATCCAAACAATCCTGAACATCTTGAGGGTGGGTACTGGCTGTCAAGCCAATGATGGGTACATGACACACAGGCGCGGGAAACTCCTGACGTATGGTTTGGCAGGTTTGTGGGCCATTCATCGCAGGCATGAACATGTCCATTAGAACCACATCCACTGCTGACTGTTGCAGGGTGCTTAAACAAACCGCGCCAGAGTCGACGCTGAGGATATTCGCCTTCGGCCAAATACTTTGACACAAATGGCGCGCCAATTGCAAATTAACCAAGTTGTCGTCGACCAATAACAAATTGAAGGAATGGTTCCATACAGTCAGACTCAATGGAGATGTGACCGCATGATCGGGTGCTTCACTGGGCCGCAAAGGTATGTGAAACCAAAACCGCGATCCCTGACCGCTTTGGCTCTCCAAACCTATTTGACCTTCGAACAGCTCGATCAAAAGTTTGGCAACCGCCAGGCCTAAACCGGTGCCACCAAACCGGCGCAAAGTTTCTTGATCAGCATGCTCAAAACGGTTGAAGATATGGGCTTGAAACTCGGCAGCGACACCGGTGCCGCTGTCTATCACTTCAAACAACAGCTGCTGTTCTTGCACACTGATGCGCAGCAACACCCGGCCTTCGCTGGTGAACTTACAGGCGTTGTCTAGCAAACTCAGCAACACTTCCTTGAGCCTTTGCGCATCCGTGTGAATCCAAACCGGTACATCCTGCGCCAGCTCTAATTGCAATCTCACCTGGGGGTTGACTTGGGGGCGAATACTGTTGACCACATGTTGAACTGCTTCCTCTAAAAAGACGGGCTCCGAGCTAAGCAGCAATCGCCCTGCCTGCAATTGCGAAAAATCCAAAATTTGATTGATTAGCTTGAGCAGCTTATGGGTGGATTGACTGATGAGGTCGACGGTTTCCAAGTCCTCGCTGACAAGGGAAAGGTCTTGGCGCAACAAGTCGTTGAAGCCCAAAATCGCATTCATGGGTGTTCGCAATTCATGGCCTACCGCAGCCAGAAACCGGTCTTTGTGGTTTTCTGACTGCAGCAATTCGGTTCGGGCGTGCTCGAGTTCGTTGTTGCGCTGCTCAATGTCAGTCAACTGTCGTTTGTTCAGCAAGTGATAGATGAGGGGCAAGAAAAATACATTGCTGGATACGCAAATACTGCTGATGGCAGCCCAAGTGATGTGACTTCGCTCATAGTGAAATTCTGTGGGCAACCATCCCAACGCGGTGAGCCCAAACAGCAACAAGATACTGGAAATGACGCCTGCCGCCCACTTCAAGCTGCTGGGAATGCCCAGCAGAAAAATGGCGGGGACAGGCACCACGCCCAGCCACAACATCAACGGGGAGGACAAGCCGCCGCCTCGCAAAATGATGGAGTAAATAAGACCAAAGCTGACGGCAATCATGCTGTTGGCCACCCACGCCAGGCCAAAGACGCGACGTGCATAAAGCAGGTAAAGCAGCGCCAAGGCAGCCAAGGACAGCAGATTTGAAAGTAAATAATCAGTGGGGCCCTGGATAAAACAAAAACCACCCACGATTAAAAAAATCAAAAGCAAATAGCTCTGCAACATAAAGTGTCGCTGGCCAGCCAAATCCTGCGACCACCATCTGGCGGTGGTTTGCTCAGTTACCCACTTAGCCGTTTGTGAGAGGGGCATGGTCTCTGCAGTGCTGGGTTGGGGGGCTAAGTGCTCAGGTGGCGGCCAAAGCCGCGGTGATGTCGGCTGACATGCTGGCAGGTTTATCAAGGGACGCGTAACGCTTGACCACCTGCCCATGGCGGTTGATTAAAAACTTGGTGAAATTCCACTTGATGCCTTCGCTGCCCAAGATGCCTGGCGCCTGTGTTTTGAGCCATTGAAACAAGGGATGCGCTTGCGCGCCGTTGACATCGATTTTGGCCATCATGGGAAAGCTCACGCCATAGTTTTTTTGGCAAAAAGCACCAATGTCTTCATTGCTGCCTGGGTCTTGGCTGCCAAACTGGTTGCAAGGAAATCCTAAGATCACCAAGCCTTGGGGCCCTAGCTCTTGGTGCAAAGTCTCTAAGCCCGCAAACTGCGGCGTGAAGCCGCAAGCACTGGCGGTGTTGACAATCAGCAAGGCTTTGCCTTTGTAATCGGAAAGGTTGACCGTTTCGCCGGTAATGGACTGGGCTTGGAAATCGTAAAGAGTGGTCATAAAGGGGGGTCCTTAGATTGATGGGGCATTGTCGCTAAAAATGCAGCCACCACAATCAGAGCACCTCCTAAAAGTTTACGTTCGCTCAACTCAGATGCGCCCAAACCAACGGATGACAGGGTGGCAAACAGTATTTCAGACAACATCACCAGTGCGGTGGTGCTGGCGGGCAAGCGAGCTGCGCCATATTGCAAACAGGCGTTGGCTGCAAGCAAAACCATGGCAAAGCCGAACGCATAAGGCCACCAACTCAAATCCGCAGGTACAGAAACCACACCCAGGGGCACACCGATGGCCGCCGCCAGTGTGGTGACCAGCATGCCGCCGCCAAACATCGCGCTGGTGCGTTCGCTGTCGGACACATCAGCCAGTTTGCGCAGCAAGACATTGACCAAGGCAAAACTCGCGCCGCCCAAGAGCGCCAAATAATCCAGTAAAGAAGCAGGCCATGGCCAATCCATGTCGGGGGTTTTCAACACCAATGCCACGCCAAGCAATGCCAACAACAAGCGCAGCAACCCGCCCCGGCTGGGACGCTCGCCCAGCAGCCACCAAGCCAACACCACCGCCCATGCAGGCATGGTGTAAAAAAGCAAAACCACCCGCACCACATCGCCCAAGGTGACAGCCCAATTGAAGCCAAAGTTGGTCACGCCCGAGGCGACGAACAACCACCATAAGGCCGGATGACGCAACAAACCACGCCAAGCTTGTGGCTTATAGGCGCTGATGAAAACATAGGACAAGCCGAACATGAGGGCTGTGGCCCACAGGGGGTGAAGGCCGCGGGCTTGCATTTCTCTGAGCGGCCACCAGCTCAGACCAAACACGGCGGCATTCATAACCAAGGCCAGTACAGGCCGCCAAGTGCTTGTCATGCGCTCAGTGAGAAGGGTCTTGGCGCGCGATGTCCAGCAAACGCTCGACCTCTTGGGCGTGGTTAACGCAATTGCGTTGGTGCCAGCGCTGAATCAGCCACATATTGCCAGCAACAAACACCCCAAAACAAACGATGGCAGCAAAGGCGCTCAAGCCAAACGCAGACGCCAAAGCATACAAACCACCTAAAGCCAAAATGCAAGCTTGTTCATTGAAATTTTGTACCGCGATAGAGCGACCTGCGCCCATGAGATTGTGACCACGGTGTTGCAGCAAGGCGTTCATGGGCACCACCAAAAAACCACCTAAGCCGCCGAGCACAATAAAAAACGGCGCTGCTACCCACACGTTGTCGATGAAGTTCATCACCAGCACGAGCAAGCCCATGGCGATGCCCAAGCTCATTAGTTGGGGGGCATCTGTCAAACGGGTGCGCACCGATGCCATCACCGCGCCCGCGGCTGTGCCGATGGCAATCACCCCCACCAAAGAAGAGGCTTGGGTGGTGCTGTAGCCCAAAGCCACAGCGCTCCAAGCCAAAACGATGTAGCGCAAATTGCCGCTGGCGCCCCAAAACAAGGTGGTCGTGGCCAAGGAAATTTGCCCCAATTTGTCGCGCCATAAAAGCATATTGCAGCGCCAAAAATCGGGCGCCAAGGCGAGTAAATGGTAGAGCAGCGAGTGTTGCTGATCGGCTTTAAGCGGTATCAAGGCGACGCCTGTGTCGGGGATGCGGGTATTGAACCAAGCGGCCAAACCGTATAGAAAGACCAATACACAAATAGCCGCTTCGGGCGGCGTGTCTATGGCGGTATCAATCAATGGGAAATCAAAACTGAGTAAATAGCCGGAAATATGCGGACCGACCAATTGGCCGCCCAGCAACACGCCCAAGATGATGGAGGCGATGGTCAAACCCTCAATCCAGCCATTGGCTTTGACCAGCATCGAGGCAGGCAACAATTCGGTGAGGATGCCGTACTTGGCGGGTGAATAAGCGGCAGCGCCCAAGCCCACGATGGCATAGGACAGCAAAGGGTGTGAGCCAAACAACATCATCAAACAACCCACCACTTTGATGCCATTGCTCAAGAACATCACCTGTCCCTTGGGGCGCGAGTCGGCGAAGGCGCCCACAAAAGGTGCCAGTACTACATAAAAAAGAGCAAACATGGGCACCAGCGCAGCGCGTTGCCATTCGGCACCCCCCGAGGCTTTGATGAGTTCAACGGCCGCTACAAACAAGGCGTTATCAGCCAAGGAGCTGAAAAACTGTGCCGCCATGATGGTGTAAAAACCGCGTTTCATAAAAAATCAGGGGAGCAGGGAAAGCGGTGGATGTGAGTAGGCATGTAGTTAGGAGTGAAGGCCGAAAGCCCTGAGGACTTATGAGTTATATCACGCGGTTTAGGCCCTTCACAGCCTGCGACAATCCCTTTCATGTCTCGTCCCATACACGCCTACATCCATACGCAAGCGCTGCGCGACAACCTTTTGCGTGTACGCCAAGCTGCGCCCGATGCGCGGGTTTGGGCGGTGGTCAAAGCCGGCGCTTACGGCCATGGCATTGAGCGTGTATTCGAAGGGTTGCGAGCGGCCGATGGCTTTTCGGTGCTCGACTTGCAAGAAGCACAAGCCCTGCGTGATTTGGATTGGCGAGGTCCTATTTTGCTGCTCGAAGGTGTGTTTGAGCCGCGGGACTTAGAGTTGTGTTCCCGCCTAGACCTGTGGCACGTGGTGCATCACGAAGGGCAAATCGACATGCTCAGTCGCCACAAAACGCAGCTGGCGCAACGTGTCTATTTAAAAATGAACACCGGTATGAATCGGCTGGGATTTGCCCCTGCGCGGTTTCGCTCGGCTTGGGTGCGCTTGAATGCTTTGCCGCAGGTGGATGAAATATCGCTGATGACCCACTTCGCGCATGCGGATGATGCGCAAGGTGTGGACGCACAACTGCAAGTGTTCAAAGACACCAGTCACGACCTGCCCGGCGAGCGAAGCTTGGCCAACAGCGCGGCGGTATTGCGCCATGGGACGCATCCTGAAGTTGTCGCCGATTGGGTGCGTCCCGGTATTGCTTTGTACGGCAGCGCGCCTGACCATCCCTTGCACGACGCGACGTTTTGGGGTTTGCGTCCCGCCATGAGTTTGCGCAGCCAAATCATTGCCACCCAAGACTTGAAGACCGGCGACGAGGTGGGCTATGGCGGTGTTTTTAAAGCACCACGCGATATGCGCATAGCTGTGGTGGCCTGTGGTTATGCGGACGGTTATCCGCGCCATGCGCCCACAGGCACGCCGGTGTTGATCGATGGTCAACGCTGCACCACCGTCGGACGCGTCAGCATGGACATGTTGTGCGTTGATTTAACACCGGTACCCCAAGCTGGCATCGGCGCCGCAGCCACACTTTGGGGCCAAGCCAGTACAAGCGAAGTGTTGTGCATCGATGAGGTGGCCGCCGCCGCTGGCACCGTAGGCTATGAACTTATGTGCGCCTTGGCCCCACGCGTACCCGTATCTGTAGATTAATTGGGGTCAGACCCCAATTAATTTTTAATCCACCAAGGCCTGCGCCACCAAAGCCTTCATCATGCGGCGGTAGACCACCCGCGAAGGGCCGCTGGACTGCGTCATCAGCACGGCGCAGGTCTGCTCTTTGGGGTCAGCCCAAAAATAGGTGCCGGCATAACCTGCCCACATGAACTCACCCGCGCTGCCGTGCACCGCAGCCACACCATCGGCTTGCCGCACCAAAAAGCCCAGGCCAAAGGTGTAGCCAGGGCTGCCCAGCAACAATTGACCTGGCGACACGGGCGTGGCAATCGCGCTGCCCAAATGGTCGGCGGTCATCAAGCGCACCGTGGTGCGCGAAACGATGCGTGCCCCCTCGAGCTGTCCGCCATCGAGCATGGCTTGGCAAAAGCGCAAATAGTCGCCCGCACTGCTCACGCCGCCTGCGCCTCCTGAGTCGTTGCCCGGTGCTTGGCTGACATCAATCAACTTCACCGCCGCACCGGTGACGGGGTCTTTGGCGAAAGGCTCAGCCAATCGCGGGAGGTTGGTCGCACTCACGGCAAAACCGGTGTCCTTCATTTTCAAAGGTTGAAACAAACGCGTTTGTAAAAAGTCGCCCAAGCGTTGGCCGGTGACCGCTTCGATGACCCGCCCTTGAACATCCACCGACAAGCTGTATTCCCACACCGTGCCGGGTTGTTGCGCCAGAGGCGCCTTACCCAAACGGTCGACCATTTCTGCGCTGCTGGGCGTGCGTGCATCAAAGTCGAGGCTGGGTTGGTAGATGCCGGCTTGGGTGTAAGCATCTTTGACCAAACTGTTTTTGGTCAGCTCGCCATAGGCCAGACCTGAGGTATGGCGCAGCAAGTCTTGAATGGTGGGTTCTTTGTTGGCCGGCACCAGTTTGAAGCTCACGCCGTTGTACAAAGGATCGTGCGTGGCCACACTGACCATGGGACTTTTAAAGCTGGGCAGGTATTTGGATACGGGGTCGGTGAGTTGCACCTTGCCGTCTTCGACCAACATCATCAAGGCGGTGGACACCAAGGGCTTGGTCATCGAGTAAATGCGAAACAGCGAATCGATGTGCATGGGTGCGTCGCTTGCATTGTTGAGTTTGCCAAAGGCTTGGGCATAGATCAGCTTGCCTTTGCGCGCCAGCATCACCACCGCGCCAGGCAGGCGCTTTTGCTCTACCTCGGTTTGCATGGCGATGGAAATTTTTTCCAAGCGCTTGGTCGACATGCCCACTGATTCAGGGGAGGCCACGGGCAAAGCTTGGGACCACGCCACGCCTACTTGAAGAAGAAGAACAGAAGCAGTCAAGCACCAAGAACGTTTAGCAAAAAACAGCGGCATTTTTATTCTCCTGAAGAGTGAAATTTACTGGCCAACCACACCAGCAACAGCACGGGAAAACCCAACAAGGCGGTACCCGTGAAAAACCAAGCATACCCCGCGGCGTCCACCGCTACACCGGAAAATCCCGCCATGAACTTGGGTAACAAAAGCATGAGCGAGCTGAACAAGGCGTATTGCGTAGCAGAGTACTGCACATTGGTCAGCGACGACAAATACGCAATGAAGGCCGCAGAGGCAATACCGCTGGCCAAGTTGTCGGCTGACACCACCGCCATCAAGGCATAAACATCATGGCCGTGCAACGCCAGCCAAGCAAACAGCAAGTTGGTCAAAGCACTGAGCACCGCGCCCAGCATCAGCACCCGCATCACGCCCCAACGCAGCACCATGGTGCCGCCCACAAAAGCGCCAACCAAGGTCATCACCACACCATACAGTTTGGTGACGGTTGCCACCTCTTCTTTGGTGTAACCCATGTCCACATAAAACGGGTTGGCCATGATGCCCATAACGATATCGCTGATGCGGTAAGTGCCAATCAGCGCCAACAGCAACACAGCGTGCCAGCGGTAGCGCTTGATGAACTCGGCAAACGGCGCGACCACCGCCACTTGCAGCCATTCGCGCAGGCCATGCGCCGGCGGCAACGCCACCTGCGCGGGCTCTTTGGAAAACAACACCGTCAGCATGCCCACGGCCATTGACAGCGCCATGGCCATATAGGCAACGCGCCAAGCCGCGTCTTGGTAGCTGCCTGCGGGCAAGCCGCTGGCCTCTGCGCGTGCGGCAATCCAAAACACACCCGCACCCGCCCAAATCATGGCCAGGCGGTAACCGGTTTGGTAGCTCGCGGCCAACACCGCTTGCAGCCGCGCTTGGGCAGATTCAATGCGAAAAGCGTCTAAAGCAATGTCTTGCGTGGCCGAGCCAAACGCCGCTAGCAGCGCAAAACCCACCAAGGGCGTGAGGGACTCTTGCGGGTTGCTCCATGCCATGCCCAAAAGTCCGGCCACCACAGCAGCTTGCGCCAGCAACAACCAACTGCGTCGACGTCCCAACAGCGGTGTGAGCAGCGGCAGCGGCAAGCGGTCGACCAAGGGCGCCCATGCCCATTTGAAGGCATAGGCCAACCCCACCCAGCTTAAAAAACCGATGGTGGCGCGGTCTATGCCGGCTTCACGCAGGCGAAAACTGAGGGTGCCCAACACCAGCAAAAGTGGCAAACCTGCAGAAAACCCCAAAACCAACATGCGCAAACTGTTGGGGCTGAGGTAAATCAACAGGCTTGTTTGCCAAGAGGGGAGCGAGGAGTTGGTAGATGCGTTATTGTTCATACCCTTGTATTGTGCGACCCCTTCAAAGACAACGCCTATGTTGACCAAACGTGCTTTTTTCCATCACTGTGCATTTTGTGTAGCCGGTGCTTACAGCTTGGATGCTTTTTCCCGCGATGGCGTAGAGGTGGGTAAGCAATCCAATTTCACCAAGCTGGTTCCCGCAGCTGAGGTGGAAGGCAGCGCCCTCACCCAATACAACCAAATGCTTAAGCAAGCCGCCGATAAAAATGCGCTGGCGCCAGACAACCATCCCCAAGTGTTGCGGCTGCGGGCTATTTCCAAGCGCTTGATTCCCTATAGCTACGAATGGAACCCGCGTGCCAAAGATTGGGCTTGGCAGGTCAACCTCATAGGCTCTGACCAAATCAATGCGTTTTGCATGCCGGGCGGCAAGATTGCTTTTTTTAACGGCATTTTGAGCAAGCTCGAACTCACAGACGACGAAGTCGCCATGGTCATGGGGCATGAAATCGCCCACGCTTTACGCGAGCATGCCCGCGAACGCATGGGCAAGAGCATGGCGACCAACACCTTGTCCAGAATTGGCGGCGCTTTGGCCTCGGCATATTTCGGCGTGGACCCGCGCTTAACCGACGCCGTGGCGCAGCAAGGTGCGAATTTATTGACCTTGAAGTTCAGTCGTGAAGACGAGAGCGAAGCCGACTTGGTGGGCATGGAGTTGGCGGCGCGCGCTGGCTACAACCCGCACGCGGGCGTCACACTTTGGCAAAAAATGGACGCTGCCAACAAAGGCGCACCGCCACAGTGGCTCAGCACCCACCCTTCAGGCAGCACCCGCATCAAAGATATTCAGGCCAACCTGCCCAAAGTCGACCCTTTGTACGACCGAGCGTTAAAACCCTAGGCATACCCTT
>Ga0114962_10003495_pt1 | contig 12698 bp, 3 predicted proteins | sample C_130820_MF_Meta_FD_87017 | JGI IMG/M metagenome (GOLD analysis project Ga0114962, IMG submission 87017) | Freshwater microbial communities from Lake Croche, Canada to study carbon cycling - C_130820_MF_MetaG | ecosystem: Environmental > Aquatic > Freshwater > Lake | place: Lake Croche, Canada... | reverse complement strand
TTCTTGCTTTACAAATAATAAAAAAGATGACATCAAAAAGTAGTATTTAAACCCAAAATGTGTCAACCTTTTTTAGGAACGGTCAAACTTTAAAATCTTACATGATAACTTGCAAGTTGTGATGGATATTTTACAGATTAGCAATAATATCTTGTGGATCAGCAATGATATTTCTGAGTTCAGGAACATCATTTTTAAGTTCAGATACCTTATTTTGAAACTCAGCAATAACATCTTTGAGGTCAGCAACATCATCTTTGAGGTCAGCAACCCTATTTTGCGATTCAGTTATGTTATTTCATAAATCAGCAATAATATTTTGAATTCCAGCAAGATTATTTCTGAACTCAGTAGCATCATTTTTGGCTATTCCGTTAAAAAATAGAATTTCTTATGTGTAATATTCTTGATGAATACTTTGTAAGGTTTACGCCATGCCTTAGAAAATTTGATACGTACTCTCCTAAGCATTTCGAGTATTTGATTATGCTGATGCAATACTATAGAAAGGATTATTAAAAATAGTTGGGGTTATACATAAGGCATTTAATAAAAAAAGATAGGCTACCTTATGGGGAAGCCTATCTTTAAATGGATTAGAAATACAACGCTAGTGCATTCGTTACAAAAGCTTATGCTTGTACTTTTCTTAATTTTTTTGCGCTATATCCAATGCCAGACGCTATCAGCATTAGGCTCAAGCCACCATCAAGAGGAACTACAGGACCATCTGTTGTTGTACCTGTAGTACTTCCCTGATTGCCTGGACCAGGATTGGGTTGTGCGTTCACAAACGTTGCAACCGACAATGCCAACAACAAGAAGCACGTTGCTTTGATTGCCGCTTTCAATATGTTATTTTTCATAATTAAAATTTAAATTGTTTTAATAAAATTCTCGACCTCAATTAGTTTCCCTTTTGAGGCCGAGACCTTGTTTATTTTACTTCTATTTGTGTTTGATATGTTGCACCATTACTATGCGTCAGTTTTAAAGTATAGGTACCCGTAGCCAAGTTACTAGTAGCAACCGACTCGGTAGAGGAACCACCGACAGGTGATATATGCGTTGCAAACACTTGCTTACCCAACTTATTAATAACCTGTAGCGAATAGTTGCCCGCCTCTAGGTTGTTTAATTGCAGGTGCAGGTTATTGCCTACTACAGGGTTTGGATAAACCCCAATTGTACCCTTCGCTTTTCCTACGGTTACCACTACTACCTCACTATAACTAACTGAACCGGCATTGTTTATTACCTTGATACGATAGTAGTTATTGCCTTCTTTTGCAGCAGCATCTGTATAAGAATAGCGTGTAGTACCCGCCTTTATTGAAGAAAGAGTGTTAAACACAACCCCATTGCTAGACTGTTCGATTGCATAACTAGCAACTTTGTCTTCACCTTTAACAGACCATTTTACTAATACCCCTTTAGCAGCAGAAGCCGCAGTAACCTCTATAGATTTTACTGGTAATGCACCCGCACCAAATACAATGCTATACCTGTTGCTGTAGCTTGAGGCATTTGTGGCATTTGTTGTAAAGTTTACTAGTGTGTTATCGCCAGTTATAAGTGTTTGGGTATTGCTTGTATTGTCTTTGAGGTAAGCAGCCAAACCATTGCTAACAAATTGAGAAGCATCTAACCTTATTGAATAGCTGGTAGAAGCTTGTAGGTTGTACAAGTGCAAAGGATAGGCATCTGTTGCCAATGGCATTGAAGTACCATTTATACACAAATCTGCAGTACCTTGTTTGAAAGCTACATTCTCACCACTGTTAGGGAACTTGGCTGCATCTTCTGTACCAATTGTTTTAGAGAAATTACCAAATACAACTACAGCACCATCTAAATGTGTGGCACCTCTAGATAATCCAACTGCAATTCGGTTAACAGCTGCAGTTCCAAAAACACCAGCTTGTGTTTGAGCATTGGCCTTATAACTCTCCTTGAAGTTAAGGGAAGGCGTTCCAGATGCAGCATTCTGAACAAAGAAGGCTTGCCCTGGCATTATATACCTGCCAGCATTCGATTTACTAAATACATCACTCAACGTATGTGTAGCCTGATTGTAGCTTACGAAAGTTGTATAGGTATTTTTAACGCCATTAACTACTAAAGTATCCTGGAAGGTTGGGTCGCAATACCAATAGCTAGTATTGATGTTTTGGCTGCCTGCTGCCACCGCTTCCCAATCTACAACACTTACATAAGGATTCGCAACAAAACTGTAGTTGTTTCCACCACTTGTGAGATTACTGAAACTAACATCTCCAGTTACTAAATTTCCTTTTGCACGAATTGTAGCTCCGCCACCATAAGGTTGTGTAACTTGTAAATCATTTGATCTATTTCCTCTTACCAAAACACGGAAACCTTGGTATGGACTTAAAGTTGTACCCTTTGTGGTTAATACAGAATCCCATGTGTTGTTTAGATAAGTAAACAAGGAATGGTTACCTGTTAATGAGTAATCGAATCCGGTAGAACCATCGGTACCAGCAGATGAACCTTGTGCACCCGTAATTTGAATACCATAACCATTTGTATTTACACCAGCTTCTTGCCAGTTATTGAATATGGTACCAGCATTAGCTACTTCTGCTCCTAAGTCTCTGTAAGTACGCAAACCAGCAGGAATAAATCTTTCTACTGTTGCAGTACCCGATACTGTTCCACCAACTACACCAACTACAGCTGAATTTGTAATTGAAGTTGATTTCAGCGTTAAATTACCACCAGTAGTGATTGTACCTGCAGTTGGCGTAAATGTTCCATAAACATTTAAAGCATTACCTAAGGTTACAGAACCACTCGTTACAGTTAAGTTTTGTACGCTATTTGCACCAGAAGTAAAGTTTAAGGTACCAACTGAACCTGCAACCACCAAAGAAGAAGTGGTTGAGCCGCTTAAACTACCCGTACCAGAAACAGCCCCGGTAAGTGTAAGTGTTTTTCCATTAAGCCCCAAAGTGCCATTTAATACCATACCAGCAAGGCTAGTGTTTGCACTCAATATAGGCTGACGCGCTACTGCAGCAGGGATAGAAACCGTATTATTTACACTAGAAGGCATCAACCCATACAACCAGTTGGATGCAAGAGAGAAATCTGTAGAAGTAGCACCTGTCCAAGTAGGCGTTGCATTTACAAAATAGATATTTTGCAGGTAAATAACCCCACCTGAATTAGGGGTATATGGCGTGATATCAAATTTGAATTGTGGTATTGCATTTAAACCACCTGTGTAGTTGGATAAAGGAATATTTATACTATTCCAACCATTCTGTGTTAAGGTAGCTGTATAATCTGGACCAGAAACGCCAATCAAATCGATATTGATTTTAGTGATGTTGGGTGTCCAAATGTCCATGTGAAGCATATTCTTTGTTGAAGCATCAATGTTTGAGGCAAATTCTACCCCTTCATAAGCCATATTTGAATATTTCAACGTCGTTTTTCCACCTACACTTACAGTTGAGGTAGAGACACCTGGTGCAGGCTGACCCCAATAAGGACTCCAATTAGTGCCTGATACGTTTGTATAAGTATCACCCCAAAGAGATTTTACATTACCCGAGGAAGCTGTAGGAACAGCAGCTGCAGTAGTAGGACCAGGATAATCTACAGTAAGTGTTGTCGTTACAACTCCTTGCGAATAGTTGTTATCAGACGCTTCTGTTGCAGTAATTGTAGAAGTACCAACTCCTTTTATAGTAATTGTACGACCACTAATTGTAGCTACTGCACTATTACTACTTGTATAGGTAAATGCACCTGTACTGTTGGTAGTAGGGTTTGTAATGGTATAAGTACTTGTACCAAGTATTTGAGTTGGGATACTAAATCCTGTGATCGTTGGTTTGCCTGGAACATTTATAAAGTAAATGTTCTGCAAATAAACTATACCACCAGATCCAGGCGTAACTCCTATAAAAATCATCTGACGAAATTTACTTAAATCAACACCACTATAAGAAGTTAATGGAATACTTACATAATTCCATCCTGCAACTGTAAGTGGTACTGTAACATGTATCTCTTTTGTTCCACCAGTAAGACTTATTAACCCAATGGTAAGGGAAGTAACATTTGGTGACCATATATCCAAATGGATTGAATCGAAGTTACTTACGTCCAAATCACTACCTAACTGATTACCGATATAGCCAAGACCAGCATATTCTATGGTGCTTTTTCCGCCTACAGTGGGGGTAGTAAATTGTGTACCACCATTAAAAGCATTCCAATTAATACCACTTACATTGGTATAAGTATCTCCCCAAAGAGATTTTGAGTAAAGTGCAGCATTCGTAGGCACAGGTGCTGAAGTTGTTGGCCCAGCATAATTTACCGTTAATGTAGTAGTAAAAGTTGCCGCAGTGTAATTTAAATCTGCTGCTTCTGTTGCAGTAATCGTAGAAGTACCTGCACCAACAATAGTTATTACGTTGCCACTAATAGTAGCCACAGCGGAATTACTACTTGAATAAGTTATTGCACCTGTACTATTTGAAGTAGCATTTATAGTGTAGGTACTATTAACCCCAATTACTTGTGTCGGAATATTGCTAAAGCCCGAAAGTGTTGGCTTACCAACTGCATTTACAAAATAAACATTCTGAAAATAAACCACACCACCCGTTGATGGAGTAGTACCAATAATTATCATCTGACGGAATTTACTTAAATCCACAGCACTAAAAGAAGTTAGAGGGATACTTATATAATTCCATCCTGCAACTGATAATGATACGGTTGCGTGCACCTCTTTTGTACCACCAGTAAGGCTTATTAAACCAATGGTAAGTGAAGTAACATTTGGAGACCAGATATCCAAATGAATGGAATCGTATCCAGTAACGTCTAAATCGCTTGCCAACTGACTACCAATATAACCAATACCGGAATATAGTATAGTACTTTTTCCGCCTATTGTAGGGGTTGTGAAAGCCGTACCACCATTAAAAGCATTCCAATTAATACCGCTAACATTGGTATAGGTATCTCCCCAAAGAGATTTTACATAAGATGGATCTGTAGTAGGAACAGGGGCTGCTATTGAAGGGACATCAAAAGAAACTACTAATGAGGCTGTTGCAGTACCAGTTAAATAACCATTGGTTGGGTCAGCAGCCTGTGTTGCAGTAATAGTACAAGTACCGCCACCTACGCAAGTAATTGTATTGCCACTTACAGTTGCTATTGCATTATTGCTACTAGAATAGGTAAATGCTCCAATACTATTACTAGTAGGGTCGGTAATTGTGTACGTTGCACCCACATTTTGAGCAGGAATGCTAAATCCAGTAATTGTTGGTTTACCAACAGTTTGATTTAGATAAACATTTTCTAAATAAAAAGTACTAGCACCTGTTTGTGGTACACCAGAAAATTTCATTTGAATAATGTTATTTAAGTTAATTCCAGGAAAATTTGTTGCATCAAGTGGAAGTGTAACACTAGTCCAGCTACCTGCATTCAATGTTATGTTTGGTCCACTTTCGCCACCCCATATTAAATGAAAGTTTACTACATCACTAGTAGGACTCCAGATATCGAAATGGATGGAATCATATGCACTTATGTCGAGTGCAGAAGAAAATTGAATACCAGCATAATCAAAATTAGAATATTGTATGGTTGTGTCATTACCACCAATGTTTGAGTAACTAATAGCTGTAGCCCCACCCCAATTTTGGCGCCACGTAGCAATAGGACCACCAGCACCAGCAGCGCGTGGATCTGCGGTGTAATGACTCCCAAATAACGACATCACAGTACCCGCATTAGCGATTGGAGGAGTAGCTGCCGTTGAGGGTTGAGCGAGTGCCCTAATCATACTCAGGGCAAGGAAAGCAAGTAGAAAGATTTTTTTCATTTCTTTTCTTTGTTTTAAATTAAAAAATTGTTTTTAAATTACTGCCAAATACCGAGAGGGAAATAGCAAGCATTGTTATCGTTTTTGTCTAAATGCGACAGAACATTTTTAGACGTTGTAAAAGTGTAGTTAATTGATTACACAAAAAAGAAACTAAATACATCATTAGTACATCTAATAGTTTCGGAAATGATTATTTATAGCTAAAAAGGGGTACTACAATAGCACAACAACCTTTATTAATTGAAGAATTATTGTCTGAAAAAGAATTTAAGTAGGAATTTATACTTGTTTCTACTATTCATATTTTACTATGTAAATATTCCATTTCATAACAACCTTACTTTGTAGGTAACCCTACAATTTATTAGGATAAAACATCCTAAACCAAGGATGGAAACCAATGGAACAATACAATATTCTAGAGGTACTCAACCTGGTTCATTTTGTGTTTTATATAAACTTTGACATAAAAAAGGCTGCCCGAAAAGGCAGCCTTACCATCCATCAACCATTAAAAAAAACTTATTTTACCAATAGCTTTATCGGACTATACCCTTTTATCTTAAATAAATAAATCCCTGAAGCTGGCTTAACTGGAAGATTTATTTCTAATGAATTTCCTTGAATCAAATAGCTTCCACTGAATAATACATTGCCCGTAATATTCACTAACTGAACATCCTTTTGTTCAGAAACCGCTTTGCTAAAATTGATACTAAACTTAGAACCATTTAATGGATTTGGATAAATTGAAATAGCTTGGTTCTTATATACGATTGTTACTGTTTTTACAGCAAAAACTTGCTTTCTACCATCATTATCTATCTGCACCAAACGATAATAGTTTACGCCTTCTACTGCTCGTGCATCTATTACTTTATATCCGTTAAAATTGGAAGCATTGTTTGTTGCAACAGTAGCAATAGCTGTAAATGTGCTACCATCAATGCTCTTTTCAACAATAAAGCGATTGCTATTAAGTTCAGATGCAGTTTTCCAAGCAATCGAAACAGTACCATCAGCGAGTAGGTTAGCTGCATAACTAGAAATAGAAACAGGCAATGCATCGCAAACTATACCAGCGGTATAACTTATAGGTGTGTTACTAGTGTTACGCTCGCCACCAGCGGGTACTTGATAGGTAAAATAAATACTAACAGGGGTACCGTTGGCAATGGTTTGCGTAAAAGTAAAATCTTGTCCAACAGCCGTCATTGCATAACCTGGATAACCACCCGAAAGACCTTGTCTTGCATATATAAATACATAAGAACAACCTGCAATAGGCGTTAACGGATGAAAAATATAAGTAATCTTTCCACTATTACTTTGTACCCTGTAGCTAAAGTCGCCGCTATTGAGTGTGCCACAAAAGCCCATGCTATTATCGATATTCACAACAATTTTTACGATAGATGAGATAGACGAAAGCCCACTGTTATCAACTGCTTTTGCTGATAGCGTATAATTTCCTGCAGGAACATTAGCCCAATTAAAAACATAAGGACTATCTAGTACTTTACCCAATAAAGTAGCACCATTGTAAATATCAACTTCAGTAATCTTGCCATTAGCATTGGTGTCAATAGCACTTACATTGATAGGTATGGTTGCTGGTTCTGTGAATGATGCTTTATTTAATGGCGATACAATATCAACAACTGGAGGGGCAGTAGTAAGTCCTGTGCAATTGGTACCCACTACATAACTATGAGGGTTTGCACTAGAATTATGTTCGCCCCCGGTAGGCACCTGATAGGTAAAATAGAAACTGATAGCCGTTCCGTTAGCAATAGATAAGGTGTAAATGAAATCGGAACCCACTGTTGTCATTGCTGTTCCACCATAACCGCCATTGAGTCCCTGCTTTATATAAACCAAAGCATATTGAGAGCCTGCAATAGGTTTTAAGGGATGCATGGTAATCGTTACAATGCCATTTTTAGTTTCTGCTTTGTATTCATAATCCTTGCTTACAGCAGTACCACAATAACCATCGGTGTTTGGTGCATTCACTGTTACATTAACAGGAATAGACGTAGCAGATATCCCACTACCATTCGTTGCTTTTGCTGTTATAGCATATTTACCCACCCCAACACCAGACCAAGTGAAGTTATAAGGGCTAACAGTTTCTGCGCCAATGAATACATTATTATTATAAAACTCAACTTTAGTTATGGTATCATTTACACTGGAAGCTGTTGCAGTAATGGCAATACTTGCAGGAGCTATATATATGGCTGCATCCAGTGGTGCAGTAATGGTTATTGACGGAGCACCAGCAATACAAGTAGAACCAACTTGATATGAATGTGGGTTGGCTGCAGAATTTCTTTCTCCACCCGATGGAACACCATAAGTAAAGTAAAAGCTAGTAATTGTGCCATCAGAAATAAGCGTATTATATATAAAATCAGTTCCGTTTGCGGTCATATTGTACCCTGAATAATTTCCAGTACTTGTTTTTAAGTAAATGATTGCAGATGAACTTCCTGCAATTGGAGCCAAGGGATGGAATTTATAATAAACGGTGCCTGCATAGGTAAACACTTCATAACTATAATCTCCACTTGTGGCAACACCTTTACAAGGTACTGGGGAAACATTTATTAAAACAGGAGTTGAAACAGCAGTATATCCATCGGTGGCAGTTGCTATAGCAGTTAATGAGTACTTACCAAAAGCCACGTTGTTCCAAGTAAAACTATAAGGAGTAGTAGTAGATGTACCCAACAAAAGAGTATCGCTATAGAAATCTACTTTAGCAATAGTACTATTAGAATCTAATGCACTTGCATCAATTGTAATTGAACTTAATGGATTGAAAGTACTTTTATTTACAGGAGAAGTAATACTAACAGATGGAATGATTGGATTTTTTACAATAATATTAACTGGCAATGACGTCGTGATTAATCCGCCATTATCTGTTGCCTTTACAGAGATTATATAGTTGCCTGGAAGCACACCGGACCAAGTGAATGTATAAGGACTGGTTGTAGATGAACCTAATAAAACGGCACCTGCATAGAAATCTACCTTATAAATAGAGCCATCACTATCTGTTGCATCTGCCTTGATAGTGATAGAAGTCGGAGTGATAAAAGTAGTATCTGAAGGAGTCGTAATTTTAACAGTTGGAGCCTTATTTCCTATCGGCGAAACAAAAATAATAACGGGAACAGAACTTAACTTATTTCCCAAAGTATCAGTTGCTACTGCAATAAGTGAATCCGTTCCAACTGTTGGATTACTCCATATGTAACTAAATGGTGAAGTTGAGCTTGAGTCTAACAAAGTGCTTCCATTATAGAATGCAACACTTTTTACATTTGCACTTGTTTCAGTGTTGATTGTAATAGGTGAAGAAGAAGCCAGAATAGAACTATTTATCGGTGAAGTGATAGCGACACTCATTAATGGAACAGGGGTTTTGCCTCCAGAAAAATAAATATTATCTATATAAAAGTCAGCAACACCAGTAGCTGGGTCACCCGCAAACATAAATGCATCGTGCATAGACATTAAATCGATGTTTCTTCCAGAATCTGGATTATTAAATGCGGATATTGGAATGGATACCTGATGCCAATTACCATCTCTTATCAATCCATATTGTTCTACTCCTGGCGCAAAATTTACCCAGCTTTGCCAGAATGCAGTGGTAACCCCAAATTTAAACTGTCCTTTATAGCTACTCTTAAATTGAAACTTAAGAGCGCCAGTATCATAATTATTTAAATTAACGTATCTGTTAGTCATACCCATCCCAAACCAATCATTTGCCTTTGCTTCGACAGCCAAAACATTCTTACCCTCAAAAGGAATAGCATTTGCAATATTGGTAAGGTTATTCCAATAATTCAAAGTTGCATCGTTGCCAATTGTAATAGAATCATGTAAAGGCGTTGTTTCTGTATACACGCCAAAGTTGCCAACACTTGCGTGTTGTGTTCCTACATACAAAGAGTCTCCGGGGTTTTGGTATAGTTTTATATAATCTACCAACATATCCGCAGGAATAGGTGCAGTTATTCCACTCTGAGAAAATATGTTTGTATAGTTTCCTCCTACTGCCAAATTCAACAATAGATAATGGGGTGTATGAAAAGCGGTCCTATTTTTAACAGTAGGGTTACTGATATCAAAATTAAAATAAAGTGTATTATCAATATACATAGAGATGGCAGTATTTGTCCAAACCATCTTATAGATATGATAATCCGCAGATAAATCCGTTGGGTTGTCATAACTAGAAACGGTGTCTCCTTGCGAGCCTCCATTATTCCAGTGCATGGCACCTGTAATGTGTTCATTTGCTTTGTTTGCAGCCAAAGCCGCTGCGGCACCCATTTCCAATATATCTATTTCACCAACTTGTGGCCATACTTCACCAACTGTACCAAGCGTCCAGAGAGCAGGCCACAATCCATTTGCCACATTTGGTACCTTTATTCTTGCCTCAACAGTGCCGTATTGAAAGTGAATACGCCCTTCTGTTTTAATCCTTCCAGAAGTGTAAGAATTTCCCCCAAAGCTTTCTTTTCGAGCCTGTATAACTAGATTACCCTTCTCAATCCGCACATTCTCTGGACGACTGGTATAATATTCCATTTCAGAATTACCCCAACCCCAACCAGGAGATCGGTCAGAACCATTTCCAAAATCATACGTCCAATTATTTTTGATTAGCGTGGCTGAGTCAAAGTTGTCTTGCCAAACAAGTGTTTGTGCATTTATAATAGAGAAACTACTCGAAAGTAGAAGGCCCCCAAGAAAGAGGACTGGTTTTAAATTCTTAACAAGACGATTAAAAGCAAGAGAATGTTTGTTCATAATGGAAGCATTTAATTTAAATAAAAAATATTGCCTTTTTATTTGTAGCAATATTCACAATTATTTTACTGCTGTTGTTTTGTGTTTATTAGAAAGAGAATGATTGTTTCATCGATTAACAAAAAACCATTTACAAACCACATCTCTTATCAACAATCCAAAGACAAAAAAATAGAATTGTAAAACTATCCCTAATTATCTCAACTATGGTATTATGCTCACAACATTAATACGTCTTACTACAAAAATTACTTATAAAAGATGTATTACTACTACTATAGTACTACATCATATTGAATTGTATACTACATCAAACTAAAAACAGATATATTTACACCTCAACGTTGCTAAACGAAATATGAAAAGATTACTACTTCTTATTTGTTTACCCATTTACTCGTTCTGCCAGAACACCATTGGATTCCCTGATATTATCAATTATTCAAAACAAGGCTACAGCGGAGGTCTTCAAAACTGGGACATCAAGCAGGATAAGAACGGCATTGTATATTTTGCCAACAATGAAGGGCTTCTTTCTTTTGATGGTAAAATCTGGAATCTTTATCCCTTACCCAACAAAACAATTGTTCGATCTATCGAAATTGGACAAGACAATAAAATATATGTAGGCGGTCAGGATGAACTTGGTTATTTTTCTCCTGCAAATAATGGTCGACTTCAATATCATTCCCTCACCCAATTTCTTTTACCTAAAGACAAATCCTTTGGTGATGTTTGGGACATTATATCTTTTAACAAAGTCATCTTTTTTAGATCCTTAAACAAAATATTCAAATATGTAAATGAATCAGTAGCAACCTATCCCGCTACTTCTGAATGGACATTTCTTACCATCTGCAATGGCAGTTTGTATGCCCACGACCTAAGAACCGGTCTAAAACGTTTTGAGAATGATGCATGGTCTCCCATTTTCCCAATAAACGACCCACTTATAAACGACCCCGTTACTGCTATCCTTCCCATTCACAAAGACAGTGCGATTGTTACTACCATAAAACATGGACTCTTTATTATTTCAAAAACAGGCATTACAAAACTAGAATCCCCCAATAACCAGTTATTTCAAGATGCCCGGATATATGCTGCCACAAAAATTAACGATGAATGGATGGCTCTTGCCACCAACAATAACGGTGTTTTGGTAATTGACCTAAAAGGGAATATTATCCAAAGCTTTTCTAAAACAGATGGATTACAGAACAATAATGTACTCAGTATTTTTCTGGATAACCAAAGTAACTTATGGCTTGGGCTAGACAATGGTATAGACCTAATAGCTTATAACAGTGCCATCAAACAGATAAACCCATTTTTGCAAGACGCTTCTGGATACACTGCCACCATGTACAATAATAAATTGTATGTAGGTACGTCCAATGGCGTTTTTAGCGTTCCCGTTCAGCCTAATACCGACATTAGCTTTAATAAAGGAAATTTTCAACCCGTTAATAATACGCGTGGGCAAACCTGGGAACTTACTACCATCAACAACCAGCTTCTTTTGGGAAACCATGAAGGGGCTTTCGAGATAAAAGACAACAATGCCATTCCTATTACAACATATCCCGGCTATTGGAACTTTCTTCCGCTTACAGGTACTTTCCCTACTGCTCAGGTTATTGCTGGTAACTATAATGGGGTGTCTTTATTAAATTATACCAATGGACAATTTAGTAAAGCTTCCGAAATTATACCCGACTTCCACGAGTCTTCTCGCTTTGTAGCTATTGATAAGTACGATAATATCTGGGTTTCTCACCCGTATCACGGCGTTTTCAGAATGAATAAAAAGAACGATGGCACCTATAACGTTACTAGTTATTCAGACAAAAACGGGCTTCCATCTTCCTTAAACAATCATGTATTCAAAGTAAAAAATGAAGTATTGTTTGCTACCGAAAATGGGGTTTATATTTATAATCAGCAAAAAGATAACTTCGAAACATCCTCT
>Ga0114962_10003490_pt1 | contig 12715 bp, 12 predicted proteins | sample C_130820_MF_Meta_FD_87017 | JGI IMG/M metagenome (GOLD analysis project Ga0114962, IMG submission 87017) | Freshwater microbial communities from Lake Croche, Canada to study carbon cycling - C_130820_MF_MetaG | ecosystem: Environmental > Aquatic > Freshwater > Lake | place: Lake Croche, Canada... | reverse complement strand
GGGTGCTCTTCGCGGCAAGCCACACACCAAGTCGCCCAAACGTTGAGCATCCACACCTGGCCGCGCATGTCTTGCGGGCCAAATTGCTGTTCGTTGTTCGCCAAAGTAAACAGCTTGAATTCAGGCGCTGGCTTGTCTACCAAGGGCGAAGGAATTTCACGCGGATCGCGTTGCAGCCCAACGGCCAAAAAAATCACCAGACCGAAAAAAAACACCAAAGGAATCAAAAACTTTTTCATCGCATCACCTCAATGGCTGTCTTTTTGTGATGCCGCGCGGCGGTAGCGCTTGTCCAAAGCCGCCACCAAACCGCCCAACACCATCAGCAGCCCACCCGCCCATAACCATGAAATAAAGGGCTTGTAATAAAAATGCAAATTCCATTGCGCCGCATGGGTTTGGGCATGGGGCTCCACGACTTCACCCAAAGCCACATACAAGTCGCGCGACCAACCGGTGTCGATCGCGGCTTCTGTCATCGGCATGGCCGATGAAAAATAGTGGCGCTTTTCTGGCTGCAGCTGCGCGACCACGCGTTGGTCTTGCTTGACATCCAAGGTGGCGCGCAGCGCTTTGTAATTGGGCCCGTCCACCTCTTGCACCGTCTTCAATTCAAAGGTGTAGCTGCGCAAGCTGACCGTGTCGTCAATGCCCATGCGCACATCCCGCTCCATTTCATAACCTTTGACCAGCGTGATGCCCAACACCACCACCGCCATGCCCAAGTGGGCCAAGTGCATGCCCCAGTAAGACCAAGGCACGCGCCCCGGTTTTGGCAGGCGGTCAACGATGTGCAGCAAGGACCCCCCCACAATCCAGGCCCCCAGCAACAGGCCCAGTGAAATGGTGGGTGTCCAATCACCCTGCGCGTGCATCTGCAGCCAAGCAGGGACAAGGCCCGCGATCAGCACCGAGCCCAAAGCCACCCACTTCAAACGGTGGAACAAGACGCGCCACTGGGCCTCTTTCCAAGAAGACCAGACCCCGGGCACGATCAACAGCAGCACGGGCGTCAGCAAGGGCACAAACACCGTATTGAAATAGGGCGCACCGACCGACAACTTGCCCAAGTTCAGCGCATCGATCACCAAGGGGTAAATGGTGCCCAGCAACACCGCCCCAGTGGCCACCACCAACAGCACGCTGTTGGCCAACAAAAAGGATTCTCGCGAGATCAAGCCCATGCGCCCGCCCAGCGTCACCTGCGGCGCACGCCATGCAAACAAGGTGAGCGAGCTGCCCACCACGGTGGCCAAGAAAATCAGCACGAACACCCCGCGGCGCGGATCGGCTGCGAAGGCATGCACGGACGTCAAAACGCCGGAGCGAACCAAGAAGGTGCCCAGCAAAGACAGTGAAAAAGCACCGATCGCCAAGAGCACCGTCCAAGCTTTGAAGCCACCGCGTTTTTCGGTCACCATCAAGGCATGGATCAAGGCCGTGCCAAACAACCAAGGCATGAGCGAGGCGTTTTCCACCGGGTCCCAAAACCACCACCCGCCCCAGCCCAACTCGTCATAGGCCCACCAAGAGCCCAGTCCGATGCCAAAGGTCAAAAACACCCAGGCAATCAAAGTCCAAGGCCGTGACCAGCGTGCCCAAGCCGCATCCAAACGCCCCGACAACAAAGCGGCGATGGCAAATGCAAAGGCCACTGAAAAACCCACATAGCCCATATACAGCATGGGCGGATGAATGATCAAACCCGGGTCTTGCAACAAGGGGTTGAGATCGCGGCCATCGGCGGCGGCAGGCAACAAGCGTTCAAACGGATTGGAGGTGAGCACAATGAAGGCAATGAAACCCGTTGAAATCAAACCCAACACGCCCAGCACCCGTGCTGACATGGCCAGCGGCAAGGAGCGCGAAAAAAGCGCCACCGACACCGACCACAGCGACAACAAAAAGGCCCACAGCAAAAGCGAGCCTTCATGGCCGCCCCACACCGCGGCAAAACGGTAGATCGTGGGCAACAAGGAGTTGGAATGTTGACTCACATACAACACCGAAAAATCGTTGCCCACAAAGGCCAAAGCCAACGCGATGAAAGACAACAGCACCAAGCCAAACTGCACCGCTGCGGCGGGTTTGGCCATGGCTTGCCATGCGGTTTGCGCGGTGGCGGCGCCAGCCAGAGGGATCACCCCTTGCGCCAAGGCGACCCAAAAAGCCAATATCAAGGCGTAATGCCCAAGTTCGGGAATCATTCAGATGTCTTTCAATTTAAGCAGCACGATCAAGGCTTGACCGACTCGGCCGCTTTGCGAAGTGCGGCTTGGTCCATGGCATGTTTGGCTTCGGGTGGCATGTAGTTTTCATCGTGCTTGGCCAACACCTCGCTGGCCACAAACTCACTTTGCGCATTGAGCTTGCCTTGGGCGACCACACCTCGACCCTCTTTGAACAAATCAGGCAACATGCCTTGGTAGTGCACGAGCACTTCCTGGTTGGTATCGGTCACTACAAAATGACCTTTTTCGGAATCGCGCAACACACTGCCTTCTTTCACCATGCCGCCCACGCGGAAGGTGGTGCCACGGGGTGCCTCGCCCTGGGCCACTTGGGTGGGCGTGAAAAAGAACACCAGGTTGCTGCGAAAGGCATTGAGAATCAGCATGGCGGCCGCCCCCAACACCAACAAACCCAGCACGATCAGGATGAAACGTTTGTGGCGGGATTTCATGCGTGACTGTCCATGGCGGGTTCCTGCACGCCTTGCAGCATGCGAAGGCGCAGCAGAGTTTGCTTGCGCTCATAGCTCACTTGGGCTACTTCAATTGCCATGAACAGAGCCGCCACGCCAAAGCTGCCCCAGACATACTCAGCATAGCCACCCATGGCCCAAAATTCACTCAGACTGTTCCAGATCATTGGCTCAACTCCTCGGTCTTCAGCAATTCACCCACCCAATGGGTGTTTCGTTCGCGCACCAAAATAAGGGTGCGCACCCGGTACAACGCCACCGCGATGGCGTAGAACCAAAAAGACAAGGCCATCAGCAACATGGCTGTGAGCATGGTTTGGGCCATGCTCGAGCCTTGTGTCATCGACACCGAAGCGCCTTGGTGCAAGGTATTCCACCAACGCACAGAAAAATAAATGATCGGTACATTGATGGCCCCGACCAGGGCCAGCAAGCCGCCCGCCTTGTCTGCGCGGCGAGGGTCATCAATGGCGGCGGTCAAGCCAATGAAGCCCAAATACAAAAAGAAGAGAATCAATTCGGACGTCAAGCGCGCGTCCCAAACCCACCAAGCGCCCCACATGGGTTTGCCCCACAGCGCCCCCGTCCACAAAGACAGAAAGGCAAACAAAGCCCCCGTGGGAGCCAGGGCCTGCGTCATCATGCCGGACAGGCGGGTGTTGAACGTCAAACCCAGCAAGGCCCAAAAAGCCATGGCCATGTAAATCACCATCGACATCCAGGACGCAGGTACGTGCACAAAAATAATGCGGTAGGCCTGGCCTTGCTGAAAATCTGTGGGCGCCACACACAAGCCCAGCCACAAGCCCCACAGACCCAACAGCGTGGCCAGCACTGCCAGGCCCGGCCAAAGGCGCCCGGCCAAAGCATAAAAGGCCTGGGGTGAAGCGAAACGGAACCAGAATTTGAAATGCAAGGTCATGACAGTCAAGGCGTTATTCGAGAGCAATGCGCAGCGCCACCGCACAAGCCCAAGGCGTGAACAGCGCCGCCACCAGCAGCATCGCCAACAAAATAGAAAGATGCGCAGAAGCCCCCAGGCCCGCCGTCTGTGCCTGCACCGCGCCGGCACCAAACACCAAGGCCGGAATGTACAAAGGCAGAACCAGCAGTGACAACAAAACGTCTGCACCGCGAACACCCAAGGTCAAGGCGGCGCCCACCGAGCCAATCAATGACAACAAGGGCGTGCCCAACAACAGCGTGGCCATGAGCACGCCTATCGCCTCTGCCGACAGATCAAATTGCAGAGCCAAGACCGGGGCCAAAAGCACCAAAGGCAAGCCAGACAACAGCCAATGCGCCAAAATCTTGACCGCCACCAAACCGGGCAGCGAGGCCGAAGACAACACCATTTGCTCCAAAGAGCCATCTTGGTGATCGGCGGCAAACAGGCGCCCGAGCGCGAGCATGCTGGCCAACAAAGCGCCGACCCACAAAATGCCAGGTGCAATCAAGCGCAGCGTGCCCATTTCAGGACCAATGCCCAAGGGGAACAAGGAGGCCACCACGACAAAGAAAAAAACCGCCGTCAGCACTTCGTTTTTCCGGCGCAAGGCCAGCGCCAGGTCTCGCCGCAACACAGCCCAATACGGATTCATGCCTGTAACCTGTATTTTGAACAGTGGGCGCCTGACACCTGCAAAGGCTGATGGCTGGTCACCAAGGCCATGCCGCCGGCGTCCAGATGCGTTTGCAAAATCTGGCACACCTGGGTTTGGGCGGGCAGATCCAGGGCCACCAGGGGCTCGTCCAAAATCCACAATGCGGCGCGACTGGCCAGCAAGCGCGCCAAGGCTGCTCGGCGCTTTTGTCCCTGTGACAAAACCCTGACCGGCAAAAGCTCGCGCCCGCGAAGGCCGAGTTGCACCAAGGCGGCTGACGCATCGAGGACGCTGAGGGGTCGACCGGCAATGGCGGCGTCAAATTGCAAATTTTCCAGGGCAGACAGATCCTCTTTCAAGGCCAAGGCATGTCCGAGGTACATCCGAGCAGCGCGGTAGGCCTCGCTGGCTTGGATGGGTTCACCGGCCCATGCCACCTGCCCACCCGCCGCAGGCGATAAACCACTGACGATGCGCAGCAAACTGGTCTTGCCTACGCCGTTATCACCTTCAATGTGCACGCAGTGCCCCTGACTCAAGGTGAGGTTCACACCCGAAAACAAACGCCGATCACCACGGCTACAGGAGAGTTCTGACACACACAACATATGCGCTGGATCATGCGCGCCTGCGAAATCCAGGTATTGACGCAAGTCAATAAAAAACCCGGCAATGGCCGGGTTTGATCGTTTAAGCACTTAATCGTCAGGTTCTTCGTACTCTTTGGGCAGCTGGTGCGCAATACCCTTGTGGCAATCGATACAGGTTTTACCCTCTTCTTTGGCCTTCATGTGCTTTTTATAAGGCGTTTGCTTTTGCAATTCTGAGCTCATGGCATCGAAGTTGTGACAATTGCGGCATTCGCGAGAATTGCTCTCCTTCATGCGCGCCCATTCGTGGGTGGCCAGTTTCATGCGCTTGGCTTCAAACTTCTCTGGGGTGTCAATAGAGCCCGTGATCTTGCCCCACACCTCAAAACTGGCTTGGGACTTGCGAATCATCTTGTGCACCCAGTCTTTGGGCACATGGCAATCCGAGCAAATGGCCCGCACCCCGCTGCGGTTGCTGTAGTGGATGGTCTCTTTGTATTCCTTGTAGACGTTATCGCGCATCTCGTGGCAGGTGATGCAAAACTCCAAGGTGTTGGTCATTTCCATGCCGGTGTTGAAACCGCCCCAGAAAATGATGCCCGTCACAAAGGACACCGATGAAATCGCCAAGATCGAATACTTCGCGCTGGGCTTTTTCAAGGCGTTCCAGAGTCGTTTTAAAAAACCGGGATGGTCATTGGACATGGGCTTGTTTCTTAATTCTTGAATGATTGAAGAGAATCAGAAGGTGTGCACCAAGGTCGCAGCCACGGCATTCACGTTGTAGTTAGGCGCTTGCTGGTTGGTGGGCATCAAACCAGAGGGTGAAGTGCCGTACTGATAACCGTTGTAGTAGTAGTCTGAACTGGTCAGGTGCTGGTAGACATAGCGCAACATGACTTTGGTCTTTTTGTCGACCTGGTAAGCGCCGGTCAATTTCAACTGAGACATGGTGCTCTTGATGTCGGGCAGCTGACCACAGGACAGAATCTGTGCAGCCGAACAGGTCAAACCGCCGGTGGTGGCTCCTGCGTAGTTGAGCGCTGTGTTGTAGACGCCTTTGCCCACCGAATGCGAAGCATCGGCAGACAGTTCCAGTTTGCCGCCCCAGAGACCGCCTTGCTTGACGCCCAGACCCAGGGTCAAATCTTCGTCCGTCAGCTGGTTGCTCCAAGAGGCTGTGGCGGGCATGGACAAAGCCGTTGCGGAAGCTGCACCCGCTGTCGTGGAATAGCGCTGCACATCGGTCAGGTCGCGCTGGCGATGCTGTTCTGTGGCATAGGCATACAACGAGCCCTTCTCACTGTAACTGTAGGCCGCATCCAGATTCAGGCTCCAGGTATTGCCGTTTTGTACGCCGTAAGTGCTGCCGTACTTGTCATAGGTGTAGCGACCACCGAAGGTCAATTGCAGTTGTTCTGTGGCTTGCACGTTCATGCTGGTTTTGATGGCATGTTGAATGCGACTGCCATCAAAGTAGGGCGAGAAGCCGTAAAAGTCGCCCGCATTCTGACCCCGGATGGTGGTGTTGCCGGTGGCGGGAACGGGACCCGGTACTGCGCCGTTTTGGCCGATGAACGCGGCGATCGCCAAAGGATCATTGCTGGTGGTGCGGTCACTGTAGCCATAGCCCAATTTGAAATCCACATCTTCAGTGAACTTCATGCGGTAGCTGGTATCGATGCGGTCATCCTTGCTCGACTTGGCCACCACGCAATTGGTGCCTGCAGGGTAGTAACCTGCTGCACCGGCTGTGGCGGAAGTGCCCACCGCGTAGCTGTTGCACCAACGGTTCAAATCTTCGTGCACGTAGCCGGCATGGAACACCTGGCCTGGCTTGATCTTGTAATCACCGGCCAGCTCCAACTGCGTCTTTTTGGTGCTCAGCGGGGTATTGGGGTAATTGGCTGTATTGCCCCCACTGATGGCATTGAAGTTGTACATATTGGACGCGGTCTGGTTATCGCGTTCGTCATATTTGAAGCCGCCCATCAGCGTCAGCTGGGTGGTGGTCTGATCGGTCAACTTCACATCGGCATGCGTATTCACCACCTTGCCATTGAGCGAAGTTAAGCTTGCAGGCAAAGCGGTGACCATGGTGCCCGCCTCGGGCGACACAAAATTGCTGTTTTGCGTGTTCTGCGCATAAGACAAGTTGCCCACCAGTTTGGTCTTCGGCGCCAGGTTGTAACCCCCCGAAAGATTCAACTGGTTGAAGTCGTTGTTCGGCGCCGTGGACATGACTTGCATAGGCAAGACGCCAGTGCCGCCTGCATAGGCTTGGAAATTGACGCGGTCATAGTCGTTGCGGAAGAACGAACCGAAGTAACCCACGCTCAGGTGCGATTGATCACCCTTCCAATGCAGCGCCAAATTGACGGTATCGGTTTTGTAATTGGTCGGCATGGGCAGAATCGACACCACCTCGCCGTTGACACCACCGACCCCGGCAGCACCAAAACCCATGAGTTTGGCACCCGACTGGTCCAGATGGGTAAAGTCAAAGTTCAAACTCAAGCGCGAGTTGATGTTCAGGCCCGCATTCAGCGATGTGTTTTTTCGGGTGGTGGCGATGTCCATGTTCTGGAAAGCCGCTTGCTGCCCGGCCGTCAGCACGTTGGTGCCCGGCGCCCCGGTACCGGTGGTCGTCACCAAACCAAAGCCGGTGGGCAAGGTATACAGATTGCCGCCCATCGTGCCTTGGTAAGGCGTCTGGAACCCGTTGGACAGGTTATGACGCAGCTCGTCATAACTCAGACCCAGCGACCACTCGCCTTGCTCGCTGGTGGTGGCGCTCAAGGAGCGCGAGGTCAGGCCAATGTCGTTGGCCTTGAGGGACCAACGCTGGGTGCCGCCATTGTCGCGGTCACTGTAGGCGCGGCCGCCGCGCAGATCCACATTGCCCACCATCGAAGTACCGGCCTTGTTCAGGCCTGTGTACTCACCAAATTTGGCGGCATCTTGCGATACATTGATCACGCCGATTTCAACGGAGTTGGTGGGTTGCGTCAGCGCCGCGATTTCCTCATCGTCAGCGAAGGCAGACAGGGTCACCAGTGACATGGCCACAGCCATGGCCACAGGAGTGAGCCGCAGGGAGTATTGACTTGTTTTCATATGCTTCTCCAATTCTTGACATCAGCGTTGCAAGTAGCCACCAGCGGGGCTGTTGCTACCGTGAACTTGACTGTGGCAGTTGGTACAGGCACGACCCACCAAGTTTTTGCTTGGGAATTGAGCGACTGAAGGCGTTGCTGCGTTGCGGGTCGCCAAACCACCTTGGAAGCCTGCGGTGTTCACACCGGCAGGTGTACCGCTGGCATGGGTGCCGTCATGGCACTCCTGGCACAGGAAGGGAGCGCGAGATTTCAACAACGGTGCGATGTTGGAGCCGTGCGGTGTGTGGCAGTTGGCGCAGTCTTCCGTCACGGGCTGGTGCTCGAACAAGAAGGGGCCGCGTTTTTCAGCATGGCACTGGTAGCAGGTTTCGGTCACGGTGTTCTTTTTCAGAAGTTTGGGACCGGTAGAGCCGTGTGGGTTATGGCAGTCTGCGCAAGCCACTTTGCCTTCTTCCAGCGGATGGTGCGAGATTTTTTTGCTGTCCGCACGTTGCTCTTTGTGGCAGGTGTAGCAGACTTCAGTTTGTGTCTTTTTATTCAAGACTTTGTCTGCAGGACGGTGCACCTGGTGGCAGTCGTTACACGCCACACCGCTGGTTTGGTGTTTGCCGCCATCCCAGTTGTTGCGTTTGTTGTCTTGGTGACAAGTCAGGCACTGGCCCGCGCGCTCTTTGTCTTCGGACTGCTTGAACGCACCTTTTTTGAACACCACATCAGGTGCTGCGCGGCCCTTTACACTGGGGTCGCCCTTGATGTGTTTGTCGCTGGCACCGTGACACGATTGGCACGTGGGCGTGCGTGCATCGCCCCGCACGCCGTGCTTGGTTTGGTACAAAGACAGCACCGGTGCGGTTTCAGATTCATCATGGCACTTGGTGCACAAGGCATCTTTTTTCAAAGCCTCTTGCGCCACCACGGCCTTGGGGCTGGCGCCCGTCAGATCGGGCAGCTTGTTGTCCGCCGCCATGGCCCCAGCAGAGGCCATCAGGGACGCCAGCAACATCATGCTGGCCAAAATTTGTTGAATGCGTTTCATGTGAGTTCCCAATTGGAATGGAGGGTCAATCGATGACTTTATTGGGCCAAGATCCACTGCACCAGATTTTTAATTTGGGCCATGTCTTTGGGGGGTGAGGTTTTCACAATCTTGTGTTCCTCTTCATGGCCATCTGGGAATTTGGCTTTTTCGCCCGAAGTGATGTGCTCAATCAAGCGCGCCTCTGCAGTGGCTTTGCCTTTGTACTTTTCAGCCACCTTTTTATAAGCTGGACCGTCTTTTTCTTTGTCAATAGCGTGGCATTTGAGACAGTTGTTTTGCTTGGCCAAGCCGCGCGCCGCCTCTTCGTCCATCGCCTGCGCGGAAGGCACCATCAACATCCAGGAGGCGCTGATCAGCAAGGCGCTGGTCATCATTTTCAAACTGTGTGTCATCTTCTTCACCTTGTCGTAGAAATCACTTCAATTGACCATGGAGATACAGTCAATCAGATGCTGTGATTTTGTGACTTACAGCGTGAAATCGCTATCAGAAGACGATGAAAATCGGGGTAGGATTTTTCCTACCCCCCTTCGGAATACACCTAGCGACCCAGGTCTTCCATCAGGTGGTGCTCAATCGCGTAGCGCACCAAGTCGACCTGCGAGCTCATGCCCATCTTGATCAGGATGTGCGATTTGTGCGTACTGACCGTTTTGATACTCAATGACAATTCTGCTGCGATCTCCGTGAGAGAAACCCCCTTCAAGATGCGACTGAACACCTCGTACTCGCGGTCTGACAACAAGGTGTGCGGCAAGGCCTGACTGTTGGGCGAGATATCGGTCGCCAGTAACTCTGCCACTTTGGGGCTGATGTACGTTCCTCCTGCGGCCACCTTGCGCATGGCGGGCAAAATCAAATCACTGTCCCCTTCTTTGGATAAATAGCCTGAAGCGCCGGCCCGCAGCGCGCGGACCGCAAATTGCTCTTCTTGGTGCATGCTGAAAATCAAGATGGGCAATTTGGGTCGCTCGGCCTTGAGCAATTTAATCAATTCCAAACCATGACGTCCCGGCATCGACAGGTCCAGAACCAACAAATCCCAATCGCGTTGCTTGACCTGCTCCATGACGGTGTGGCCATTGCTGGCTTCACCGGCCACCACCAAGTCGTCGGTGTCGGCCAGTATTTTTTTCAAGCCATCGCGAATGATGGCGTGGTCATCGGCCACCAGCACTTCGTATTTCACAACGCGCCTCCTTGAAACACAGCGGAATCAAAGGGCACGACCACCGCGATAACCACCCCTTGGCCAGGTGCACTGACGATGCTGAATTGCCCGCCCATGGCCACAGCCCTTTCACGCATGCTGACCACACCAATGCCGGGGGACTTGACGTCCACATCAAAACCATCTCCGTTGTCGCTCACCTGCAGACGCAGGGCGTCGGCATCGGCGGTCAAACTGATGGACATCTGCGTGGCATGGGCATGGCGCACGGCATTGGTCATGGACTCTTGGGCAATGCGAAACAAGGCTGTGGCCAAGGCGTCTTGATGCACCAACGGGGCGGCAGGCATGTCCACCGCAATCGCCAATCCGCTGCGCTTAGTGACCTCACGCGCTTGCCAAGCCACGGCCTCACCCAGACCCTGGTCATCCAAAATCAAGGGCCGCAGCTCGGTCGAAAGGCGCCGCACCGAGGCGATGGTCTCGTCCAGTAAATGCCGCATGTCATCCACCTTGGATGGATCGGCAAGACGCCCCTCTTTGAGGCGACTGCCCAACCAAGACAATTCCAATTTCAAACCGGTGAGTTTTTGGCCCAACTCGTCATGCAATTCACGTGAAATTCGTTCGCGCTCTTGCTCACGCACCTCTTGCAATGAAGTCGACAACTCGCGCAATTGCGCATTCATCTTGCGCAACTCGGCTTCATTGCGCCGATGTTCAGAGACATCACGCAACACCGCCGTCATCTGCACCTTGCCGCCGATATGGGTTTTCGAAATGGTCGACTCGATCGGAAACTCCACCCCATCCGCGCGAATACCCACGATATCGAGCTGGGGCGCCATGGACCTGGAAATACCGGCCGATTCATTGAAGGCTTGCACATGCGCGCCATGCTGCGACTGCAGGCGCTCGGGCATCAACAGCGTCAGGGGCTTGCCCAGAACATCATGGGCATTGCGCACAAACATGCGTTCTGCCGCGGGGTTAAACAGCACGATCTTTTGCGCGGCATCGACCGCCACGATGGCGTCCATAACCGAATCCACCGTGTGTTGGTAGCGGTCTGTCGCGTCACTCAACGCCATGGACAAGCGCTCTTCACGCCACAACTCACCCACCAAGGATGAGGCCACGATCACCAGAAACAAGGCCACCAAGCCGGCCCCCAGTCCGATGCGGATGGAGGTTTCTCGCCAAGAGGCCAAAGACAACACCTCGTCATTGGTGACCGAGACCAGCAAGGGAAACGCTTTGAGGCGTCCGATGGCGAGCACCTCGGTGGAGCCGTCGCCACTGGTGTGTGTCATCACCTTCACCCCTTGCCCAGCGAGGGGCAAGGTTTCATTGTTCAGCTCAGGGGCCAAGCTGGCGACCATATTTTCACGGTGCGGCAAACTGGCCAGCAGCGTTCCATCCGTCGTGTACAGCGCCATGGGGCGAGGCATGTCCATGGCGAGGTAATTGAAGGACTGTTCATAACTGCCCAAATCGAAGGCCGCCACCACAACCCCTCGAAACTGTCCCGCCGTGTCATTCAAGCGCCGGGCCAAATACAGGGTCCAAGAACCGTTCAGTCGGTTGTGCACCGGCTTGTCCATGAACAAGCCTTCTGCCGTACCGTCCTTCAGGCGCCTGAAATAGGTCCGATCCTCGACCGACATCGCATTCAATTCGCCATTGCGCGAGCTGTTCACCACCATCCCGTCGCGATTGACCACCAAAAGGGCGCGAACTTGCGGCAGTCCTGCCACCCGGGTGGCCAGCAGCAAATGGGCCGCCGAACTGTCCAGGTCCAGCGTACGACCGAACGGCGTTTGCAACCTTTCTTGCAAACCCTGCAACACGGCATCAATGCCTTCCAGGCTATTTTGAGTTTGCGACAGGAGCATTTTGGTGAGGCTTACCGTCTCACTGCGGGAATGCGCCAATTCACGCCCCCGCAAATCCCACAAAAAAAGTGAAATCGAACCGGCAATCGCCAGCACCGCCAAAATGGCCAGCGCGACCACCGCATAAACAGGACGTACATTGACTCGCATCAAGGGATTCTGCGGCCTGCACAGGGCTTTGAGCGCATTCAGTTGAGGTGAATCGGCAGCCCAAGGCGACTAATCACAACTCCTTTGATCTAAACCAACAGTTCGGCGGCTGGGCCAAGGTCAACGCGGTGACAGGCCCCGAACGCAGGCCTGACTACACTGAACTTTCACACCACGAAGGGAATCTGTCATGCAACTGTCTTTGAACGGAAAACGCGCCTTGGTCACGGGCGCCAGCCGCGGTATTGGCCTGGCGATTGCACGGGCTTTTGCCATGGCGGGGGCCGATGTGGCTATTTGTGCGCGTGACCCAGGGCCCTTGGCGCAGGCCGAAAGCACTTTGCGCGCCACGGGCCGCAAAATCAGTGCGCGCGTGTGTGATGTGTCGCAGTCCCAAGCCGTGACCGACTGGGTGGCTCAGGCACAAGCCGATTTGGGTGGCG
>Ga0114962_10003489_pt1 | contig 12717 bp, 8 predicted proteins | sample C_130820_MF_Meta_FD_87017 | JGI IMG/M metagenome (GOLD analysis project Ga0114962, IMG submission 87017) | Freshwater microbial communities from Lake Croche, Canada to study carbon cycling - C_130820_MF_MetaG | ecosystem: Environmental > Aquatic > Freshwater > Lake | place: Lake Croche, Canada... | reverse complement strand
TTGTATCCTCGATTAGCCCTTGATGATGGACGCTGTGCGAAAGCCCTGGTTGCGGAACTGATTCAACAGCACTCCCATTTGGGCCTTGGGAGCTGAGTCAATGAGGATTCGCCAAGGATTCTTCTCACCGGTGGCCTGATATACAGAAACTGGCACGTAAGAACTCATCGACTCAAGAACCTTCAAGACCTCGGCCTGTGTCGCGTAGGCGGCAACTTGAACGTACGACTTCCCTTTTTCCAGCTGAGTCAGGACTCCGATGGTTCCCAGAACGGGTCCCGACAACTTGCCCGGTGTGCTCACCCAGGCTTTGGCCGCAGCGGGCGGGGCTAAGGTAACGGTCGCGGGCTTGGTCGTCGCCGAAACCGCGGGGGTGGTCACGTCCGCTTTCAGCGTTTCTACGACTGGCGGATTCGTGACTGACTTGGGCGCTTCCACGACAGCAGGAGGAGTCTCGGTCGCCTTAGGAGTTTCTGCCACGGCGGGGGTGGCAACCGGTGCGGGGGTGGCAACCGGTGCGGGGGTGGCAACCGGTGCGGGGGTCGGAGTTTCTGCAACGGTCTCGGGTGCCGGTGCTACCGGCTCAACGGCAGTTTTAGACTCGGCTTCAGGGGTGGTTTTTTTCCCGGGAGTTTCCTCTACTACAGGAGTTTCGTCGGCTACGATATCGGTGCCGGTGGTAGGCAGGAAAACCCTCCGGCCGGGGGTAACAGGGGCCGTTTCTTCCGACATGTCTGCTACGGCGAGGCTGGGAGGAGCCACCGGCGGTGGAGCCTCGAGGGGCGGCAGGGGTGTCAGCTCCGGATCGACAGAAGAGCTGGCCTTGGTCAGTTCAGCTGGGTTTGTTGTTGCAGCACCGGTACGGGCCAAGGTAGGAGCCACAGGGGCCTGAGGCAGGAGAACCACGGGGATCTCTTCGGAAGCGGATGCCGGCTTCGAGGCTGGAGACACCGCCGCAACAACTGGGGCGGGTGTCATAATCGGGCTTTCAGAAGGTGCATCCACCGGAGTTGGAGATGCCGGTGTGTTCGTCAAGGCGGGAGTCGGGGTTTCTGCTGTGGCGGGCAAGGGAACAGGAGTGCTCGCGACAGGGGTCCCGGCAGCGACTTTAGGTTTGGCGGTGGCCAGCGGATTCACGTCGGGGTCAGGATTCTGTGCAGTGTCGTCTTCGACAATACCCTTTGACCCGCCTATTGTCGTATCGATCTGAACTCCCACCAAAGGGGTGTCGGTCAAGGCGATGTCCAAGGCGGCGGCAGCCTTTGCCGAGATCAAGATGAAAGACGAAGAGCCCTGAGGAAGGGTGGATACAATGCGCACCTGAACGGTCTTTTTCGTTTTGTAGTTTTCGATGGTGACAAGAGAGTTCTTGGTGAACTCATTCGCGGCGGCGACATACCCCCCCGTTGGTGCCCCGGCTCCTTGCCACACTTCGGCCTGGCCCCGCCAGGTGGATTGGGCCGTCAGACCGGCCAGAGACACGGTCAGAATAAGCACAGCCCCGAACAACTGCTTCATGATGTTCCTCCGAACAGATTATCGGAAAAGGGTGAGGATTACTTCACCTCAAAGGGGCCCGCTTCCACACCTTGACCGCGAGTTTTGTCGTAGGAGTAAAGCACCAAGCTCTTCACACGCCCTTGGAGAGTTCGAAAAGGGACAACCTGGGCCAGCAGAAACGAGTTGTTTGCCGTCTTGAACTGACCGAGAACCTCCCCTTGTTCGCCTAAAGCCCAGATCAGCACGTCCTTCGGGAAACCGGTAAAGGTAAACGGCTTTTCCAGGTCAGCGGGCTTGTTGAACTGTAAGGCAGAGCGGGCAGAGCTTGAGGTGTTCGGAGCCAAGGGTGGAATCACGAAGGGCGCTTCGACCTGCAAACCCGCCCTGGTGCTGACTAAAACCCGCCAGTCCCCTGACGACACATAGCCATCGGGAACCCTCAGGTTGTTCGCTCCGAACCAGGTTTCCCCCGTCCGTTCCACCTTGGTCCAATTGGACTTATCCAAGGTGAAAACCAACCGGTCCTCGTCGTTGACAATCTGAATCCTGTCGAGTACTTCCAGGCCATCGCCGTTGGTCACCTGGACAAAAACGGTGAGGCGTTCCTCCCAGGCCGAGGCCGATGGGCTCCAAACCTGATTCACCTGTGTTGTGAGCTGGGGAATCTGTGGCTGGGAGTTGGAGCAGGCCCCCGCCAAGGTTGCCAGCAGAGCCAAAGCCAGCCATTTCACCGAAGCAATCCTCCAATCACCGACAGCAGTGCATCCCGACCGAGACCAGTTTCGGATGAAGTAGGAAACAAGCTGTCGCGCTCGAGCCCGAAGACCTCTGACCAGTGACTCAAGGCCTTCTGCAACTGGTTCTTAGACAGCTTGTCGGCCTTGGTACCGACCAGAGCTACTGGTAGCTCGAGACTCTGAAACCATTCCACCACAGCCATTTCAGAGTCGCCGGGTTCCCTGCGCAGGTCCATGAGGTAGAACACCGCCCGAAGCTTTTCCCGCCCCGCGCAATATTCAGTGACCATGGGTTCCAGCGAAGCCTTCTGGCTGCCCGGAAGTTTGGCGTAGCCGGTTCCCGGGAGGTCGACAAGGCAAAAGGACTCGTTGACGACAAACCAGTTGACCTCGGTGGTGACCCCAGGGCGACCACCGGTTTTGACCAAGGTTTTGCGCTGGACCAGACAGTTGATGAGCGACGATTTGCCGGTATTTGACTTGCCGTAAAAAGCAAACTCGGGGAGGCCCGGATTAGGGTACTGGCTTGGTTGGTGGGCACTTTGAAGGAAGCGGGCTCCGGTGATTTTCACTCCCCGAGTATACCACAGCAGGACCTTATCCCCCCCCGGAAGGCTGGTCAGAATGGGAAGCTCCTCTTTGAATAAGCCCTCACGAGTTAAAAGATTTTATCCCGACTGCGGACCTTTGTACTGAGTTGGTAACCTTGAGGCGCTTGCGTTGTGTTATAATAATGAGGCTCTGGTTGCTCGCCGTGATTGTCGTAGGTGTGACCAGTTCCCTTTGGTCGCAGGCACTTTCCTTGAACCAGGCGGTTGAGGCTGCCTTAGCCTCGGGGGCCGACCATACCATTCTCGAAGCAAACCTTGCCTCCGCGCAGGCTGTTCTGTCGCTTGCTCAAGCCCGTGTAGGCCTTACCGTCACTGCGGCGGCCTCGTACAATGCCAGCGAAGCCTTCAATAATCCGGCCCGCGAACTTGTCACCGTGGCCACCAAAACCACGCCGACCGTTGACCCTTTGGTCATGTCTGTGGGCTCCATCTCCAAAGACGGTGTGATTCCACAAAATGCCCAGGCGAGCGTGACCCTCGCGACACCGCAGACCAGCCTGACCCTGCGCAGTACAGAGGGGTTCCAGATTGCCCCCGACGGTAGTTTCAACCACGCCACCACCGGAACTGCCAGCGTCAGTCAGGTGCTCTACTCCGGCTACCCCGGAGGAAGCCTGCAGGCCGCGCTCGACAAAGCTCTTCTCGCAGCCGAGGTCGCCGCCCTCAACGCGCAGTCAAACCGCAATAAACTCGTGCTTTCGGTGAAGCAAGCGTTTTACACGCTACTTTCGGCTCAAGAAACCATGGCGCAATTGGAAGTCGCCCTCTCGCAGCGTCGGGAAGCTCTTCGATTCACCTCGGCCAAGGCCAACTTGGGACAAGCAACAGGACTAGACCTGAAAACCGCCCAAATCAACCTCCGCTCGGCAGAACTCGACCAAATCGCTGGACAGAGCAGTTTGGAAGTGGCCCGCAAGCGCCTGGCCAACCTTATGGGTCGCCCGGTTGCGCAGGGTTTCACTGCCGCCCTCGAACCCGACCCCGCTGTGCAGGCCGCCTCCCTCGAAGAGGCAATCCAACTTGCCCTGCAGAACCGAGTCGAGCCCAAGGTGGCCAAAGCCAACGCCGCCTCGGCTGCCGTAGATGCCGCTGTAGCACTCACGGCCATGAACCCCAGCGTGAACCTCACGGGCAGTGTCAACGGGTCCTACGATTGGCAGTCAAATGTTTCTAGCGCTGTGGTCGTCCTCGGGGTTAGCCTAGGGCTGCCCGTAACAGACGCTGGAGCCGCCGTGAGCCTGGGTCTCCAGGCCGGAGCCGCGCGGTCGGTGGCCCAAACTCAAGAGATGCAGTTACAACGCTCTGTTCCCGTCGATGTGAGCGAAGCCTGGAACGCCTGGAAAGTCAGCCAGCAACGCCACGACCTTGCAGTACTTTCCCAAGAGCTCGCAGAGGGGCAGAAGCAGGTTGTTCAGGCCCAGTTCGACAACGGCCTAAAAAACCTCTCCGACCTGCAGACCGCTGAAGTCGCCCTCAGCACCGCCGGGCTCAACCTCGTGAAAGCCAAAATCGCGGCCCAACTGGCCGCACTCCAGCTCCAGAGCCTTTTGGGACTCTAGAAGGAAGACCATGAAGCGAAACTCGCGTTTCCGAGCTGTCTTTACAGCCTCGGCTTTCCTCATACTCCTCGCCGGCTGTACAGCTTCCGGCGACAACGTTGGGGGCCCTGCCTCCGTAGCGCCCGGTGCCCAAACTCAAGGTGCCCCGCAGGCCCAAAGTGGCACCCCAGCTTCCGGACAAGGAGAATCTAACCGCCAATGGGGAGGGTTAGGAGCTTCTGGAGGCGCTGCAGCACAACCGCAGGGTGGTGCCGCCCGGCAAGGTGGCCAGAGTGGCGGTCAGGCCGGCAACCGTCGCTCGGCGGTGGTCACCGTCGAGGTTCAGGCGGCCAGGACAGGCGCCTTAACCGTAGAAAATACCGCCGCCGGCGCAGTAATGCCCGACACACAAAGTTCTGTTGCTGCCGGCGCGAGCGGCAGCGTGAAAGCTCTGCTCAAGCAAGCTGGCGACTGGGTAGACAGTGGCACGCCGGTGATTCAGCTCGACGATGCGGCACTCAAACTCTCCGTGCGTCTGGCCAAGGCGACCCTGGAGAATGCCAAGATTAACGCGGGAACGAGCACGGCAGGCGGAGCAACCGGAGCCACCTCAAAACTGGGCCTCCAACTTCAGTCGGCACAATCGTCGGTCAGTTCTGCAGAGAAAAACTGGGCCTCCGCCCAGGCCCTCCAAAAGATCGGCGGAATTTCCGGGTCGGACTATGACAACGCGCAGGTTCAGCTCCAAACCTCTCAAGCCAATCTGGAATCGGCCAAAATGGCCGTTCAACAAAACATCCTGCTGGTGGAAACTGCCTCTATTCAGCTCGAGCAGGCTCAGCTTAACTTGGCCAACGCGTTGATCAAGGCGCCCTATGCCGGTCAGATTTCCGTGATCAACGTTCATCCCGGGGAGTTTGTGAGTCAAAGCACTCCCGTGTTTGGGCTGGTCAGCCGCTCGAAAGTGATCAGTTTCAGTGTTTCGCCGAGCGACGCCCCGGGCCTACCTGCCGGCACATTGCTGAAGTTCACCATTAACGGGGCCACCGCTAACACGCAGGTCGCCCAGACCCCCGGCGCACCCTTGAATGGGCTGGTGGCGCTCACCGCTGCCTTGCCGGACACGGTGAAGGCGTCCTTGGGAACGGTGGGGACGATTTCCTACAGGGTGGTTCTGGCTAATGGCACTATCGTTCCGCTGACGGCCCTGCAAAGCGCCGAGAACAAAACTTTTGTGTACACCAATGAAAACAACAAAGCCGCGTGCTATGAGGTGCAGGTTCTCGATGCATCGGGCACCGAAGTGGCCATTAGCGGGCTCAATCCCAAAGCGTCAGTCATCCTGAATCCACCCCCAGGCCTTTTGGTCGGGGCTACCATTCAGGCCGTAGCCAGTGCAGGTGTGGGCGCGAGGTTAGGCGGCAATGGGTCGGTGCCGGCGGTAACTCCCGCTGGCGGACAGCGCCAATGGAATCAGGCGGGTGCAGGTGGCGCGCCAGGGGCGGGAAATGGTGGAGCAGTCGGCGGTGATGCCGCTGCCAGCGGCAAGCGTCAATGGGGGAATGGTTCCGGTGGCGCCTCGGGTGCGGGGGCCCAGCCTCCGGTAGAACCTAACTCCGCGACCAGCAAAGGGGGCCAGTGATGCCTTCGGTCAGGGAGTTGCAGGCCCGCATCTTTGACCGGGTGAATCCGGCCGTGAAGTTTTCCGTGAGCCGCTACGTACTCGCTGTGGGATTCTTCGTGGCCATGATGCTTTTCGGCTTGGTGTCGACTTTCAATTTGGGGGTCGACCTACTTCCCTCGGTGAATATTCCGGTGGTTGCCATCCAGGTCAGCTACCCGGGCGCCAATCCTTCCGTGATCGACACACAAATCACTCAGCTCATCGAGGGCAGCGTCTCGACCCTTGCCGGCGTCACCGACATTTCCTCCAGCAGTTCTTCGGGCTCCAGCCGGGTCACGGTAAATCTGGACGCCAACATGGACAAAAATGCGGCGATGAATCAGATTGCCGCCAGGGTGAACGCGTTGGTGCGTAGGTTTCCTGCGGGAGTCGGCGCTCCTTCGGTGCAATCCTTCGACCCGAACTCCCAGCCTATTCTGCAATTTGGTGTTTCCGCCACGGCGATCCCGATGGAGAGTGTGGGCGACTGGGTGCAGAACGATTTTGCACCGCAACTCGAGCGGGTTCCAGGAGTCGCCAACGTCACCATCGAAGGATCTCCAAGCCGTCAGTACCAAGTCTACCTCGATCCCAACCGTCTGCAATACTACAAGCTCAATCCCCAGCAGGTGAGCCAAGCCATTACCGGCTCCGCGCTCAATCAGCCCATCGGTACCATAATCTCTGACTCGAGCACCCTCAGTTTCAGTACCAAGAGTCTTCCCACCGGTGTCGACTCCATTTCCCAAATCCTCGTAGATTCGACCAAAGGTATCACGGTAGCCGACCTATCCTCGGTACGGATGATCCCCGTGCCTTCGAGCTTTGTGCGGGTCAACGGCCAACCTTCGGTGCTGGTTTCGATACAGAAGAGTTCCGACGGCAACTCCGTGGCCGTCGCAAACGCGGTCAGGGCTTTTCTCAAGACCCATCCTCTCCCCCGTGGCTATTCTCTCACCATTTCCAACGACACCACCGGCCCGATCACGGCCTCCATTGACTCGACGTTCAAAGAACTCGGGCTGACTGCGCTGGTGGTCGGGCTAATCTGTCTGCTGTTCCTGGGCAAACTAAACACCACCCTCTCTGTGGTGCTGGCCATTCCGATTGCGTTGTCGGCAGCGCCCATCTTGTACGCGCTTCTCGGGTTTTCGTTCAATTTGGTGTCACTTCTGGCCATGATTGTCGCCATAGGCATTGTTGTCGACGATTCTATCGTGGTCTCCGAAAACGTGGAGCGCTACCGCGCTATGGGCTACTCGTTGAAAGAATCGGTACTCAAAGGTGCAAGCGAAGTCTTCGGCGCGGTGGTAGCGGCCTCTCTGAGTTTGCTCTCGGTGCTCCTACCCGTGAGCTTCATCGGCGGCATCATCGGCCGCTATGTGATGCAGTTCTCGCTGGGGCTTGCGGCCGCGGTATTTTTCTCTTTGGTCGAGGCCATTTTGTTCCTTACTGTTCGCCTCGCCTACACGCCCGAAACCAAAACTTTAGACTGGAAAGACTTCTTGAAAAGTTGGAGCCACCTTGGGGCTGACCTTAAGACCGGATTTCGCACCTTGAAGCTACCGTTGGTTGTCGTGATTCTCCTCGCAGGTGCCGGAGTGCTGGGGTGGTTCAAGTATTACTGGTGGATGCCGGCCGTGTTGGCCTGGCCGGTGGCATGGGCGCTTTTGCTTTATGTGGGGCGGATCATTTTGTCGTTTTTGCAGGCTCTCACCATGAGCCTCCACAATCTCACCGAGGCAGGCCTCACCTGGGTGCGCGAGGGCTATGTGCTTTCCCTAAACGGAGTGCTTCGTTTTGGGATTTTTGTCTTGGGCGGAGCACTGATCTTTTTTGTGGCAACCCTGTTTTTCATCGGCCCCAAGATTCCGTTCAATTTCGTGCCACAGTCGGATGGTGGAACTTTAAATGCGGGCCTGCGCATGCCGCAGGGAACACCAGCCTCGGTAACCAACCAAGCCACAGGCAGGCTGGAAGCTTGGTTGCTCCAGCAGCCGGAGGTCCTAACCCTACAGACAACCGTCTCTGCCGGTGGTGCCAGCGGATTTGCGGGCAATTCGGGCATCACGATTCAGCTGGTCCCCGTCGAGAAACGACGTTCGTCGTTCGTGCTGGCGCAAGTTTGGCGCACAGCCTTGACGCCGCTGGTTGCCGACCTCCCATCGGCACGGGTTCAGGTTAATGCGGGAGGGTTCGGTGGTGGTGGCTTTGGCGGCGCAGGGTCAGCGGTCAGTTTCCAGCTCGTTTCTTCGGACTTTGTCGCCCTCACCGAAACCAACAATAAGGTGATCAGCGCGCTGCAGGCAAATCCCTTGGTCGCCGATGTCACCTCGAGCCTCTCAAACCCCAACCTCGAGAACGACTTCGTACCCGACCCAGACAAGCTCAAGGGAACCGGACTGAGCCCTGGTACGGTGGCCACGGTGTTGCAAACCTATGCTTCGGGGGCCCAGGCGGCCAACGTTCAAATCGGTGGCAAAAGTTACCCTATCCAAGTCAGCATCAACCCGGCAAACCTGCGCGACATGCAGTCTCTGCTCAACCTTCCCGTGTATTCTCCCACCCTTCAAACCACCCTCACCGCCGGGCAGTTGGGCGATTTTGTTCTCACCCCAACACCCAACACGATTAGCCGCACCAACCGCGTGTATTCAGCCTCGTTCAACGTCAGCTTGAAGCCCGGGGCTCCCGCCGCCTTGGCCTTCCAGACCAAGATCAAAGCGGAACTCACCCAGGCGGGGATTCTTGGGGGCACTGTGGGAATCGGCGACGACAGTCGCTCCGGTGTGGCAGCGCTTTCTGGCCAGTTGGCCACGCAGGGCCCCATCGCTTTTGTTCTGGCCATCTTCCTTGCTTACCTGGTGATGGGTGCCCAGTTCAACTCGTGGCGATACCCCGTGTACCTGCTTCTTCCGGTGCCACTGGCGCTGGTGGGTGCCTTGTGGTTTGTGTACCTAAGCGGTTCAGGACTGGATATTTCCGGGGTGCTGGGAATGCTCATGCTCATCGGTCTTTCGGCAAAAAACGCCATCATCTACCTCGATTTTGTTGTAGAGCGGTTGGATCTCATGCCGCTCAAGGACGCTTTAGTCGAATCGGCTCGCCTGAGGTTCCGGCCCATCGTCATGACCACGCTCACCGTGCTCGTTATCAGCTTTCCCCTGATCTTCAACGGCGGTCAGGGCTCGGAGTTCGGGCAGAAAATGGGCATCGTGATGCTCGGTGGTATTCTGTCCTCGGCGATTCTGACCTTTTTTGTGGTCCCGGCGGCGTTCTGGCTCTTCGAGAGAAAACGGCACCCGGATCCGCTTCTCAATCTTGCCTCACCTGAAACCAAGAAGACTCTTGGGGAAGACGCGAATGAGCTGATGACCGGACAACCGCCAAACTAATTAGCAAGTCTCGACGCTGGATGAACTTGGTACCGAACTCCTGCGCGGGAAGCCCCCTTTTTTTTTTTTGGGGGTTGCCCAATTGCGGCTGTGGCCCTAATATAAAGTGCTTTGTTGGGCATCAAGTTTCGGTGGGCCAGTGTTTTTATCCTCTTTGTGTGTGTTGTGCCGCTGCACGCTCACAACCTCACGCCTTCCGAACTGACTGTCGGCACCGACTTTCTGTTTCTCGGTTTTGGTCACCTGTGGGCGGGTTGGGATCATCTCGCCTTTTTGGCGGCGCTTTTGCTCAGAGGTGGCACGTTAGCGCAACTGGTACAAATCGTCACTGGCTTCACCATCTCGCATAGCATCACGTTGGCGTTGGCTGCAACGGGTCGGCTTGTGGTGGTTGGCTCGTGGATAGAACCGCTGATTGCCCTGACTATTGTTGTGGTTGCCTTCGAAGCTCTGCAACCGCCGAAACGTCCGTGGATGGAGCGAGACTACCGTTTTGAATGGGCGCTAGGCTTCGGCCTTCTGCATGGCATGGCCTTTGGTGGTGACCTGTTGAAAGCCGGCATTCCACCGACCCGGATGGTGCCGGCCCTGCTGGGCTTCAATGTGGGCCTGGAAGGGGCTCAAATCCTGTTGGTTCTCGTTGCACTTCCCGTCTTGTTGTGGCTGGGATTGCATTCGTCCCGGTTGCGGGCGCAGTTGGTTCGGTTCGGCTCTTCGGCGCTTGCAATCCTCGGTTCAGTTTGGTTTCTCGAAAGAATTTCTGGAGGCGTTTTATGAAAAAGCACTATTGGCCGGTCCTTGTGGCTGGCGCTCTCTTGGCCTGCGTAGTTTCGTGTGTGGCCGCAACCTCTCCGAACACCTCAACGACCCCAACGGCGTGGGTTCAGACAATGGTGGCGCAAAGTAGCCTGAGCAGTTCGGTGTCCAGCGGCACGGTACCAACAGCCTATTTGCCTTATTACACCCCGTTTCCGTTTGCAACGGTGCTCAACGACAGTTATTCGTTGGGCACTCTCACCGCGGCTAGCAGTGTTTCGACCCTTACCCGCTACATGATTTCGGCGTCGGGAGCTTACTGTTCCATCGGGACGCCTTCTTCCTCGGCAGAAACGACCCTTTCTTTTGCAGGCACACCTACTACCATCAAGGGAGTGCTTTCTGAACTGGTCGAAGCCGTATCCGACTCGGCCGTGAGCGGCGGTTTCCGGCTCGATTCGGAGCTTCATTCCTTGTATTCCGTCGATGTGAACTCGAGCGGGAACTTGGTGTTTCAGAATGTTTGGGGCACCGCCACCGCGCCTTCAGGCCGGGGCTACCTTGTGTTTACCTACGATGGCACCACTAAGCTGTTGCAAGCCAAGGCGCATTACTCCTACAACCCGTCCACCTACACGAGGACCTTAGATTCGAGCTTTACCACTAAGGATTATTATGTAAAAGTGACTAACGCGACAGCGTCGTTGGTTGCTTCTTCCGCCAATGCAACTCAACTCACCTTCTACACCTCGCCGGTCAACGTGGCCATTCCCACCGATTTCAATCCTTCAGCAACCCTCTACCAGAGCAACTCGAGAGTGGCGCTCACCTCCACTTTGGTGGGAACAACCATTGCTAACATGGACAGCAAGGTGGTGCAAAACTTGTCGAGCAAATATACCGCTCAGGTCTCGGCGAAGGGTGACGTGACAGCAACCGAGACGGCAGCCTCTACGATGCTCGAAACAATTATAAGCCACAGTAATTTGCGTTACCCCAAAAAACTCTATCTCGCCTTCCGCCACGGGCTGCTCAATTCCACCTTGGCCGCCGACGGGGTCTCCAACGGCACCTTGGGCATGAATGCTGTTCCTTATGTGTACTTCACCGATGAGCAGGACTCTGCCGGAACCTACCACCCTTTCATGTGCATAGCCAATTATTCCATCACCGACAAGCCCAACCGTTTGGTCGACGTCCGCCGGCCACCAGGAGATGGGGTTGGCGACGGTTACTCATCGCAGAAGGTCACCCGCGATGCTGTTCTTGAGCTTGATTTGGTAAAGATTCCGCTCAAAGACTACGGGCTTGTCACCGCCGTCACAGAAAACACCCTGCTGGCAACCCTTCTCGGCGAGGTCAGCTCCTCCACCGATACCGCCAGTGTCTACAACTACGCCAGCACTTCGGGCGTGGGCTTTACCGTCGATGGGTCGATGTTGTATCCGACGCTGAACAACACCCTCGTGACCACGCAGAGCAACGCTGAAATCACCTCGCTGGGTAACCATGTGGGGCAAGGCATGGGGCTGCACTACCACGCCGACGGGCACATCGCCATGAACAACGACCTGCAGCTGTACAACATCAACGACTACAAGAATCAGGCGCATCCACCCCTGATTGGCTTTGGCCTCGACGGTGTCGCGCTTTTCGGAGTGTACGAAAGCTTCTACCCGAGCATGGACGGTTATTCAACTGAGCTTGATTCCTTTGGGGGTCACACTCACGGGACCTATGGTTACCACTATCATTCCCATACCATGTCGGCCACTACAACCGCCGGAACCTCCTATACTATCGATGTGCTGATGAAAGGGGCGTGGAAAGGCCTCATTAATAGCATTCCCGAGTTCTGGGACACAGCCAAAAAAGAGCCCGCTTACTCGATGGCGCAATCGCATAAGTATGTAGGGAAACCATAAGAAAATTACTACGATGAAAAAAAATACAGGTTTAGCGCTCACGATAGGTCTCATCGTGTCTCTGGCGGTACTTTTCGCCTCGGCTGCCCCTCCCCCCGGTGGTGGCCCCGGCGCACCTCCTAACACCGAATTGTGGACAGACCTTATGGTGGCGCACAGCGCCGCTTCCACCCTGGTGGGATCAAAAGTGCAAACCAGCGATTTTGCTCCCTATTACACCCCTTTGACCTTTGCCTCCATCCTCGAGCAATCTTACCAAACTCCTGCCCTCAAGGCCGCTTCCGCGGTTACGCCTTTGGTGCGCTACCTCATCTCGGCCTCCGACTCGTACCTGACGATGGGAATACCTTCGACAACCGCTCCGACTTCGTTGTCGATGACAGGGCTACCCTCCACGCTAGGCTCCTTACTCACACAGCTTTTTGAAGCCATTTCTGAGCCCCTGGTTCCCGGAGGCTTCCGCCTCGACTCGGAGCTTCATTCCCTGTATTCGGTGGATGTGGCTTCCGACGGTGCTAGCCTGGTGGCCCACAACGCGTGGGGTTCGGCTGCGCAACCTTCTGCCCGCGGCTATTTGGTCTTCACTTACGAC
>Ga0114962_10003487_pt1 | contig 12720 bp, 8 predicted proteins | sample C_130820_MF_Meta_FD_87017 | JGI IMG/M metagenome (GOLD analysis project Ga0114962, IMG submission 87017) | Freshwater microbial communities from Lake Croche, Canada to study carbon cycling - C_130820_MF_MetaG | ecosystem: Environmental > Aquatic > Freshwater > Lake | place: Lake Croche, Canada... | reverse complement strand
CAGGGAGTCGAACCCTGGTCCAAACACAGAGAGCAATAAGCTTTCTACACGCTTAGTTGTTCTTGATTTTAGTGGATAGGCGGGTGAACAACTTACCTACTTTATCCCTTATCCTCCTGATACAGTTTTAGGTAGGAGGCATTCCTAAAACAGGCCTTTACGTTGGTTTGACACCCATGTTATAGTTCCTGGTTAGGCGAAGGGAGCTAATAGGATGGCTTTCAAGCGGGTAATCGTATTGATTACGCTGCTAAAGCATAAGAATTATTTGTGCCATTTAAATTGGCTACACTGTGTTTAAAGAGGTCTGTGCGTAATCTCTGCGTGCTTACCTACCCAACTCCATCCTGTCAATTCCGGTCAGCCCCAAATTTTAGTCCATGAATAGGATTAGTAGAATGTGATTACAATCGGCTTTACTTTTAAGTTCTTAAAAGTATTGATATTTTTACATATTCCGTCTGTACTGTCCTCCTACTTGATAAAGTGCTCTAGAAATCTGTCCTAATGAACATACTTTACAGGCTTCCATTAATTCATTAAATATGTTTTGATTGTTAATCGCAGCAGATTTCAATGATTTTAAAACAGCCTCAGATTTATCGGCATTACGTTTTTGGAAGTTTTGAACAGATGTAATTTGGAATTCTTTTTCCTCTGTGGTGGATCTTATGACCTCGGCAGGGATGATGGTTGGTGATCCGTTTTTAGATAGGAATGTGTTTACTCCTATGATTGGATATTCCCCTGTATGTTTTAATCCTTCGTAATACAAAGATTCCTCTTGGATGAGGTTACGTTGATACATGGTTTCCATTGCGCCTAATACGCCTCCCCTATCGGAAATTCTGTTAAATTCTGCATAAACGGCTTCTTCCACCAATTCGGTTAGTTCTTCTATGATGAACGCTCCTTGCAAAGGATTTTCATTTTTAGCTAGTCCAAGTTCTCTATTAATAATGAGCTGAATGGCCATAGCACGTCTTACAGATTCCTCTGTTGGCGTTGTGATGGCCTCGTCATAGGCATTAGTATGTAGAGAATTGCAATTGTCATAAATAGCGTATAATGCTTGCAAAGTAGTACGGATGTCATTAAAGTCGATTTCCTGCGCATGAAGTGAGCGTCCTGATGTTTGAATGTGGTATTTCAACATCTGGGAACGTTCGTTTCCGCCGTATTTCAGTTTCATGGCTTTTGACCAAATAATTCTTGCAACCCGTCCTATAACCGCGTATTCTGGGTCGATTCCGTTGCTGAAGAAGAAGGATAAATTTGGTGCAAATTCATCTATGTGCATTCCTCTATTGAGGTAGTATTCTACAAATGTGAATCCGTTGGATAGCGTCAATGCTAATTGAGTAATCGGATTTGCTCCTGCTTCCGCAATATGATATCCTGAAATGGAAACGGAATAAAAGTTTCTGACTTTTTGGTCAATGAAATATTGCTGAATGTCCCCCATCATCCTTAGAGCGAATTCAATGGAGAAGATACAGGTATTTTGTGCTTGATCTTCTTTTAAGATATCCGCTTGGACTGTTCCTCTAACGGAAGCTAATGTTTCCTCTTTAATTTTATTATAAACCTCCAATGGAAGCACCTCATCACCTGTAACACCTAATAACATTAGCCCTAATCCATTATTAGAAGCAGGTATTTGTCCTTGATAGGTCGGCCTAGGGATTCCTTTTTCTGCGTAAATAGCGTCAATTTTTTGATTGACCTCTTCTTCCAATCCATTGTTTTTGATGTACACTTCACATTGTTGGTCAATGGCGGTATTCATAAAAAATCCTAATAACATAGGTGCAGGACCATTAATGGTCATGGATACAGATGTTAGAGGGTCTGCAAGGTTGAATCCAGAATAGAGTTTTTTTGCATCATCTAGCGTTGCGATGGATACTCCTGAATTTCCGATTTTACCATAAATATCAGGTCTATGGTGCGGGTCTTCTCCATATAAAGTCACGCTATCAAAAGCGGTGGATAGTCTTTTAAAAGGGGAATCGACGGAAACGTAATGGAATCTTTTATTGGTTCTTTCTGGGCCTCCTTCTCCTGCAAACATCCTAATCGGATCTTCCTCCGTTCTTTTAAACGGATAAATCCCTGCCGAATAAGGGAAGTGTCCGGGAAGATTTTCCATCATTATCCAATAAAGGATATCCCCCCAATCATTGAAATTAGGTAAAGATACTTTAGGTATTTTTAAATGACTAAGGCTCTCTGTATAGAATTTGACCTTAATCTCTTTATTCCTGACGTGATAAATAAATTCATCTTGTTTATAGCTTCTTTTTAGGTCAGGCCAATTTTTTAAGAGTTTCTTATTGTCAGGATGCAATCTTTCCTCTACATCAGCATAGAGTGTTTTTAAGGAATCCGCATTTTGATGACGTTGTTCTAAAAGCTCAATTGTTCCTTTTAATTGATACATTTGAGTAGCGATTCCACGTTGCTCAGCAGCAAACTTTTTATAGGCATGAGCGTTTTCAACAATTTCCGCTAAATATCTATTTCTGTGGGGAGGAACGATGTAGATTTTTTCTGACATCGCTTCTGTAATGACATAATGTGAGGGCAGTTTATAGGATGTTTTTTCGTTTAATTTATCCATTAAAGCTTTGAATAAATTATTGACACCTGGATCATTAAACTGAGCAGCCATGGTACCATAGACAGGAATTTTATTGTCTTCTATATCCCAAAGTTGACGCGCTCTTTTGAATTGTTTTTTAACGTCCCTAAGTGCGTCTAAAGCGCCTTTTTTATCGAATTTATTGATTGCGATTAAATCTGCGTAATCAATCATATCGATTTTTTCTAATTGGGTCGCTGCACCAAATTCAGGTGTCATGACATACATAGAAACATCTGAAAGGTCCGTAACAGAGCTATCCGCTTGGCCAATACCAGCAGATTCTAATATGATTAAATCAAACTGAGCGATTTTGCAAACATTTAGGGCATCCTTTACATAAGGACTTAAGGCTAAATTGGACTCCCTTGTTGCCATGGAACGCATATAAACTCTGTCATTATCAATGGCATTCATACGGATTCTATCCCCTAATAAGGCTCCTCCTGTTTTACGTTTAGAAGGGTCAACGGAAATTATTGCTAAAGTTTTGTCCGTAAATTCATTAATAAATCTTCTAACCAATTCATCTACTAAAGATGATTTTCCTGCGCCACCGGTTCCAGTAATACCAATTACAGGTGGGAAATTAGTGGATTTATGATTTTCTAAATATTCATTTAATTGTTTTTGTCCATTCTGGGTATTTTCTACAAAGGAAATAGCCTCCGCTAATTTGTGTGCATTTTTTGAATGCAATTCGTCCCAATCAATTATGGCCTCAGATGATATGGTCGGGAAATCACAAGCTTCAACCAATTGATTGATCATTCCTTGTAGTCCAAGTTGACGACCATCATCAGGACTGTATATTTTTGTGATTCCGTAGTCTTGAAGTTCTTTAATTTCTGATGGGAGAATAACGCCTCCGCCTCCAGCAAAAATCTTGATATGACCAGCATTCTTTTCTTTCAATAAGTCGAACATGTATTTCATGTACTCAACGTGTCCTCCTTGATAAGATGTCAAGGCGATCCCTTGAACATCCTCCTGGATGGCACAATTCACAACTTCTTGAACTGACCTATTGTGCCCTAAATGGATAACCTCACATCCCGTAGCCTGAATAATTCTACGCATAATATTGATTGCAGCATCATGCCCATCAAATAAGGATGCAGCGGTAACTATCCTGACTTTGTTGTTTGGTATATAAACTTTAACTGATTCCATAATATAAAGAAGTACAAATTTAAAACTTATAATGTGGAAAACATCCTAAATCGGTAAATGGTAAAACCTAAAATAAAGTTAATTAAGGCATAATTTTGCGATAGTTTAAACCTATGAATAAACTAATCACAATTATTTTCATCCTAATCATACCTATATCTTATTCTTTTTGCCAAGGACCACCTTCTGCAAACCTTCCAATTTTAACCACTACAAAAGATACAACTTATTGGAAAAAAGGCGGATTCATGTCATTAACTATCAATCAAATTAGTTTATCTAACTGGGCATCAGGAGGGCAAAGTAATGTGGCATCAAATAGTGTCATCAACCTTTATGCCTCTTATAAAAAAGGAGAAACTACTTGGGACAACTTTGCAGATTTAGGCTTCGGTTTTATGAAACCTGATAAACAGAAACTTCAAAAAACAGATGATAAATTGGAGTTTACTTCCAAATTTGGTACCATTGCAAAAGGGAAATGGTATTACACAGGATTGGCCAACTTTAAATCTCAATTCATATCTGGTTATAAAAAACCTCCTTATGATAATGAAATAACTTCTAAATTCATGGCCCCTGGTTATGCTACCATTGCCCTAGGTTTGGAGTATAGACCAGTACAATATTTTAGTATGTTTGTATCCCCTGCAACAGGTAAATTCACCTTTGTTTTAGACCAATCACTTGCTAACCAAGGAGCATTTGGTGTAGATAAAGCTGAATACGATAACGCAAATAACTTAATCAAATTAGGTAAGAAAATACGTCCTGAGTTTGGAGCCTATTATTGGATGCGTTTCCAAAAAGATATTGCTAAAAATATCAATTTACTTGTGAAGCTTAATCTCTTCAATAATTACACTGATAAGAACCTCCCAAATCGTAAAAATATTGATGTGGACTGGAACGTTGCCCTTACAATCAAGGCAAACAAATGGCTGACAACATCTATTATTACTCAACTCATTTACGATAATGATATTAATGTCCCTATATTTGACAAAAATGATGCTTCAAAGCAAATAGGTTCAGGGCCAAGAACTCAGTTTAAAGAATTGTTAGGCATTGGATTATCATATAAATTTGGAAAATAATTGATTGAATTAATAAAAAACAAAATAAGTAATCCTTCCATTTTAATAATTGGAGGGATTATTTTTGTTTTGACTGCCTATTTTTCTGCCGGTTTTTTTTACGCAGATGAACATTTTCAAATATTAGAATTCGCAAGTCACAAAGTTAATCCTAGCAACAATGTAAGTTTAGCATGGGAATATTCCAGCCAAATCCGCCCTGGATTTATGCCTTTCATCGCATATCTATGGATAAAAGGGTTAAACATGATAGGCGTAACGGACAGATATTTTATAGCTTTTATCATTCGATTATTTGGAAGTCTGTTTGTATTTGGTTCTATCTTGTCACTAATAAAACTTTGGACATTTGAAGAGAAAGCAAAAACCAAAATTGCCTTAATTTTATCCTTGTTTTTATTCTATGTTCCGTTTTTAGCTGCAAGGTTTACAGGGGAAATCTTTGGCGGTGCATTATTTTGTTTAGGATTCAGTTTAATTGAGCAGCATAGAAGAAGAGAGAAGAATTTTCCAGTTATATTATTATCTGGTATTTTATTAGGGCTATCTTTCCAAGCTAGGTATCAATTAGCGATATTGATTATTTGTTATGGAGTAATTTTAATTCAATCCAATTTTAAAGCTTTTAACTGGATTCCTTTAATCCTAGGCGGATTAATATCCTTAATTGTAGGCTTTTTAGCTGATTATTGGTTATATGATGGGGTTTGGATTTTCCCAGCAATTAAATATTTTGTGGTCAATCTTTTGGAAGGTAAGGCAAATGAATTTGGGGTTCAACCATTTTATTGGTTTTTACAAGAATACATCATTCAATCCAATCCATTGATTTCCTTGCCACTTATTGGAATAGTAGGTTATTTAATTTATCTTAAGAAAATATCTAAGGAGATAATTTTAGTACTCGTATTTTTTATTGTCCATTGCTTTATAAGTCATAAGGAAATAAGATTTTTGTTTCCTGTTTTATTTTTACTTCCTAAAATTGTACTTGATTTTTTATATACGCCATTATATCAAAAATACTCAACTAAAAAAATATTACTTAATTATTTGAGTTTTGCCTTAATCGTTAATTTGTTGTTGTTGGGAAGGAATACCATTTTATCGGCTAATACCCAATTTGATTTTAATACTTACTACCATAATCATATAGGAGAGAAAACGGAAAAGTATATTTTTTTCCCAAGCGAGGCAACAGAATCTGTATTCGGAGGATATTTTAAAGACTTTTACGGGCATCCTAAATACAAGGCGATTTTTGCAAATCCAGCCAGTGAAATGTTTGAAGATCAATTGATTGAAAAATGTGATTACATCTACTGCATGAATTTGAATGATTTGAATACCTATAAAGGGTACGGAAAGTTATTGTATTCCAACCCAAATCCAATATTTCTAAAGTTTGATTTTAATAATTGGGTGAGCCGGAGTCCTCAGTATTATTTAATTGAGGTAAACAAGACTAAATAATGGAAAGTAAAAAATATATTGTTTTTCAGGCCTATAACTCAATTGACATTATTAATGAGTGTAAGCTGGCATTGCTTTCATTAATTAAGGTTGATTATCAATTTGCTCAAAAAGAAATTGAAATTATTATTTTCACAGATCAAAAAGAAGAATTTAATATCTTTGAAGAGGCTCTAACTATTCATTTTCATCTATTAGATCAGGAAAAAGTAAAAGAATTTAGAGGCGATATTGACTTTGTCCATAGGGTGAAAATTAAAGTACTTCAAGAAGTAGCAAGGCGATATGCAGGATTGTTTTTATACTGTGATACCGATGTTCTTTTTCAATTTACTATTAACGAATTGTTTGATAAAATAAATGATTCCAATTTTTACATGCATTTAAATGAAGGATTGATTTCGAAACGTTCTAATCCAATATTAAAGAAAACAGATGATTTTTTAAGGTCTGGGCATCAATTAAAAACAAGTGAAGGTAAAAAATATTTTTTCTCAAATAGCCTTATAATGTATAATGCAGGGGTTCTAGGATTTCCTTCTAACAAAGCCTATTTATTGAATGATGTTTTGGATTTGACAGACAGCATGTATCCATTATTCCCGAAACATATTGTGGAGCAATTTGCTTTCAGCTATGTACTTCAAACAAACGGAACCGTTTGGGAGGCTAATGAACAAATTTTCCATTATTGGAACTTGAAAGAAATTAGACCTTACATCCAAAGTTTTTTGGACAAGAATAAGGATTTGTCAATCACGATGATGGCGCAAAAAATTACTGAACTTAAAATAGTACAACAAAGTGATTTAAAGGCCTCCTTTTATAGTCAAAATGGATTAATCAGGGCAATCAAAAGGTTATTTAAGAAAGGATTTGAGCTAAATGTTCCATAAAACTAATTCAGTTAATATATCCTTTGGAACTTAAACAAAATGTAAATTTGCAATCATAATTATACTAAAATGGTACAATTCGATTTTGAAAAACCAATTCTTGAGTTTCAAGAACAGATAGATAAAGCACGTGAATTAAACCTCAAAGCGGATATAAAAGCCCTAGATGAGGAAACTATAAAAGATTTAGAGGATACCTTAGAAAAGTTGAAAAAACAAATCTATGGTAACTTAACTGGATGGCAAAAAGTGCAAATCAGTCGTCATCCTGACCGCCCATATACTTTGGACTATATTCATCATATTTGTGATGATTTCATCGAACTACACGGGGACAGAAACGTAGGTGATGATAAAGCAATGATAGGTGGAATGGGTACTATTGACAATCAAACCTATATGATAATTGGTCAACAAAAAGGGCGGAATACCAAGGAACGTCAGATGCGTAACTTTGGGATGGCCAATCCTGAAGGTTACCGTAAGGCACTTAGATTGATGAAAATGGCAGAGAAATTCAATAAGCCAATATTATGCTTAATTGACACTCCAGGTGCATTTCCAGGATTAGAAGCAGAAGAAAGAGGCCAAGGAGAGGCAATTGCAATGAACTTAAGAGAGATGTCCTTACTTAAGGTTCCTGTAATTTGTATCATCATTGGAGAAGGTGCAAGCGGAGGTGCATTAGGAATCGGTGTAGGAGATAGAGTAATGATGTTAGAAAACACTTGGTACTCCGTAATATCACCAGAGTCATGTTCATCCATTTTGTGGAGAAGTTGGGACTTTAAGGAAAAAGCTGCTGATGCTTTACAATTAACATCGGACAAAATGCTGAATCAAAAATTGATTGATGGGGTTATAAAAGAACCATTAGGAGGCGCACATAAAAACCCATTGGAAACCTTTAAGACGGTAAAAACAGAAATTAAAAAACTGTTTAAAGAACTAAACGAGTTAGACCCTGAAACTAGAATTGAGCAAAGAATTGCCAAATTCAGTTCAATGGGTGTTTATGAATAATTAAAAATGACTAGAGGATTGGATTACTTTCCTCTTCCTTGTAGCATAATTACTACAGTATAAAAAAGGATTTTGATATCCATTGCTAAAGTCATGTTTTCTATATATAGCAAATCAAATTTGAGGCGTTCAACCATTTGATCCACATTTTCCGCATATCCGTACTTAATTTGACCCCAAGAAGTAATTCCTGGTCTTACTTTTAAAAGGTAATTATACTCTGGAGAAATAGCAGTAATTTGATTAATAAAAAACTGACGTTCAGGTCTAGGACCAACTAAACTCATTTCGCCTAAAATAACGTTAAAAAATTGTGGAAATTCATCCAATCTATATTTTCTTAATTGACGCCCTAGTTTAGTAATTCTAGGGTCAGATTCCGAACTAAGTTGAGGGCCCAAAGACTCTGCATCAATAAACATTGTACGGAATTTGTATATTTTAAAAGGCTTACCACCAAGACCGATTCTTTCTTGCTTGTAAATAATTGGTCCTTTAGAGGAAATTTTAACCATCAATCCCAGTAACAAATAAAAAGGACTGAATATCAACATAAAAGCCGAACTAAAAACAACATCAATTAATCTCTTAATGTTTTTTTGCCAAACCGGCATTAATTCAGGATTGATCTCTATTAATGCAGTTCCGAAAATGTAGTTCATTTTAACCGTACCTGTTACTAAATCATACATATCAGGGACTATTTTAAGTTTGACATTATAGGCACCTAGCTCTTTAATTATACTATAATAATGGTCATCATCCCTTTTATTAAAGGCTAAAATCACCTCTTCAATTTGTAATTGATTGACCATATCAATAACTTCATGATTTGACCCTAATTTCTTTAGGCTTCCATTTATCTGTTCTGTAGAATTGTCGTCAGATAAAAACCCTTGAAACAAATAACCTTGAGAATAAGGTTGTTTTTCCAATTCATAATAAATTTTAGTTATCTTATCAATATCCCCTACTAATAAGGTTTTGAACCCTAAGACTCTATTTTTTAATTTCCTTTTAACATCACCTAAAAAAATAAGTCTTGGTATTGAAATGATAAAAAACTGAAGAAAAAAATAAACAATAAAAGATGTTCTTAACAAGGTAACTTTAGACACAAAATCATCTAATATAATTGCAAAGAATATGACCACGCTACCTAAAAAGGTTATTAGGAGGGCATTAGAAACTTCCCTTAACCTTGATTTTTTAAACACATTTTTGTAGCTTCCTAAAAAATAATATATCAATGTCCAGAAAATAGGGATAATGATAATTCCCAAATAGAAATTAATGTCAATTTCTATGTTATATCCTTTGCCAAAAATGGCTTGCTCCATATACTCTTTTCTAAAAATAAAGAATATAATCCAAGCCAATAAAGAAGCAAGAAAATCAATTGAAAAATACTTAATATTTAATAACCTTTTATTCAAAATAAAGCACTTTAATATTGTCTAACATTGCATGATTTTTTGTTCCTATGCCATTATAACTGGCATAAAAAAGTATCCGATAACTAATATTTGACCCATAGGTAGCTGCTACATCCGTTAAGTTTAAATAGACTTTATTCCAAAGACCATTTGTGGTATTCAAATCAACAAAATCATAACTTATGGCTTGAGCGGTATTCAAATTGATAATCTCCAAATTAGTATGGATAATTACATCTGTGTTAAAACTTACCTCCATCCAAATCGATTTTCCGGGTACAAACTTTTCAAAATATGATTTACTAATCATAACAAAGTTCTGAGAATCATTGGATACATCAAAGGCCAAACACCTTCTATTTGCATATTTACCATCCCCTTTACCATCAAGAAAGTAGAAATGAGTTGATCCTGAATCTGTTTTAAAAGTAGGAATTTCACTTTCAAAACTTTCATTTAAGGCAAATTTGGTTCTGTCTACATAACTGAATTTTGGTACAATATTAATTTTTTGACCTCTAATCAAATTCATTGTAGTGTCAAACGGATTATAGAATGGATATATTGTCCTAGTGGCGGCAATTCCGTTTTCTTTTACTCCAGGATAACATCTGACTGATGTTTGTCCTCCTGCCAAAATAGGAATGGAACAAGGCATTTCAAAAGCACCGACTAAGTTGCCATTTGCACTACACCAAATATCAGTGATTTTATCTGTCGAATCAAAATAATTGGTCCCAGAAACAAAACGTGTTTTATGCACGGTTACATAGGAAGGGGTTTCTTCTGTTTTATAATCAGGTTTACAACTGAAAAATAAAATGGAAGTTATACTAAAGAAGAGGAGGCTTTTAAATAATTTTTTGTGCATTCATTAATAATTAAATATGCTAATTCTAATGCTTCCATCCCGTCTTTTAATCCTACAATTGGAGGAGTATCATTCAATATGGCAACGGCGAAATTTCTTAATTCCTGTTCTATGGCGTTTGATTCCTTTATCACAGGTTGGAAATAATTGACCTCTTTCCTCTTTTTATCCTCTGATGGTCTAAAAACAAGTTCTGATTTTGCAATATCCGATTCCTCTAATTCATTAAGATTAAAAATATTGGTTTCTTTTTTTAGTAAGTCAATGGATATATAAGCGTTTTCAACAAAGAAACGCATTTTTCTTTCATTCTTAATAGATACTCTACTAGCCGTTAGATTTGCTACTGTACCGTTTTCAAACTCTACTCTGGCATTTGCAATATCAATTTGGTCGGAAATGACAGGAATACCAACGGCAGAAATTTTCTCAACCTTAGAGTTTACAGTGCTTAGAATTAAATCCAAGTCATGAATCATTAAATCTAAAATCACAGAGACATCAATTCCTCTAGGTTTAAATTCTGATAGCCTATGTGCTTCAATAAATTTAGGATTAATTATATAATCTTTTGCAGCTACAAATGCAGGATTAAATCGCTCTACGTGTCCCACCTGAATTTTTAGGTTTTTGTCCTTAGACAACTCAATTAATTCCCTGCCCTCAGTTACATGAGCAGTGACTGGTTTCTCTATAAAGATGTGTTTTCCTGCGGAAATACATCTTTTTGCAATCTCAAAATGATATTTGGTTGGGGTTACAATATCCACGGCATCTGATAAATTGATTAATTCATCAATGCTATTCACTGCATGAATATTATATTCTTTAGAAATTGAATCTAAAGCATCCTTATCAGTATCAAAAATTCCTATTAATTCAAATTCTGGTATTTGTAAAATATTTTTAAGATGGATTTTGCCTAAATGTCCTAATCCAACTAATCCTATTTTTATTTTTTTATTTATTATGTCCATTATTGCTCAAAAGCTCCAATATCAGGGTTAGAGTCCCTTAATTTATCATTAATATCATCCAAATTACCAGTGTTTGCATCACCTTTATCCTTACAAGGGGAATTTGGTAGAATAGAGTAATCCTCACCTGCAGCATCCTTATATAAAGGATTTTTATTTAATATATTATTATTGTATTGAGGGATAATTTTTGAGTTAAACAAACAATTAAAAATCATTTTCTTTCCATCCAAAGGAGGTACTCCAGAAGGGTAATCAATGGATAATTCTTCCACTTGATTTCCATAAACGATATTATTTGTAAAATTTAAATTTAGAGAGAAGTAAATAAAAGTTCCAGACAAATAAGGGTACTCATAAGCATATCCTTGAACTGAAACAGTTGGGGTCTGGTCTTGACGTATGAAGACTGATTTAGAATTATCAAAAGTATTATTGATCACTTGATAATTACCTCCATCACCAATTACCATACATAGCCTTCCACAATTATAAATTAAACTATTGGTCATAGACATAGAGGAGTGCAACCCTAAATATCCATAACTATTCATATTTTTTATAATGCACTTGCTTAAATTGGTTTTTAAAGTAGAAAAATCATTGGTAAAGGAATCCAAAATGCCGTAATTTCCATTCTTAATAATGGTATGCGTAAGTACAATATTGACTGCAGACGGCCTTAAAATGATTCCTTCCCACTGGCCTGGATTATTTTGATAAGTCCTTTCTAATCTATCCCCTTGAATGACGATCGGTTTTAATTTAGTCCCTTTACAGATTAAAGTCCCGTAAATATCAATCACCGTTCCGTTATGGCAATATACTTTAGCTCCTTCCGGAATGGTCAATGTTCTCCCTTTAGGGACTTGAATATAATCGACAAAAACATAGGGCGAATCCCCAGATAGTGTACCAGAAATCCCAACATTGCGATAATATTTTGCATTCTGACCCCAAGCTTCTAATCTTAAATAATCCGTATTATTGTTGTAATGAATTACCAAAGAGTCATTGATTACAAAAGGAGAAGCTCCATTTGCAGGATCTACCGTAACCTCTACAAATCCATAAATGGAATCATTGCCATTTAATTCGATATCCTTTAATATAGGTCCTGACTTTCCGTT
>Ga0114962_10003485_pt1 | contig 12723 bp, 8 predicted proteins | sample C_130820_MF_Meta_FD_87017 | JGI IMG/M metagenome (GOLD analysis project Ga0114962, IMG submission 87017) | Freshwater microbial communities from Lake Croche, Canada to study carbon cycling - C_130820_MF_MetaG | ecosystem: Environmental > Aquatic > Freshwater > Lake | place: Lake Croche, Canada... | reverse complement strand
CCAGGTATAAAGATTTTTCAATAGATCCTGAATTGTATTATAATACAGAGACAGGAACCCTTTTGTCTAATACCCTTGTGATTGGTAAAGAAAAACTAAAGCCGGTTGTTTATCCAAAGGGTACGAGAAAAAAACACAAGCGTAGTAAAAAATCAAAACACAAAAAGAAGTCTAAAGGGGCTTCAAATGTAAGGGCTAAAAATAAGGGAAAGGGAATAACTAGTAAGCAGTCAAAATCGAGTACTGCTAAAAAGTCAAATACTAAATCTGCTAAACAAAGTAGCGGCAAGACAAGTAAAAAGAGCCAGTCTACAAAGGCAAAAAATGCTAAAAAGACGGTTAAAAAAGGTGCCAATGCTAAAACCGTTGATAAGAAAAGCGGTAGAAAAAAGAAAAAACAACAATAGTTTTTATGGCTGATTAAATGGTATTAAAATTATCCTTAAATTTAGTATCAATTCTAAGATTCATGCCGGCAGCTCCCCAATCAAGCCCATTGGGCATCAATACTTATCAAGGTCCCTGGTCTTATTCGCAAATAAAACATTTGCTAAATAGAACCATGTATGGCGCTAAGGCAGCAGATATTAATTATTTTAAAACAAAGGGTGTTGTTGCAGCTGTTGATGAATTATTAAATGTTCCCAATAGTTTACCCACGCCTCCCTTAAATGATTATAACACGGCAAGTTTAACGGATCCAAATGTTTTACCTGGTGCTACTTGGGTCAATGATGTTTCATTGGATGGGACAATTAATACTTATAGAAGGGCAACTTATAAAAAGTGGTTGTTAAGTGTTTTGGTTGGACAAGAAAGAAACATAAGAGAAAAACTTACTTTTTTTTGGAGTAATCATTTTGGAACAGAAGGAGACACCATCAGCTATGGCTCCATGGTTTACCAACACCATCAAATATTACGTGCTAATTGCGTTGGAAATTTCAAACAAATGGTTCGTGCAGTAACCACCGATCCTGGTATGTTAAGGTATTTAAATGGATATTTAAGCACCAAATATGCACCCGATGAAAACTATGGAAGAGAATTACAGGAGTTATTTACAGTCGGAAAAGATGGTGGTGCAAAATATACCGAGGATGATGTTAAAACAGCTGCAAAAGTATTAACGGGTTGGAAAATAGATGCAGCATTTAATGCAGTTTTTGATAGCACTAGGCATGATACCACCAATAAAACTTTTTCTCCTTATTATAGTAGTAAAACAATTACTGGTAAAACAGGCGCTAGCGGTGCTTTAGAGACAGACGAATTGATGAATATGATTTTTGAAAACACAGATGTTGCAAGATTCATTTGCCGTAAACTATACCGTTATTTTGTTTACTATTATATTGATGCTAATGTTGAGAACAATATTATCAAACCATTGGCAAATACTTTTGTAACCAATAATTACGATATTAAACCTGTTCTTAAACAGTTATTACAGAGCGAACATTTCTATGATAGTTTATATATTGGTTGTCAAATTAAAAGTCCGATAGATCATGTAGTGGGTTTTTTAAGGCAATATGAAATTGTCTTTCCAGATGCGGTAACTGATTATGCAGATGCTTATTATCTGTACAATAATATAGTCAATCAACTCATTTACATGGGACAAAGTCCTGTAGATCCACCAAATGTAGCTGGTTGGCCCGCTTATTATCAGGCCCCTGATTTTAATGAGCTTTGGATAAATGCAGACACTTTACCCAAGCGAAATAAATTTACAGATTTAATGATTGAAACTGGTTATACAAAAAATGGTAAAAAAATTATCATAGATACCATCAAATTTGCAAAAACAGTTTGTACCAACCCAGCAGATCCTAATATTTTAATAGATAGTTTATTTGCATTTTTAGTTTCCACTGATATAGATGCAAGTTTAAAAACGAGCTTAAAAATCCAGTTATTATTAACGGGTCAAACCAGTGATTATTATTGGACAGATGCTTGGAATTTATATTTAACAAGTCCAACGGTTATTAATTTTAATATCGTCAATACAAGATTAAAGGCGCTCATAAAATACATTATGAATTTACCTGACTATCAATTGCAATAATATGGAAAGACGAAAATTCATAAGAAATAGTTTTGCCTTATTAGCACCCACAATGATTGGTGGTAACCCCATACATATTTTACAAAACCATCCAATGCTTGATACTGCGTTGCTTGCCACATCAAGTAATAATAATGTATTGGTGATTATCCAACTTAGTGGCGGAAACGATGGATTAAACACGGTAATACCAATTAGTGAGTATAGTAATTATTACAATGCAAGAACAAATATTGCCATTCCAGAGAAAAAAATCTTGAAGCTGCAAGAAAATGAAGCCACTGGTATTCACCCTGCAATGACTGCCTTGCAAAATTTATATGCTGATGGTAAATTAAATATTGTGCAGTCCGTTGGATATCCACAGCCAAGTTTTTCTCACTTTAGAGCAACTGATATTTGGATGTCTGGCTCAGATAGTAACCAGTATTTAAATTCAGGTTGGGCCGGTCGTTTTTTAAATTATGAAAATCCTGGTTACCCTGATAATTATCCTTCTGCTGAAAAGCCAGATCCCTTAGCAATTCAAATTGGCTCACTTGCAACACTTACTTGTCAAGGACCTGCTGTGAATATGGCTTTGAGTGTTTCGGATCCAGGTTCTTTTTATAATTTATTAGATGGATCCAACGCATCTGTTGCAAATACCAATGCAGGATATGAACTAAGTTTTTTAAGAAATATTTCAAAACAAACCAATTTATATACAGCGCGAATTAAAGCTGCATCTGATAGTGTAAAGAAACAAGTGACTTATCCTGATAATTATTTAGCTTCTCAATTAAAAGTAGTTGCTAGATTAATTAAAGGTGGCCTACAAACCAAAGTGTATATGGTTAACTTTGGAGGATTTGATACCCACTCTGGACAAGTAGTTGCTTCAGATACCACCACCGGCACACATGCAAATTTATTAAAAGTACTTTCGGACTCAATTGCTGCATTTCAATCGGATATGGTAGGACTTGAAATTGAAGATCGAGTTATTGGAATGACTTATTCTGAATTTGGAAGACGTATTGTATCCAATGGAAGTGGAGGAACCGATCATGGATCTGCTGCCCCTTTATTTTTATTTGGGAAAAATGTTAGAGGTGGCGTTTTTGGAAACAATCCAACCATACCAGCCAATGCAAATGTAAACGATAATGTACCCTACCAGTATGATTTTAGAACTGTCTACAGCACCATTTTACAAAACTGGTTTTGTGTAAATGCTACTGGCCAAACAGAAATTTTATCCAAGCAATATCCATTACTCCCATTGATTAATGCAAGTGTTTGTGGAATCAATGATAAAAGTTCCACCTTTGCAAAAGAGGCGCTTGTGTATAATTATCCAAATCCGTTTACAAGTTTTACAAAAATTGAATTTAAATCAAAAGGGGGTCATACATTATTGCAATTATTAGACGGTAGTGGCACTATTTTAAAAGTATTGGTAGATGCTACCTATAATTATCCAGGTATGAATAGCTATGGTTTATATGGAACAGGATTAACACCAGGTGTATATTATATTCGTTTACAAAACGAGGACAAGGTTTTTGTAAAAGCTATTATTAAAATGTAAAAGCCCCACAATTACTTGCAGGGCTTTTAAAAATATTTAATTCACATAACCTTTAAGGATTGTGCATGCTAAATCCTTAAACTCTATAATAGTCAGCTTTCCAATTTTGAATGGCTAATTTAATTTCTTTATTTGATAAATTTTCTTTGATGGCTCTATCAAGTAAAGCTAGGTATTCACTATCGCTTGCAAAACGCAATGCAATAATTTGTTGAATTTTTAATTCAGCTGGAAACGCTTTTCCAGTCATTATATAATAACGCAAAGCTTCTTCGGCCTTTATAGCACGGTCCTGCGCTTTTAATGGAAAAGTTCTAATATAAATCCATAAAATTGCTAAAATGACTGCAGCTAAAACCAATAAAGAAGCTAGGTATTTATTTTCTGGCGTTGCGCGTAATAGATAATTAATAGATCCACCAATTAAGGCAAGGATGGATAACATGCCTAGATAATGAAACCCTGGGACCATTTGTGCATGGTTTTTATAATTTTGTTCTTTCATAATTTAATTTTTATTGTTGGTCGAAAGTTAGTCTAATTTAATAAGCAATTGTTAAATCTATTTTACTCTTTTTAAATCTAAATCTTGGAAATCAAAACTAAAATCGGTCAAAGGAGAAATGGGTTTCATGGTCATACCTGATGGCTTGCCATCCATATCCGTTGTAAACATAACAAATGCATCCGCATCCATACTGCGGTCGGTCCATCTAACAATAAGGGTGTTGCCTTTGTAAGGAAATAGTTCGCCTTTTAATTTAGGAGATCTTTTACTAGCCATCCAAGCCTTGCCATTGTTATTGCTAATGACCATCTCCCCAAACCAAGTGTCTTTATACGAACCCACATAAGGAGTAACATTAAAACCACCACTTGCTTTTGCTTGTTCTGATTTAATACTTTTTTCTACTTCTTCATTTATTTTTTTAGCTTCTGCCTCCCCATTGTCCACTCGGTCTTTCATTATTTTTACCCAATTGTAACCGCTTACTCCTAAATAACTATCCTGAATGGTTCTACTAATAGCATTAAAGGCTGCGCCAGATTGTTGATTGGTAAATACAATAATACCTAAGTTTAATTCAGGAAACATTACTACCTGTGTAACAATACCTGCTAAACCACCGGTGTGCGTTACCTGCTTGTACCCTTTCACATCACTTAAAAACCAACCTAACCCATAGGCTGCAAAGTGCGTATTATATGGAGCCGCAGCCCTTGTATTAATAATGGTTTGAGCACTCCAGGTTTCCTCATGTACTTCATCGCTAAATATTTTTTGTTGTAAGCCATCGCCATATTTTCCATGATTCATTTGTGCAATCACCCACTTACTCCAATCGGTTACATTGCTCCAAATTCCTCCCGCCGCATTCGCACTCTCACTCCAATCAATATCCAACACCTGTAATTTACCATCTACAGGTGCATGAGGACGAATGCTATTGCTTTTATCTTTTAAACGATATAAAGAAGCGGCAGTGGCACTCATGCCCAATGGTTTCATAATTCGTTGTTCTACAAAATCCTCCCAACTCATTCCACTTGCTTTGGCAACTACTTCCCCTGCAACAATATATAAATTGTTGTCATAATCATATTTTGTTCTAAATGCCGAAACAGGTTTTAAGTATCTTAAATTATGAATGATATCTTTTTTAGTAAAATCACTTACGTCTGGAAACATCATTAAATCACCAGCGCCTAAACCAAGACCACTGCGATGCGTTAATAAATCACGAATGGTAAAAGCATCTGTTACGTAGGGATCATACATTTTAAACTCAGGAATATAATCGGTTACTTTGTCATTCCATTTTATTTTTCCTTCGTCTACTAGAATTCCCAAAGCTCCTGCTGTCATGGCTTTGCTATTAGAAGCCACACCAAACAAAGTATTTTCATCCACTTTTTTTCCGGTTTTTAAATTGGCTACACCGTATCCTTTTGCATGAATGAGCTTACCATCTTTCACAACGCCTACTGCAATACCTGGTACATTAAATGTTTTTAAAACCAATTCGGTAAGCGAGTCTATTTGATTGCTGCTAATGGGGTTATTAGTTTGTGCAATACTTGTTTGCATCAACAATAAATGCAATGCAATGATTTGAAAAACTTTTTTCATAACTAAATTTAACTTTTTGGTGTTATTTATTCTATTAAATCTAAAAAACTATGTATAAATATCGCTTTTTTATTATTGGCCTTAAACCACTTTAAAAATTGCAACATATCTTTTTCTGCAATCGCGACACAACCTGATGTGGGTGTGTAATTTTCATCTGCTACATGAAAAAAAATTGCACTTCCTTTTCCTTTTACTACAGGCTGCGTATTGTATTCAATGACCATGCAATATTTATAGTCAATACTTTTTAATTTTAAATGTTCAAAGGATTTTGCATTTGTTTCGCCACGAACATATTTGTTGTAATCAATTGAACTGCTGTCATCTATCCATTTATCCAAGGAGTCCACTTGTTGAAAAGGAATTTTAGTATCTACATTTGCTTCGTAACTATATAATTGTCCCAAAGCATATAATCCATTTGGTGTTTTACCATCTCCCTCTATTTTTTCATTTTCTTGCGCAAAACCATTTCGACCTATGCTTGCTCTAACTGGCGGAATAACCATTTCCCATCGGCCTTCTTTTTTCTCAAGGCCCGTAACCAAATGCAATGTATCATTGTCTTTCTGATAAGTAAAAACAAGCTGGTTTACTTTACTAAAATTATTTTTATAAAAATTAACATATCCAATGACATGTTTGACCACAAAAAGCGAATCGGCGTTTTGTCCAATTGCAAGGAATGAACTAAATATGATAACAACAGAAAACAGGATTTTTTTCAAAATAAAAACATTGTTTACAAGGAATACCTGAAATTAAGAAATATAAAATAGGGGAACCGTAATTTTTTTATTATTTAAGGAATAAGATGGCTGCATTATCATATTCTTTAAACCTTCTTGCATAGTATTTGTTAACTTGCATAGCTATGATAGGGCATCGTTTTGTAAATTTTATTCCAGGAGAAAACTCCAAGTCCAAATTTGAACAAATGTTGGATATCTTCACGCAATTGCTTAATTATACCAGTGGGGATGCAAGTGAAGCATTGGATTGGATGAACCAATTGGATCGCACCCATAAGTTTACGGACGACAATTATGGAGTAGGAGATTTTATAGAGGACTTAAAGCAAAACGGATACTTAAAAGAAAATCCACAGGATGGAAAATTTGCCATTACCGCAAAAACAGAGCAAACCATTCGTCAAAAAAGCTTAGAAGAGATTTTCGGAAAATTAAAAAAAACAAAACAAGGCAATCACAGCACCACTAAAGTGGGTCCAACGGGTGATATTAATTCAGATACCCGCTCTTTTCAGTTTGGTGATTTAATGGAGCAAATAGATTTTACAGAGAGTATTAAGAATGCACAAATTAATAGAGGTGTAGATGCATTTTCCATGCACGAGGATGACTTAGTCATTAGAGAGGCCGATTTTAAAACGCAAACATCTACGGTGTTAATGATAGATATTTCACATTCCATGATTTTATATGGAGAGGATAGAATCACACCGGCAAAGAAAGTAGCCATGGCTTTGTGTGAACTCATCACTAAAAAATATCCAAAAGACACCATTGATATTGTCGTGTTTGGTAATGATGCATGGCAGGTAGAAATTAAGGATTTACCTTATTTACAAGTTGGACCATATCATACCAATACCGTTGCTGGGCTTGAATTAGCCATGGATATATTGCGTAAGCGCAAAACGGCGAACAAGCAAATATTTATGATTACCGATGGCAAACCAACCTGTTTAAAAATAGGTGGTAAGTATTATAAGAATAGTTTTGGATTGGATCGTAAAGTGGTGAACCGTTGTATTAATTTGGCAGGTCAGTGTAAAAAATTAAAAATACCCATCACCACATTCATGATCGCATCGGATCCGTATTTGCAAAAATTTGTAGAAGAGTTTACAGAGATGAATAATGGTAAAGCCTACTTTGCTTCATTGGACAATTTAGGTAGTTTTATATTTAATGATTTTGAAAGTGGCAAAAGAAAAACAGTGTATTAATTATGAGTAAGAAAATAGACATCACAAAAATTTTAACCCTAGGAGATTTAAAAAAATCGGGTTATCAACCAAAGTCCATCAAGGACGAGGTAAGAGACAATTTAATTGCCAGTATTCAAAATAAGGAAAACGCATTTGAAGGTATCTTAGGATATGAGGATACGGTTATCCCCGACGTTGAGCGCGCTTTATTAAGCCGACACAATATTTTGTTTTTAGGATTGCGTGGTCAAGCCAAAACAAGAATGGCGCGTCAAATGGTGGATTTGTTGGACGAATACATTCCAACCGTTGCTGGTTCTGAGGTAAATGACGATCCATTACAGCCCCTAAGCAGGTTTGCGGTAGACTTAATAGCCGAGCATGGCGACAACACTCCTATTCATTGGGTACATAAAAGTGCGCGTTATGGTGAAAAGTTAGCAACACCCGATGTGAGTGTATCGGATTTAATTGGCGACATTGATCCTATTAAAGCAGCCAATTTAAAATTAAGTTTTGCAGACGAAAAAGTAATTCACTATGGAATTATACCAAGAAGCAATAGAGGCATATTTGTAATTAATGAGTTGCCGGATTTACAAGCAAGAATTCAGGTTTCTTTATTTAATATTTTACAGGAAGGCGATATACAAATTCGTGGATTTAAATTGCGCATGCCACTAGATATTTTATTTGTGTTCACAGCCAATCCCGAAGACTATACCAATAGAGGAAGTATTGTAACACCCTTAAAGGATAGAATTGAAAGCCAAATTTTAACACACTATCCAAAAAGTATTGAAACTTCTTTGGCCATTACGGAACAAGAAGCAAATATTTTACCAACGCAAAAAGATAAAGTAGCAGTAAGTGATTTGGTAAAGCGTTTAATTGAACAGGTTTCTTTTGAAGCAAGAACCAATGAGTTTGTAGATAAAAAAAGTGGCGTGAGTGCACGTTTAACCATTGCTGCCTATGAGGCTGCGGTAAGTAGTGCCGAAAGAAGAGCGATTATACATAATGAAAAACATACTCAAATTTGGATCAGTGATTTATCGGGCATTATTCCTGCCATCACGGGGAAAATTGAATTGGTGTATGAAGGAGAGCAAGAAGGTCCTTATGAAGTAGCATTAAACTTATTGAATAAATCTATTCGCACTTTATTCGTTTCCTATTTCCCTAATCCAGATGAACTTAAAAAGAAAAAGCCAGTAAAAAAATCGGCTGAAGGCACAGTGCAAAAGCAACCAGAAAATCCATATGCTTTAATTACAAAATGGTTTGATGCAGGCAATCATTTGGATTTATTATTGGATATGAAAGATGAAGACAAAGTAATTGCACTCTATAAAGTAGATGGCTTATTTGGCATCGTTAAAAAACACTTCCCACAAGCCGATGAAAAACAAGCGGCTTTATTAATGGAGTTTGTATTACATGGACTATCTGCATATTCCTTGATCAGTAAAAAAATGATTGATGGAAAAATTGAATTCAAAGATTTGATGGGAAGCATGATGAATTTGGGTTCCATGAATTTTGAAGAGGATGATTTTACAGATTATTAATAAAATATTGATAATCAATAAATAAATACAAAAAAGGCCGGTTTTAGACTGGCCTTTTTTGGTTGTAACTGGTTTTATGCTTACTTTTGTTCCATCATCAAGAACCCTTTAGTGGGTACCAACCGAGAGAGTTTAACTCCGCGGTGGTAAAATAGATGAGGTCATTAACGCCAAAATAAAATAAACCATGTTTGTACAACATCTCTCCCCCTTATCTCCTGTCCCTTCAACTAGTATTGTAAAAAAATCCGAGGATTTTGAATTAAGCATTCTTACAAAATCTACAACCAAAATTACTGGAACCTTACAATTCCAATATTTGAATCAAAGTTTTAATGCGCATATTGTTATTACCCCTTCTACTATTAAAATACAAGCAGCACAATCGTCTCAGGGCATCAATCTGCATGCACCCATTATTCCAAACACAGAAGTTACAGAAAATAATTATTTATTAAACGGTGCGCTCACAAAACAAGGACATCAAAATATAGTATGGCTACTTTTAGATTTTATTCATTTGTATAATTTATTAAGATTAAAACCAAATGCTATCGTAGCAATATATAGGGAAGCTTTTTCCCAATTTAAAACGATACAACCAGCTATAGTTTTTGGAAAAGTTATTGCAAACACTGAAATAGCGAATACTTTTTCTGACATCCTAATCCAAAAATGGAAACGTAACTTTAAATATCAATTTGGTAATCCTTTGGATTTATTAAACTGCGTTGAAAATATAATAGCTCATTATCCCCTGCAGTTAAACAAGCATAATAATATCCTTGAAGACTTAAATACACATTCGGTGTATTTAAATACCTTAAACTAAATTGTTTTTCATTTGCTTTATTTATCTTACAGCAAATTATTTTATATGCGTAAGATTTTTTCTTTATGTGTTTTGTTGTTCATTGTATTCACTACTATAAAGGCACAAACCATTCCAACGCCTTTAAGTCATTTTGGCTTTAACATTGGCGACAATTATCATTTAGCCACTTATTCTCAGACGGAGGCATATTTTAAAAAATTAGCTGCTGCTTCTAATAAAGTAAAATTGCAAGTGATTGGTAAAACGGAGGAGGGTCGTGATCAATACATGGTTATTGTTTCAGATCCAAGTAATATTAAACAATTAGAAAAATACAAATCCATCTCGCAAAAATTAGCGCGCGCCGAAGGGTTGTCAGAAGAGGAAGCAAAGCAATTGGCAAAACAAGGAAAGAGTGTGGTATGGATAGACGGTGGCTTACACGCAACCGAAGTAGTGGGTGCGCATCAATTGATTCAAACATTGTACACTGTATTAACTAGGGATGATGAAGAAACAAAACGCATTTTAAAATCTACTATTATTTTATTTGTTCATGCCAATCCGGATGGACAGGAATTGGTTTCCAATTGGTACATGCGCAATGCCGATACGTTAAAAAGAACGACCGAGAATTTACCACGCTTATATGAAAAGTATATCGGACATGATAATAACCGTGACTTTTTCATGCTAAATATGAGTGAATCAAAAAACATGAGTCGTCAACTATATATTGAATGGATGCCACAAATTTTATACAATCACCACCAAACAGGTCCTCCAGGTACGGTGGTAGCAGGTCCTCCTTATCGCGATCCATTTAACTATGTATATGATCCTTTATTGGTAACGGGTATTGATGCAGTAGGTGCTGCCATGAGCAGTCGTTTAAATGCCGAAGCTAAACCTGGCTATACCATGAAGAGTGGTTCGGTATATTCTACATGGTGGAATGGTGGATTAAGAACGGCAGCATACTATCATAATATCATTGGTTTGTTAACGGAGATTATTGGTAACCCCACCCCTAGTAAAATTCCATTGGTGCCAAACAGATTAATTCCAAATAGTGCAACACCTTATCCAATAGAACCACAAACCTGGTACTTTAAAAATTCTATTGACTATTCGGTTTCTTTAAATTATGCCGTTTTAAATTATGCATCCAGATACAAGGATGAATTATTGTATAATATTTTTACCATGGGCAAGCATAGCATTGAAGCAGGAAGTAAGGATACTTGGACCAAGTCGCCTAAAAAAGTGGACTTATTAAATGAAACATTTAAGTTAGATAAAAAAGAAATAAAAGGGGATACTTTACCTGTTGATTATTTTAGTAAAGTATACAAAAACAAAGAACTAAGAGATCCAAGAGGATATATTATTCCAGTTGATCAATCTAGAACGGCTACTGAATTTATCAATATTTTAATCAATAGCGGTATTAAAGTACAAAAAGCAAAACAACCATTTACCTATGCTGGAAAAAAATATGAACAGGGTACTTATATTGTTAAAACCAACCAAGCTTTTAGACCGCATGTATTAGATATGTTTGAGCCACAGGATCATCCCAATGATTTTCAATATCCAGGTGGACCACCCGTTCGTCCTTATGATGCAGCAGGTTGGACACCGGCATTTACGATGGGTATTCAATTTGATAGAATATTAGAAGACTTTGATGGTCCTTTTGAAACCGTTGCCTATGGGGATGTTCAACAAAATTCCAGCTATGAAGAGGTTCCTAGTCATAGTAATAAAATAGGCATTACTTTTTCGGTAAAGGATAATGCATCATATATTGCAGTGAATGAATTTTTATCAAAAGGGGCTATTGTATATAAAAATAAGGACAATTATTTTGTAGCAATAGATGATAAAGATACACTTGGCATTAACCGCATGAGCAATAAATTATGGAAAGAAAATAATGTTTCTTTTGTGGAAGTTGCAGAAAAACCAAAAGACGCAAACCTAATTGTAAAACCACTTCGAATTGGTTTATGGGATAAATACGGCGGTTCTATTTCTTCGGGTTGGGTAAGATGGATTTTTGAGCAATATCATTTTCCATTTAATTTAACCTACGCATCTGCCATTGATGCAGGCAATTTAAACGACAAGTATGATGTAATTGTTTTTGTGGAAGGCGCCATACCATCTATTCGAACGGAAGCTGCTTCATCGGAAGAAAAAGATCCAAAAGAAGCCGATATTCCTGCGGAGTTTAAATCACAACTAGGAAGTATTACAGCACAAAAATCTATTCCAGCATTAAAACAATTTTTAAATAATGGAGGAAGGGTAATTACCATTGGATCTAGTGCTAATTTAGCCTACCACTTAAATTTACCAGTACGCAATGCATTGGTAGAAATGGTGAATGGAAAAGAAAGACCTTTACCAGGTGAGAAATTTTATATTCCAGGTAGCGTTTTGCAAGTAGATGTTGACAATAACTACATACCTAATTGGGGCATGAATAATAAAGCGGATGTATATTTTTCTGCGAGTCCTGTTTTTAAATTAGCGCCCGAAGCCATTGCTCAAAAAGAAGTAACACCATTGGCATGGTATGCATCTGCAACAACATT
>Ga0114962_10003484_pt1 | contig 12724 bp, 13 predicted proteins | sample C_130820_MF_Meta_FD_87017 | JGI IMG/M metagenome (GOLD analysis project Ga0114962, IMG submission 87017) | Freshwater microbial communities from Lake Croche, Canada to study carbon cycling - C_130820_MF_MetaG | ecosystem: Environmental > Aquatic > Freshwater > Lake | place: Lake Croche, Canada... | reverse complement strand
CGCCCGCGGCGCGCGCGGCGTGCGTCGGCGCTGGCGGCATGCCGACGGACGAGTGGAACACATGCTTCCACTCGATCTCGCGCGTCTTCTGGTACCACGCGTACGTGTACGAGCTGCTCGACGAGCACCGCGACGACTTCGGGCTCAGCACCGTGCAGCGCACGCAGGACGCGGTGGCCGCCAAGGGCGGCGCGCACGCGCCGGGCAAGCTCGCGCTGCTGGACATCCTCAAGCTCGTGTACCGCTACAACTACAGCGTCGCGTAGCGCCGGAAGCCAAAAAAGATGACGATCGGGTGCAGCACCTCAAGCGGAAGCCAAAAAAACTCTGGGGCCGCATGTGTGCGGCTGCGGCCGGCGGCGCGCAGATGACGATCGACTCGGGGTGGGTGCAGCACCTCAAGCGCGAGTGCCCCGGCGCGTTCCGGCCGACGCTCGCCGCGCGCCCGACGACGTGGTTCATCGACGGGCAGATCAAGCTGATGAAGGGCGAGTGGGTCAACACGTGGGAGCTCTTCCTGCAGCGGCAGTTCCTGGACACGATCGACCGCGCGTTCGAGCACAACGCGTCGGTCGTCGTGCTCGGCTTCGACGACTACACGCACGTCCCGCTCTGCAAGGGCATGACGCAGCGCGCGCGCAACGCGAAGCAGGTCGCGTTCGCGTGGGACGAGGTGAGCCCGCTGCCGCCGAAGCCGCCCGAGGACTGGGCCAGCTGCATGCGCTGCCGCGCGTTCAAGGTCAGTGTCATCAAGATGCTCGTGCGCAACGTCAGCCGCATCTACAAGAACCACGACAAGACGGTGATCGTCGACTGGATGGGCCCGCCGGTCGTGCTCGGGCGCGCGCTCGAGCTCGACGGGCGCGCGCTCCCCGCAGAGGTGCTCGCCGCGGACGCGCGCCGCGGCGAGTGCGACATCAAGGCGCTCGCGTGGAGCGCGTTCGGCGCGCTCGTCGTGCAGTCGACCGACGGCGACTTCGTCCCGCTCGCGCTCGTGCACTGCGAGGCGCACGCGGACCGGCACGTCTTCCTCGAGCGCATCGAGACGCGCGTCAGCGCGGGCACGAAGCGCACCGCGCTCGGCGCGACGAAGCGCCGGATGGAGTTCGTGTGCGTGCGCGAGCTGTGCACGCACGTGCAAGGCGCGCTCCGGCAGCACGCCGCGCCGTGCCGCGCGTTCGCCGTGCTCGTCGCGCTCACCGGCTGCGACTTCAGCCAGTCGATGCCCGCGATCGGGCCGGCGAAGCTGTGGAGCGCGCACGCGCTGCTGCACAAGGTCGACCTCGAGTCCGAGGCCGGCGTGCTCGCCGCGATCGCGCTCGCGTACCAGTTCACCTTCAGCAAGCACGTCCGCACGCGGCCGTTGCTCGAGCTCAGCGGCGCGCGCACCGCCGACGCCGCGCTCGCGGCGTACACGGGCGTCGCCGACGCGATCGCGAGCAACGCCGCCGTCGCGCAGAAGACGAGGGGCGCGATGTGGCCGCCCGCGGACGCGCGCCGGCACGCCCGCAACGTGCTGTGGACGCTGCAGTACTGGTCGGAGCTCGAGCGCTGGCCGGACCCGCTGCAGGCGAAGTTCGGGTTCGCCGTCGACGCCCGCGGCCTGTGCGCGTATGCCTAAGGCCGCGAGTGTTGTGTGTCATTACCTGTGAATAAACTCGCGGTGTAAACCTGTGTCTCGCGTATAAAAGACCGGGTCGTTGTGTTGATGTCTGCCGCTATCCAGGACAACATAGAGGTCATGGTGGATCCGAAATCGCACATCCCGCATTTGCTGCTGTGGGTGGCCGGCGCCGGCATGACGATAGCCTATGCCGCCAATTCGTTGCAACCGGACAACTTGCGCAGCGTGGCGCTGACGAACCTCAAAATGCTGCGCCCGGCCGACCTCGTGTCGCCGGCGGCGTCGACACGCGTGGCCCTGTTGCGGAGGTGGCGCTGCACGACGGTCGCTGGGGCGGTGGTGCCGGGCGACCCCTGGGGCCCCGACAGCATGTGCCGCTGCATCAGCAAACATGCAGACGCAGCGTGCAGCAGCCTCGAGACCTGCAAGGAGTTCGAGGACAAATGCTACGCCCAGGTCGTGCCGGTGTACGGCCAAGTGTACGCGGGGGTGGACACGAGTTCGCTCAACATCGTGATTGCGTTTTTCTTGATCCACATTGCGGTCCTGCTCAACATGGCCGCCGAAACGGCCAAGGAAAAGGCCGCGTCGCATGAACCGGCCACGGGAAAGCCCGCGGCGGTAATATCAACCACCCAAGAAGATGAAGTGGCGTACAGAAAAGGTCTGGATGGCTCAACCGCGGATGTTGCGTCAGCAAATGCGAATGATGCGTATTTGCCGGCCGAAGCATATGCTGCCAACGACAGATTCGATCTCGGTAATACAGATCCTCTTTATGCAAATAGTCGCGTTCCATCGGTTGGGTATGCATCAAAATTTTCCGCAAACGGCAACATCATGAGGAATTTCGCGACATTTGGCCCAAAATATCAAAAAGTAAATGGAGTTACGTACGAAGGTGATCAGCCACTGGAAGACACGGACGTACTGGTCAATGAAGGTGAACCTTTAGTCGGCGGCAGTGCAAACACAGGTCTTGCCGACCACAGGAATAAACTAGCAGAAACATACGCAGCCAGATTTGCACAGTTCATGAAACAACCGCTCCTCCGGCTGGCCTTGATGGCCGTGCTGGCGGCTACGTGCTTCGGTTTGACCGTCTGGCGGCAGACCAATCTGATCGACAATATCAAGGAAAAAGAGCAAAAGTGCGACCTTGAGAACCCGTGCGTGACGCAGGACTTCCTGTCGGCCTTTCTGTTCGCTGTGACAATCCTGGACCTCGGCATGTGTCTCGTAATTGGTATCATGGAAGCCGTGAAAATTGATGGTCAAAACCCTTTCGTGCACTCGGAGTTTGCAATCTCGACATGGGAAGACCTGCACAACATGCTCGCGTTCATGCTGCTCGCGGCAAGCTTCAGCGCGCAGAGTGGCGTGCACGACGACACGACGGTGCTCTTTGACGTGCTCGTGGTCTTGTTCATCGGGTTCATGCAAAGCGTGCAGCACAACATCATGCTTATCAAGGAAGTGTTCATCAAGCATTGCATGAAGGATGTTACTTCGTTTGTGCAGTTGACGGACACACAACACACAACGTACTCGGTCAGCGACACGATTCTCTCGTTCTTTCTCTACACTCGTTTATTCATATTCGTCATCATAACCGGTAGCAGCTTCGTCTTTTTCGAGCGCCTCGACACGAGCGTCGGGGCGGGCGGAACGACCGCGAGCTGGAACGGGTACATGCGCTTCGTGGCCTCGCTCGTCTCGCTGACGCCGAGCTTCTTCGGGGACATGTCGTACGAGGCCGTGCACAGTTTCTACCTGAAAAGGACAAACGAGCACGTGGTGTACAGCGGAGCAGCGACGTGGCGGCGCACGGTATACCTCATGTACATCATCGTGTTCGTGCTGGTCTCGTTCAAGACGTATCCCGTCGTCAGACCGGTGGCCACTTGAGCTACTCGTCGGGCGCGTCGAGCTCGAGCTCGGGGCGCTTGCGCTTCTGCCGCGTCGACGTCGCGTCCGCCATGCGCATTTCGAGGTCGAGCACTCTGCACGTCTCGGAGTCGCGCACGAGGGAGACCCGCAGCCGCTTGTACGCGCCGCAGCAGCCGGCGCTGAGCTGGCCGAGGGCGCAGGGCGCGCCGTCGGGGCCGGCGCGGTTGGCCGCGCACAGCGAGAACGCGAGCTGCGCGCTCGCGGCGTCCGTCGCGTACACCTGCTTGGTGCTGTGCCAGTGCACGCCGGCGGCCTTGCGGTGCACGACGAGGTCGCCGGCGACGAGCGGGGCGTCGGACGCGCCCGGGGCGCGCAGGAACGCGCGCACCTCGGCGGCGTCGAGCGCGTCGAGGCAGAGGAGCGCGTTCACGTCGAGGACGAGCGCGAGCGCGACGAGCGGGTGCACGTCCTCGGCGGAGAGCAGGACGTTGCCCGCGTACGTCTTGATGATTGCGCCGACTGCGTCGACCGCGAGCGCGACGTTCATGAAGAGCAGCGCGCGCGCGGGGTCGTCGACCTGGAAGCAGCGCAGCAGGACGTCCGCCGGAACGAAGATGTCGTCGCGGAAGCCCTCGCTGTTGTGTGTGCGCGCGTTGCTGATGAGGACGCCGCCCTCGTGCGCAAACGCGCACGCGTCGGGGCCGAGGCCCTGCGCCGCGAAGCAGCGCATGTCGCTCGACGAGTCGAGGCCGCCCTTCATCGCGGGGTAGTCGTTGCGGTACTGCGCCGCGCGGCGGTCGTAGTCGTCCTCGCTGGCGGGCAGCCGCGGCAGCACCGCGGCGAGGTCGAGCGACGCGGACAGCACCTTCATTTTCTTGAGCTTGAGCAGGTAGCCCTTGGCGGCGGCCTCGACGTTGCCGCTCGCGATCTGCAGCGCGACGAGCGTGCCGACGCCCACGGCCTCGTCGCCGTTGGCGGCGGCGATGATCTTGGGCGGGTCCCAGAAGTCCTCGCGCAGGAAGAAGCTGAGCGCGAGCCCTGGCTCGAGGACGCCGCCGCTCTCGTCGGCGTCGACGCGCGCGCCCTTGTCCTTGTTCGTCTTGCCCTTTTCGAAGCTGTACATCCTCAGGCGCCCGTCGTCGCCGGCCTCGTAGAGCGCCTTGCCGGCCTCCTCCTTCTGCCCGCTGCGCTTGGACGAGTTGTACGGCACCTTGCCGAACCCGGGCTGCGAGAGCCCGACGAGCAGGAACTTGGCGATGACGAACTCGCGCGTGCCGCGCGCGGCGTCGAACTCGGCGCGGCTCGCGGGGAGCCTGGTCAGCGCGACCGCGACGGCCTCGATGTCGGGCTGGTTCTGGGCGATGTTCGTGCCGCAGCGCAGCGGCGCGGGCGTGCGCGGGGCGAGGTACTCGAGCGTTGGCGCGAGCATTGCCGGCGCGAGCACTTCGGGCGCGAGCATTTCCGGGCGCGCGTTGTTTGCTCTTATTTGCGTAGGTTGCATTTTTTAGGCCTTTGCGCATTTTTTAGGCTTTTGCGCAGCGCCGCTTCGTTTCTACGACACCGCGGCGCCTCTTCGTTTTTTACAACACCGCCTTTCTCTGAATCTGTGTCGACTTTGTCCTTCCACCGGCGGCTGATGGAGGAGACCAGCAGCTCGGCCGAGCTCGTCGTGGTCATCCGGGCCGTCGTGTTCGCTGGACATGACGTCGTGTTCGCCGGGGAGCAGGACCGGCGCCACAAGTTCGGCGTGCGTCTGCTGCGCGTGCTCGGCTGCGGGCTCTCGCTCACCGAGCCGTGCGCGCAGCACGCGATGCTGCTGTGGACGCTGGCGGTCGGCGCGGCGGGCCGCCGCTGGGACATGGGCGCGTGCGTCGCGTGTCTCATGGTGAGCGCGAAGATGCACGAGCTCGGCGGGGGGTTCGGGCTGCGCCGCTTCGAGAACGCGTGCGTCAAGGTGTTTCAGTCGCGCGAGCAGACGCAGCGCGCGCTCGAGTGGACGCTGCAGCAGGACACGGGCACGGTCAGCGGGCACTTCCGCTACCTCGCGTGCGCGCTGCGCCTCTTCGAGTGCGTCGACCTCACGCGCGAGGTCGCCGCCGTCTCGCGCGAGACGCTCAAGCACGCGGAGCTGCACGTTCTCTTCACGCTCTTCCCGGGACAGTGGTACCACTACTTCATCGAGTTGTACGAGTATTTATTTGCAAAAACAGCGGGCCTGTCCGCGGACGCGCGAATGCACGTCGCGCTCAGCGTGTGCGGCATCGAGGACGCGTGATTGCTAGCTAGCTAATAAACTTCACTCAGCAGTCGTTTCCGCGGCGTCGGCGGGCCCGTCGGATCGCAGGGAATCCTCGTCCTCGTGCACGACGAGCTTCTCCTTGAGCAGCGTCATCTTGCACTCCGCGGTGCGCACGCGCTTGCGCAGGTCCTGCATGCGCGCCTGCAGCACCGCGTGCTCGAGGTTCTTGAGCGGCCGCGCCTTGCGCTGCTTCGCGACGCCCTTGGCCCTCGCGGCGCCCTTGACGCGGGCGTTCTGAAGGATGGCAGGCTCTGTCTGTGCGGCGACGGTCTCTTCGGGCATTTTCGCGTTTCGTGCCGCGCGCGGCTCTTGGATAGTTTGCACCGAAAACAGGCTTTTTTTAACGCGGGTTTTTAACTTTTTTTAACGCGGGTTGAGTTACTTGTCGTGTATTTTCGTCGACAGCATCGCCGCGAGCTCGACGGACTTGAAGAACATCGCCGCCGTGCGTAGGTCGACGTCGTGCGTGTCGTCATCGCGCCGCACGCGGCTCGCGAGGAGCAGGTCCTGGCTCAGCGCGCGCACGTCGCGCAGCAGCGTGCATATGACGACCCTGTGCTCCTGCGAGTGCTCCTGGATGTGCTCGACGATCGAGGCGAGCGAGCAGTGCTCGTGCGCGTCGAGGTACTGCGGGAGGACCTCGTGCACCTGCTGCGCGATCTCGGCGACGCTGAGCTTGCTGATGTTCTCGTGCACGTACTTGAGCACCTCGTTGATCTGCGTGTTGCAGCCCCCAGCGTACTTGCAGAGCAAGCACGGCGTGCGCGGCGCGTCGTCGACGTCCATGTCCGCAGCGAACGGCGCTTTAATACGCCCGCGCTTTTTTTCGCATTTATGCCATACGTGCGGTCGCGCAGGCGCGCGGACGCATGTCTGCGAGGCCGCAGCGGAAGAGCGCAGTCGACGCCATCGCAAAGATCCGCGAGGTGCTCGAGTGGGAGTCGTGCACCGAGTCGAGCGAGGCCTTCAAGGCAGCGGCCGCGAGGATGGAGGACGAGTTCAGGAGCGCGAAGCGCCGCCGCACGGCGCTCGCGCACAGCATGCTGACGACGCCGACGAAGGCGGACTCGGAGGACGACGCGGAGAGCGAGAGCGACGCGGAGAGCGAGAGCGACGCGGACAGCAGCAGCGCCGAGGACAGCTCGGAGCAGAGCTCGTCGGACATGTACTCGGACCCCGGCTCGGGCGAGGAGGACGACGCCGACGACGGCGCCGCGCCGCTCGGCTCGCCCGTGTAGTTACGTAAACTGTTTGCAATAAACGCGTAAAAAAAACTGAGCCGCCTATGCCGGCGGCGCGCGGCGCGGGCGGCACATGCTGCCGATGCGCGAGCTCCACGCGGCGTGCCTCGACGCGCTCGACGCGCGCGAGAGCACGACGCGGCTGATCCTCGGCTGGCTGAACTGCAGCGAGAGCGACGGCGTCGTGTGCGAGACGAGCCGCTACAGCGACATGCACCTCTTCGGCCTGGGCCTCTCCTACGTGCTGTGCACGCACGACCCGCTCGGCACGCGCACGTACGACGCGCGCGAGGAGCTCGGCGCGTTCCACGCGCTGCTCACGAACGGGATCGACCTCCGCGCGTGCTCGTGGCTCGAGCTGCGGCAGCTCGTGCGCGCGCTGCAGACGTCGTACACGAAGCTCCTGACGTACGACCGCGGCGCAGGCTACGACTGCCGCGTCGACGTGAGCAACTACGTGCTTGCGCTGATGACGCGAGTCGGCGAGCTGCTCGGCACCATGTTCCTGTGGGAGACGCTCTCCGTCGAGGAGCAGGTGCGCTGCTCGGAGCACTACGAGCACGAGGCCGACGGCTACTACATCGTGAAGCCGAGCGCGTGCGTCGAGATCATGGACGTGCTGCACAGCTTCACGCGCCTCGTGCTCACGCTCATGCACGCGACGCCCGTCGGCGCCGGCGGGGCGCGCCCCGAGCTCACGCAGTTCCACCACGAGGCGTCGCTCGACGACTTCTACCAGCTCGCGACGGCGCGCGACTGCCTGCCCGGCAGCATCCTCGCGTACAAGCACCAGTTCCACGGCCTCTTCCACGATGTCTCGCAGGTCGCGTACTTCCTGTACCCGACGTACACCCGGCAGATGCAGAAGCCGGTCGCCGAGCTGCTCGCGGGCAAGGGCTCGGGCGTGCACCTCCTGCCGCTGCTCATGCAGGTCGCGCCGGACGTGCCCGTGCTGTTCGAGCACACGCGCGGGCAGGCGCGCAAGCACCGCTGGGCTTGGCTCGTGTGGCACGAGCACATCCTGCTGCTACTCGACGACGGCGCGGTGTACTGCGCGGAGAGCGTCTTCGACCTCTTCGCGTACATGTCCGAGCACGGCGCGGCCCACGCCGCCGACGCCGCGCCGGCGGCCCCGCGCTCCGTGCGCCCGCGCGTGTAGGCGCGGTTTGCGAAACGCGCGCTGTGCGTATTTACGCGCGCGCGCGCAGGCGCATGAAGCGCGCGCGCGAGGCCGCGCGCGGCCGCGAGTACGTCGCGGAGCTCGCGCACTTTGCGCGCGAGCCGACTGTGCGGCACTGCCTCGAGGCGATCCAGAACGACTGCCTCACGAACGACGTCGTCTTCACCGAGGGCGGACAGGCCGCGGCCGCCAAGTTCCACGCACACCTGCAGCTCCCGTTCAAGACGTTCGCGCGCGAGTGCATCGAGTGCCTGTACACGCTGCAGTTCGTGCCGTGGTACATCGAGCGCGTGCGCGGCGAGGCCGTGCCGCGCACGCTCCCGCTCGGCGCGTTCACGTGGCAGGCGCAGTTCAAGCAGGACTGGGAGCTGCGCGACGGCGCGTGGCCGATCAAGTACGTGCTGCGCGGGATCGACATGGACCTCGAGCGCCTCGGCGTGCGCGTCTTCTACGCGCAGCAGCCGCTGTACCGCGAGATGTCGAGCCCCCTCGACACGCTGCACGAGTTCCACCGCCAGGCGGACCTCGCGCGCGCCGAGGTCGCCGCGTGCGTCCGCTCGAGCCTGCGCTCGCTCGTGCTCGTCAGCGAGTCCGTCGACACCAAGGAGCAGACGTCCGACGGCATCGAGCTCCTCGACGCGACGCGCCGCTACAACATCGGCGGCCAGACCGGCAACGCGTACCAGCAGCGCCAGGTGCTCACGGCGCTCGACACCGGCGCGGTGCTCAACAACGTGAACGAGGCGCAGATGCTCTGGCTCTCGAAGATCGAGGCCGCGCACGACAACCTCGGCGTCAGCCTGATGCCGCCGAACAGCCAGGTCACGCAGGTCTCGAAGCCGAGCGCGGAGAGCGACGTCTTCACGCAGCTGCAGATGCACTACCGCGCGAGCGTGCACACGCACTTCAACGTGCGCCAGGACGCGGAGCGCGCGTCGGCCGGGCGCGACAGCGCGGCGGGCGGCAGCCAGCTCGAGCAGCACAACAGCGTGCTGCACGTCGCGCGCGTGCTCGAGGCGTTCCTGCCGCACGTGTACGCGGCCGCGTTCAAGTCGACCGCCGCGGTCGTGTGCACCCTGCGCCTCGTCAACAAGCTCGAGGTCAGCTGCGTCGCCGACGTCAAGGTGCTCTGCGAGTGCGGGATCCTCGGCCCACTCGAGGTGCGCGAGATGCTCGCGGTGACCCTCACAAAGAGCAAGCCCGACGCGAGCCGGCTCGTCTCGTTTGCGGCCAAGGCCAAGTAGGCCTGTTTACTTATTCGAAAAGGCAATCATCGCAAACGAATTTTGTTTATTCTAGGCGGCCCGTTCAAACACGTCAAAAAAGAGCAGCGCACGCATGTGCTTGCCGCCAAACGGCCGCGCGGACGCCATGCTCCCCTCCGCCGGCGCGAAGCCGCCGGTCCCGCCGTGCGAGAACATGAACAGAATCTCCGAGGACATGGAGGCCCTGCGCGCGGCCCCCAGCTCCGGGCGCCGCACGACGGCGGAGTACCTGAGCCTGTGCCTCGTCGGCTTCGGCTCGGTCGAAAAGCGCGACGCGCTCCTGCGCGTCGTGCAGTGGGCGCTCGAGCCGCTGCTGCTGTACTCGTCGTTCATCAAGCCCGTCGAGACGCAGGAGTTCGAGGCCGTCGTGATCACGAAGAAACAGGTCTCCGCGGCCGCCGTCGAGGAGTGGCTCGGCCTCTTCAACATGGGGCTCTGCTGCATCCAGTTCGACGCGTACATGCAGGCGGACATGGTCACGTGCATCAGCCGCATCCACCACATGGGCCGCCAGTGGTACGGCAGCTTCAAGGCGAAGACCGCCGCGCGCGTGCGCCGCGACTTCTACAAGGAGCACATGCGCGAGACGAAGGCGCAGGAGACGGCGCGCGTGCTCGCGGCCACCGGCCTCGCGGTCACCCCGCGCAACATGCTGCACCTGCACAACCGCATCAGTGACCTCCAGGCGTACGTCGCGCACCTCGAGCGCCAGATCGCCGCGCGCCGCGCCGCGCACGACGCGGAGTCCGCGATCGCCGACGACAGCGAGTCGACTGTCGACCGCGTCCGCGACTTCGCCGAGGCCGCCGCGCGCGAGAACCTCGCGAGCGCGTACCGCCGAATGCAGGCGAGCGGCTACACAGACGCCGACATACCCCTTCCGCCGCCCGAGCGCACGCCGCCGCTCGTGTACGACCTGACGTCCGCGCCGGAGTCACCCGTGCCGCCCACGCACGCGGAGTCGTCGCAGCAGTGGCACGCCCCGCTCCGCGTTGCCTTCATCGCGCGGCCGCCGCCGAGCGGCCTGGTCACCGTCGGCGGCGTCACCGTGCTGATCGCGCACGAGTGAGCGCGGCGTCAACCGGACGCGTTCTGGCGCACCATGTACTTGAGGCGGTTCTCGGTCTCGGTGATGCTCGACGGCGTCACCCCGAAGAACGCCTTGAGGTGCGCCTCGAGTGGCAGCAACGCGCTCAGCTCCTCGATCCGCGGCAGGACCACCTTGGCGTTGTGCGTGACGCCCGAGCGAAGCAGGTACACGAGGCCGAAGACGACCGCCTTCTGGTTCGCGCGGCAGATCTTGAAGTACTTGTTCTTGAAGAGCATCGCCGCGCTTTCGTGGATCGCGGCCACGCACGCCGCCATCAGCCGCACGCGGTCGTCCTCGCAGAACTCGACGGGGATGCGCCACGGGACGGCGCGCAGGAGGCGCGAGAAGAGATCGGCGACGCAGTCGAAGCGCGCGCCGCAGTCCTCGGGCGCGTGCTCGAGCGCGCTGGTCAGACGGTGCGCGTAGTTGCGCTGCTCGAACGCCGTGCACCGCCGCGCGTTCTGCGAGAGTAATAGGTCGTGCAGGTGCGTCTCGACGTCGTACGCGAGCTCCGACGTGCTACGCTTCTCGAGCGACGCGCACACGCTGCGGTCGCTCCACGTCTCCGCCCCGTAAAGTTTGCTTAAGTAAAAGCCCGTAATCGAGCATATGATGCTGTCCTCGGTTATGATCTTGTGCGAGCACGTCAGCGAGTCGCACACGTGTACGCAGCCGCACAGCGTGCACCCCGCGCGTCCCGCCGCGAAGATCTCCCACTGGCACCGGTGCGGCAGGCGCGGCGCCGTCGGGAAGACGAAGGGCTGTCGGACCAGGCGCCAGATGCGGTCCTCCGTCGCCATGCCACGTGCGCGTACAAACAAAGAGCGCTTGGCTACTTTGTTTTTGCGTGTCGCGAGCCGTGCGTTTATACGCGCCCGCCTTTGCGCGCATGCCCTCGCTGCTGCACATTCACGGCTTCCGCCGCGGCGTGAAGACGGTGAAGCTCGACGCGACGAGCGCGCGCAACGACACGCTCGTCGTGCGCGTGGTCGCGACACAGGCGACGGTCGAGCAGATGAAGCAGGACAGGCTCAGCGTCGTCGCGGTTTCTCCTGGCGCGCCGCTGCTCGTGCGCCCGCGAGACACGCTCACGCTCTTCGTCGACGACGCGCAGATTCGCATGGCCGTCCTCGCGGTCTACCCCCTCGCCGCGCTCTGCCAGCGCCGCGGTGTCGTGGACCGGGCAGTGCTGCGACTGGTGGTGGCTTAGTCTTTATCAGACAGAAAACCTGAACCCTACTCGCTTGCGCGGTGCGTCCTCGCCGGGCTTGGGCTTGCGGCCGCGCTGGCGCGCGCCGCGGGTCTGCTTGGGCCACGCGCCGATGAAGGCCGTGCAGGCGACAAAGTACGCGCGCTCCCGCCGCGCGTGCACCGTGTTGTCCTGGATCGACCGCGCAGAATTCAGCGACGACGTGATGCGCCGGCAGAGCGCGCAGTACGACGACGTGTTGGCGACGGCGCCGGTGCTGCTCGTGTTGAGCTCGTGCAGTGTCGTTTCGACGCCGCCGACGCCGAGCGCGAGCACGCTCGCGTACGTGTCGCCGAGCGCCTCGCCGCACGCGCACGGACACACAAACGCGCGCGGCTCGTACCCGTCCATTCAACACCGAATCGACTCGAATTCAAATTTTGTTTATTTTGGAAAACTCAGAAAAAAACCTTCATCGCGTTGTTCACGTGTGCGCGGCACGTCGGGCACTTGCTCGGACGGCGCGCGGCCGCGTCCGCGAGCGCCTGCAACGCGAAGCACTCCGAACAGCACTTCATGTGTCCGCACGGCACGAACACAGCCATCTGCTTGACGGGCTTGGCGTCGAGGCAGATGCAGCACTCGAGCGTGAGCGCGTCCATGCCCGTCGCGGGCGGCGTGTCGGCGGCGGGCACGCCTTGCATGAGGACGTCGTGCGCGCCGGCCGCCATCGCCGGCTCGGGGTAGTCCGCGGACAGCGTGTCGAAGAACATCGCGATGTCCGCCTCGGTCTCCGTGTCTCGAAGACGCGCCGCGCGCGCGCGCGCGTCCTGGAACTCTGCGAGGCTCGCCGCGCTGAGCACGAAGACGAGCGTGAGCACCGTGTGGCCGGCGCCGTCCTGCAACAGCCAGCCGTTGGCATTCTCGCCATCCTCCATTTGCAGGG
>Ga0114962_10003481_pt1 | contig 12729 bp, 15 predicted proteins | sample C_130820_MF_Meta_FD_87017 | JGI IMG/M metagenome (GOLD analysis project Ga0114962, IMG submission 87017) | Freshwater microbial communities from Lake Croche, Canada to study carbon cycling - C_130820_MF_MetaG | ecosystem: Environmental > Aquatic > Freshwater > Lake | place: Lake Croche, Canada... | reverse complement strand
AGGGTCGTCTTTGATTGCCTGTATAACATCTGCTCTAGCAATTTCGTCACAATCACTAGTAATAACAATGTCACTAGGATCAAGATCGTATAGCCCTCTAGTCAATGCATGTCTTTGGAATCGTTCATTTACCCATGTATCATTAACATCATTGGGCATATCTTCGACTACTATATAACGTATCTTTGATTGATATTTTTCAAACCTATTCCAATTATTTCTAATATTGAGCTCTTTTGGTTTGTTCTGATGTGTGCTAGTGGCTTCTGCTATAACAAAAAAATCCACTACATCCCATAGTTCTTGTATGCGTAGTTCTGCTAGATCTAGTTCTCTATTAAATGGAAAACAATCAAATATCCGAGGTGTTTTTAAAATGGACGTCATCGATTCTACAAATTATTTTTTAATTCCAAAACCTCTAAAATCACAAGCATGGATATTAAATGAAAAACCACTAAACAGCGATTCTATATTAAGTATACTTCTTATTTTGTTTTCGTCAACATTTTCATAATAATCGGGCCAATCGCCCATCATACTAATTGTAAGTGGGGAGTTATGGGGTTCGGATCTTCTAGTTCCGTGTTCTCCCCTGCCCGGCCCGGCACAGGTGAACAGAAATAATCCACCCGGGCGCAGTACTCTAATCATGTTAGGCAAACTTAGATATAAAAATCTATCATGCTCAAACATTTCAGTAGATATAACTACATCATAGGTATTGTCTGGTGCTGCATATTCATGTGCCACACAGACTATATCAACATTTTTACCTGGTCCGATATCAATGCCTGTGTAATCACAATCTTCAAAAAACTCTCGATTGCTTCCGTTGATGTCCAACGAGCCAAAATCTACCACTTTGGTATTTTTAAAATATTTTGGAAATTTACTTTTTATCGAATTGCAATAATCTACTTGTGCTGGATGAGCCATGTTTCTTCCTTTTTTATATTTAATTACTTGTTTAGTTGCGAGATAAAATCTTGGTTTGGTAAATTCACCATTTTGTTACAAACCATTGACATTATTGGACCAACCATATAGTATATATGAATCTACATAATTTTGTAAGGGATATCCTTCACAATAAATATGTGCTACTATAATGGGATAACACACAATGAAGAAAAATTTCACCAACATGGGAACATTTGGAGATACAATATTTTACCTATGTTTGGTAAAAATGTTAGGTGGGGGTAACCTATATATAAAATTAAATGCGTTAGATAACTTTGCTAAAACTGTATTAGGTTGGCCTAACGCTGGGCCTGCAAGCGGAAGATATACACAACAAGATTATGATTTACTAGAACCTTTATTAAAAGCACAAGACTACTTAGATCATGTCGCTGTATGGAGTGGGGAAACAGACGACTACCCTAATTTGATTGAGCATTGGAAATTTCACGTAGGCGAGAAATGGCAAGGAAATCAAACTGAATGCTATGCATTGGCATTGGGAATGGATATACACGATCCGGCAATTAAATCAAAATTATTGTATGAACCTTGGTTAACTCCAGTTGACCCGTTGAAAATACCTAATAGAACTATTGCAATTCATAGAGCAGATCGTTATAATTATAATGGTCCTCCAAGTGAACAATGGAACGAGTTCATGGATCAAAATATTAGCGAGAATGGATTTTTTCTAGGTACTGCTAATGAACATGCTGCATTTGAAGATCGTTTTAAAATAAAAATACATCATCAGAAAGTTAACGATCTATTAGAGATGGCTAGATACATTCAAGGGTGTGAACTTTTTATTGGTAATCAAAGTGTTCATAATAGTATAGCTATTGGTCTAGGCAAAACATATTGGGTTGAACTTAGAAAAGATTATGAACATACAAAAACTCAACATGGTTACGGAGACAATTGGTTTCCTAGACCAAACGGTTATTACTTTTAAGAAAAGATTTTATAATGAATAAAAACAATTTTACCACTATAGGTACATTTGGAGATACTGTATATAGTTTGTGTCTAATGAAAATGCTAGGCGGCGGCAATCTCTATGTAAAACAAAATGCTATTAGTGATTTTATTAGAAATGTAGTAGGGTGGCCATCAGCAGGAGAGGGAGAAGGTCGATACACCAAACAAGATATAGATATTCTACTTCCACTATTAGAGGCGCAGGACTACTTAGATCACGTAGCTGAATGGAATGGAGAAACTGACAATTATGCTCAGATGTATGATCATTGGAAATTCCATGTAGGCGAACAGTGGCAAGGAAATCAAACTGAATGTTATGCATTAGCATTAGGTATGAATATACATGATCCGGCGATTAAAGCAAAATTGCTATTTGAATCTTGGTTAACTCCGGTAGACCCTATTAAAATTCCAGGTAAACCTATAGTGGTTAATAGAACACATAGGCATCTTGCAAACTCAGATGGCTCAGGCTGGCACAACTGGACTACTAACAGGCTAAATGAATATGGTATTTTTATAGGCACTGATGCAGAACACGCTGCATTTGAAGATCAATTTAAAATTACTATACAACATCAAAAGATTAATGATCTATTAGAGATGGCTAGATACATTCAAGGATGTGAACAATTTATAGGCAATCAAAGTGTTGCCCTTAGCATTGCAATTGGTTTGGGAAAAACTTATTGGTGCGAAATTAGAAAAGATTTTGAGAATACTAAAACTCCACATAACGGGTATGGGGATGCTTGGTTTCCTAGAATCAACGGATTTTATTTTTAAGGAAAAAAATGTACGCTATATACTCACATCATGATTCAGCATATCAAGAATTAGCTGATATAACATGGTATCAAAACAAGTTATTGTATGCTGAAAAACATGGATATGCGGCTCATGTTAAAACTGATAATTTCCGTACAGCTACCAACGATAGCCCAATGACAGGGTTTGAAAAAATTCATATGGCAAAGGAAATCTTACAAGAACACCCTGAATATGAATGGTTGTGGTGGACTGGTACTGATAGTATGATTACTAATATGAATATTAGAATCGAAGATAGAATTTTTAATAACTATCATTTTATAGTAGCAGTGGATATCAATGGTATTAATGCAGATAGTTTTTTAATCCGAAATAGTCCAGAAGGACATATTGTATTAGATGACATTCTTTCGAAAGAACAAGAATGTCATAATAATTGGGATAAAGAACAATTGGCTATGTCTTTAATTTTAGGTCTGCCAGGAACTGGTAGAGGATATTGGCCACCACATGGCCCAATCACTGTATGTGAAAAATATCAATCTATTGCTAAAATTCTTCCACAAAAATATATGAATTCATATGATTATAATTTGTATAGAGAATATGAAGATCACAGAGATAGACTAGGGGTTAATGGAAATTGGAGTTATGGTGACTGGTTAATGCATTGGCCCGGAACTAGTTTACAAATGAGAGTAGCATTGGCAAAACACTATTCACAATACGTCGTGAGGTAATATGAAAGAAATTTTAAATCAAATTAAAGAATACATCGAACAAAAAGATAACAACAAAACTTGGACAGCTGGCAAAGATTTTGTAAACTATGCAGGGCCGTATTTTACATCTGATGAATATGTTGCAGTAGCTGAAGTTTTATTAAATGGTTGGTTAGTAATGGGCAATAAATGCCTACGGTTTGAACAAAAATTTCCTCAGCAGTTTGGAAAGAAACACGGAGTTCTAACTAATTCTGGTTCAAGTGCCAATCTATTAATGATGGCAAGTCTAACATCTAAACGTGGACATCACCTTCCTAGGGGCACTAAAGTATTGATGCCTATCGCGGGATTTCCTACAACACTTAATCCTACATTACAAGTTGGATTTACTCCTGTATTTGTAGACATCGAAATTGATACATTAAATTTAAATGTTGATGCAGTTGAACAAGTACTAGAAGCTAATCCAGATATTCGTATCATTACCTTTGCTCACGTATTAGGTAATTCACCCGATATGGACAGACTTATGGAGTTGGTTAAAAAATATAATCTTATTCTGTTAGAAGATTGTTGTGATGCACTAGGTTCGACATATGATGGAAAACCATTAGGCAGTCATGGAGAAATGGCATCTTGTTCGTTCTATCCTGCACATCATATGACTATGGGAGAAGGTGGATTTGTTGCCTGTAATACTCCCGGACAAGAAGTAATTCTTCGTGCATTCCGTGAATGGGGACGTGGTTGCTATTGTGTAGGACCCGAAGCTAATAAATTAAAGTGCGGTACTTGCAAGAGTAGATTCAGCGAATGGATTCCTGAATTGCCAGGTGAAATATTTGATCACAAATATGTTTATGATGAAATTGGTTATAATCTAAAACCAATCGAAATGCAAGGTGCAATGGGACTTGTTCAATTAGATAAGTTAGATGAAATTCATTCTTTAAGAAAACGTAATTACAAATTGCTATTCTCTATATACGAGAAATATGAAGAGTTCTTCCACTTACCTAGAGCACAAGCAAAATCAGATCCAAGTTGGTTTGCATTTCCATTAACTATTAGAAATGGTGCTCCATTTAATCGTACAACGATTGTTGACTATCTTGAAGATAACCTAATACAAACACGGCCATATTTTGCAGGAAATCTTATGTTGCAACCGGCATATAGTCATTTAATGAACCCTGCAGATGCTAGAGATAATTTTCCAGTAGCTACATACGTTATGAAAAATACATTCTTCCATGGCACCAGTCCAGTCATCACACCTCAACAAATAGCCTACATAGGAGAAGTAGTTGATAAATTTATGAAGGCTTATGTATGACCGTTTATGATTGCTGTTGCTTTTTAAATGAAAATGATCTTTATGAGATTAGATTAAATCAACATTGGGATTTTGTTGATAAGTTTATTGTTGTAGAAGCAGGAGAAACTCATACCGGAATTAAAAAACCATTAAATTTTGATCATGAAAGATTTAAACCTTACGCATCAAAAATTATATATGTTTCATTTGACAACTTTGAAGAAGAAATGAAAAAGTTTCCAGAATTGGATTGCTTAGTAGGTAAACAAGTTCATGAAGCTGACTCTAAACTGAATCATGTAGATTGGGCAAGAGATCATTTTCAAATGAACTACTTTAAAAAAGTATTAAATGATCAAAATGCTCAAGATGACGACATTGTTATTTTTTCATGTTTAGATGAAATGATCAAAAAGAATTCGTTTTATCAATCACTAGAAGTATTTAAGGACAAAGAAAAGTTATATACTCCGTATAACTTTACTAATAAACATGTATATCATGAAATGGGACAACTTAGACCTTGCCTATTTTTTAATTTAGATGTGTACGTTTATAAATTTAATATACTCGGCGGTTCACATGTGGGCGGATATCAAGCTGCTAACATTACAGAATTTAGTAATTTCAAAAAAATACTTCCCGGAACATTAAGAGCATTGTGTACTGAGACACATTCTTGTATTAAGGACGCTGGTTGGCATTTTACTTTTTTTGATGATTCCAACGGGGATAAAGTATATCAAAAAATGAAAAGTTGGGCACACTCTAAAGATGTATTTCCGGACGGGCGTCGCCGAAGTGATGTAAAAACTTCGGAAGAGGCAGTACAATTTATGTTATCAGAATATAAAATATCTATCCCTAGAGATGTTGTTCCCATGACGGAATTAACTCATCCTAAGTATTTGATAGATAATCAAGAAAAATTTAAAAACTTTATTTTAACATTATGATGACATCCCAAGAATTAATTGATTTTGAAACAGAAATTGGAAACCTTTTCAATGCAGCTAAAATACCTGCACCGATACACTTATATTCAGATAACGAAGAAAATATAGCAAAGGTATTTGAAAAAATTGATATCAATAAAGATTGGGTATGTTGTACTTGGCGAAATCATTATCAGGGATTACTAAAAGGTATTCCAAAAGATGTATTAAAAGAAGCCATCATGGATGGTAAGAGCATGGTTATGAACTTACCTGAATATAAATTCATCTGTTCGAGCATTGTTGGAGGTATTCCTAGTATTGCTACAGGTATTGCTCTTGCGGCTAAATTAAGAAATACCGGAGAACAAGTATGGTGCTGGACCGGTGATATGAGTGCCGAAACCGGAGCATGGAGTGAAGCATACAAATATGCAGTAGCACAAAATCTTCCTATTACATTTATTGTTGAAGATAACGAACTAAGTGTGTTAACTCCTACTGCTGAAATGTGGGGTAGTAGTAAATGGTATTTGCCTGAACAAAATGTCAATTGGTATGAAGGCTCGCATCTTATATATTACAAATACAAAAATAGCAAGTATCCACACGCTGGTGCAGGGAAAAGGGTGCAATTCTAATGTCTACTACAAAACAATATAATGACGAATTAAAGCGGGCAATGAACTGGTTAGGCGATCAAGATCGTGTTATGATATTAGGACAAGCAGTATGCTATGCAGGTACAGGATGTTATGAAAGTATAACCGAAGTACCTGCTGATAAGAAAATGGAATTCCCTGTTGCAGAAAATTTTCAAATAGGAGTAAGTACTGGCATGGCAATTAATGGAATGATTCCTGTTAGTGTTGTACCTCGTTGGAATTTTCTTCTATGTGCTACTGATCAAATTGTTAATCATTTAGATAAAATGAGTTCGATGAGTAGAGGTAAATGCCAACCTAAAGTAATAATTAGAGTTGCAGTCGGTAGTGAAAAACCGGTTGATCCACAAGACCAACATAAGGGAAATTTCTCAGAAGCATTTAGATCTATGTGTAAAACTATTGATATTATTGAGTTACATACACCTGAAGATATTTTACCTGCTTATCAAAAGGCATATTTTAGAGAAGATGGTCGAAGCACAATTCTTGTAGAATTTCCGGACTATGGAAAATGAAAATAGCGGTTCTCGGAAGTAGAGGATATCTAGGTAGTTATATTTCGAATAGATTAATATCTAAAAAATATGATGTACTACCTATAACTAGAGAAGATTTAGATCTTACAAATTATAGTGCAGTTGTTAATTGGCTAACTCAAAATCGACCTAATATAATTATAAATTGTGCAACTGCTGGAAGAAATAATCTAACAGATATATCCTATTCAGCTATACAAAATAATTTAGGAATCTTTTTAAATTTCTTTAACAATAGTCAATACTTTGATAGATTTATAAACATTGGTAGCGGTGCCGAGTTTGACATGATAACTGATATAGATCATGCAAATGAAAATGATATATTAAAAATTACTCCGGCAGAAAGTTATGCCTATAGTAAAAACATAATTTCTAGATTGGTGTTAGAGAAAGATAACTTTTACACTATTAGATTATTTGGATGCTTTGATTTTAGTGAACCATCAAATAGATTGTTAAAAAAAATATCATCAAATGACTTCGTAGAAATTAATGATAGACAATTTGATTATGTTAGTGCTTCAGATTTGTTCCACCTGCTAGAATTTTATTTAAATAATGATAACTTGATTAAAGATATTAATTGTGTATATCCAAAAAAGATATTGCTAAGTGAATTAATTGAAAAATTTATTAGCATTCATAATATTAAAAGAAATTTTAATATATCATCAACTTTGGGAAAAACCTATACAGGAAGTTCTACTAATCTAGAGTCATTAAATTTAAATCTAGAAGGTCTAGATATTGGATTAAAATTTTATCTACAAAAAAAATAATATGAAAAAAATAGTATATGTAACAGGATGTTTGGGATTCATAGGATACCATGTAACTAAAAGATGTTTAGATGAAGGTTTTTATGTGTATGGAATAGATAAACAAACATATGCAGCTAATCAACAGTTTCTTCCGGAACTATTAAAGTATCCGCATTTTAGATATAGTAACTGTGATATCAATGATATTGAACGATTAGTTGATTGTGACTATGTTATTAACACAGCAGCTGAGACACATGTGGATAATTCCATAGTAAACAACGATGTATTTTTAAAAAGTAATATAAACGGAGTACATCACTTATTGACCCTGATACAGGATAAGGGATTTTATTCCAAACCCACACTACTACATTTTAGTACAGATGAAGTATATGGAGACATTGAAGAAGGATTTCATTCTGAAAAAGATTTATTAAAACCGAGCAATCCATATAGCGCCACTAAAGCTGCTGCTGATATGTTAGTGTTAGCTTGGGCAAGAACATACAATATTCCATATGTAATTATTCGACCTACAAATAATTACGGTATAGGACAATATGTAGAAAAATTAATTCCTAAAAGTGTTAAGTATCTTACCATTGGAAGAAAGATAGATTTGCACGACGGAGGCACTCCAAGACGGACTTGGCTACATGTATCAGATACTGCTGAAGCAGTCATGACCATAATATATAGTAATGTAAAAAATGATATATTTAACATATCCGGAAATCATGAAGATACAAATATGTCAGTGGTTAAAAAGATATTGATGTTTTATGATAACATAGAAGATCACGTACCGTTTGTATCTTACCTCAAACGACCCGGACAGGATGTTCGTTATGCTATTGACGACTCAAAATTAAAGGCTTTAGGTTGGGAGCCTAAAGCCAAGTTTGATGATGAACTTAAAATTATAGTTGAATATTACAAAAATAATTTTGTTTGGTAGTCTTAATCTAAATTATAGAACTTTTTAAGTTCGGTTAAGTTATCGGCAGTTAGCGGAAGAAATCTTTTTGCAACTTTGATAACTTTAAATTTATAACCATCAATAGTTTTATCTATTGCAGTTTCAAGAGTTGTATAAGTTTGACTGATCCATTCAGAGTGCCCTCTTCCGTCTCGGTCAATATCCCAATTAAACTCTTGCTTAACTGCATTTTCTAGATTACCTATTACTCGACTAGGTCCGATATATACAACATCAAAACAGGCTACATGACTTTTACGACTGTAGCTGTTTTGATATACACCTAACCTAACTTCGGGACTACCGGTAATTCCCACTTTACTATCCAACGCACCCATAGGGTCTTTGAATATATAGAATAACTTTTGTCCGTTCATATTAAACCAATTCAAACAAAGTAGAAAATGTGCTTCGAGCAGTAGTTTCAAATGATTCCATCACATTAGATGGGAATCTAAAATCGTAACTATTACCTATGCTAGATGTTTTCTCAAAATATCCAACAGCCTTATCACCCCGTACATAATCAGAACAGTTGCCATTGGCAATCATTGTTCTTGCAGTCTCATATGCGTGACGTGCTTTATCTTGAAAATAAGCATCTCGAAAATCATACATTTTTGCACTAACAATACATCCTTGTTCAACACTATGATGTACTCTAAATTGCTGTTGAAATTTTGTTTTAACAGGAGATTGATCATATGGTGTATGTATAATAGCTAGCTCAGTCATTTTACAAATTGTTTGAGCAGAGGTTGCTTCAATAGTTCGTGTTTTGATTTCAACACCAAGTTCTTTTAAATCGCATCCTGTTCCTCTGTTAATGATATATCCCAGAGACTCTAGTTCATCTTCTACTAACTTACCAACGTTTCCGTATTGCTGTGGAGGAACAGGCATTCCTATTAATGCAGCTTCTGCTTTATTTAGATTTTTAATAGTGAGTTGCATATTACACCGTCCATTGGCAAGTAGGAGCAGGCAACAATACTTTTCCGCCAGCTTGTTTGTATAGGTTAATAATACCATTCAACACACGGAACTTATCATGTTGTGGTTGTTCTCCGATTATTTGATTATTATTAACAGCAGTCCAGTAACTTTCCTTGATACCTTCTTGCACTTCTTCAGCATCACCGAATCGCTTGCTCAAAAGATTAGCAAGTTCGACGTCAAATGTGTTGGGTATGCTAAATCCCTGTACGCTTGCCCACGCATACAAGTATGCCATGGGACGATACAGTTCCAACACAAGATGTCCTCTTTTCCAATGATTACGTTGGAAACCCACTGCACGACTCCAAAATGCCCCATTGGATGGTCCTGATTTACCTTCTAGATCAAAACATTCAATACCACTCTTGATCTGAGTCCATGCACCGTCACAGGTTGCATGACGTTTTGGCATACAGCCATTTGAAGCAAGAATATTGTTCATAGCAATAAACTTAGGATCACGAGTTTCAAATCCGATCATAAAGTCGTCGTATGGTGCCAATGGGCGCTTATTCAAACCGTTAATGCGGCGCATGTTTATACCGGCAGTGTAGCAACCAAATTTAATACGTTCGTCATCGGTGTCACCGAATCCTGCATTTTCAATTTCAGCAGTAGTAAATTGATCCAGGTCGATAATCCATGCTTGAAATTTGGCATAACCCCTTAGTCGACATACTTGAATGGTATGATGTCCGTCCCAAACACAATACATTGTTTTACCTGCAATTGTAATTTTAATTACGCAAGGTACAATAACAGCACTTTCGTCGAAGTCATTATAAATCTTTTCTACGTGATTCGGTGCAACATCACGTTGGAAGATAGTCCACAGATATAAATCTTTCCAATCAATATAATCAAAATATACCTTTGGATTTTTCCCCAGCGCATATCCTAGATAGTGACCACCGCTAGGATCAATTCCAAATGTGATTTTATGATATGTGGGTCCCAGTACTGTAACAATAGCCCGATGAATTTCTTCAACCGGAATTGGACCATTGTTAAAGTTTTTTGACATTTCTCGAAGATCGATGTGATCGTCCTTCATATCAAAATTAACTTTGAATTGTCTTACAAACGAGATAATCGCTTGTTTTTTGTTGTAAGGCTTGGCCTTAGGTTTACGGCTTTGCTGGGCCAAGAGAGTCATCATCGACATATTAGTTCCTTTATTTGCCTACTTAATTTTGGCATTGTTAGATCGTTTTCAACCATTTACTCCCGATCAGAACTATATGTTACTATAAACTTAACATCCAGTCAAGTTATTTTTGCATCAATTTATTAACAAAGTTTAATAATAATTTATGGTGTGAGCCATTATGCCAATTTGGGCCCATTTTCTTATAACTATCATACCAAAACTGTTCACTTTCTGGATGACATCCGATTAATCCGAGATTGTTTTGTATAATTGCCATTGGTTCACCGTTTGCGTAGGTGGCAACAGTTTCAAACTTTTTTGAGTTGCCTACAAATGTACAACCGTCATTGAAGAACATTTTTTCAGATCGATTATTCCAAGTAACTGGCATAGCTTTGGTATGTGGACGTCTTGTACAGGCTGTTGGTCTTTTATAATATTGAACAGAATCTATACCTTCTAATAGATCAAAATAGTAACTCCCTGCCCAATATGCACCCATACATATTCCAAGATACTTTCCGCCATTATTTACAAAATTAACAATTGGTTTTTTATTAATTTTAAGTAGATAATCGTAACTATCAGAATTACCAAATCCTCCGGGAAATGCCAACATATCAACATTGTCAAAGAAACTATCTTCTAGTTCGTGTTTGGTAAAAATTTTGAAATTATAATGGGATTTAAGTGAGTTGATAATTCCATTTACGCTCTGTATAGAGCACATGGGCTGATGTACAAACAATGCAATCGTCGGCTTAACCATACAATCCCCTTTATATACTACTATTTAGTCATAAAAAAGAGCCCTGCGGCTCTTAGTACTAGTTACGGGTTCTAGCATCCACCCTATCTTGTGGCCGATTTAAATATGCTTCCAAAGAAACTTCGGAAGCCGGATATTACTTCCCCAATAGGCTATCAACCTTTGCTTCAGCAACATTCAAACGTGCTTCGATTACGTCTAATGCTGGGTCAGCTGGTGTAGCAATTGCTGCTGCAATATCAGCATGAACTTCAGGAGCAACTTCTTCACCTGTAGCAGTAGCAATAACTTGAGCAACTGCGGCAGCAATTTCTTCTGCTAATTCTGGTGCTGGAGTTGGCATGTCGGCAACTGCATCTACAATGGCGGCTGTAATTGCAACTGGGTCAACTACAACTTCTGGCTCTGCTGTAACAACTGCCATTACTGCTGCGGAAACAATATCAGCAACATCTGAGTGCTCAACTAACTCTGATTCTACTTGTGCTGTAACTACATCAGCAACAATGTCAGCAGCGTCTGCATGGTCAGCACTTGGAGAAAGTGCAACTACATCTTCAACTTCTACGGGTGCGTCACCGGCTGGTGCTGCAACGATAGCATCAACATGCTCTTGAGTTTGAACAGCGATCAAGTGATCAACTTGAACCTCAACAATGGATAATCTTGCATCTAATTCTTCAATGCTTGTGGCATTGTCGGTATTAACTTCTGTACCAGTTAGTGTTGCTAACTTGGCTTCTACGGCTACTAATCTTGCGGCTAAGTCTTCGAATCTCATGGGTTGCTCCTTTTTATGAGTGTGTACCATTCTGGCACATAATTATTTAAGCATAATTATATTACGCTATTATTACAATTAACCCCAATATTTGTTATTGTCCAAACTGTCCCAATAGGCCTTGTTGTTGCGATTAACAAAGTTCTTAACTAGATATTTCCCCATGCCCATGTATCCCATCTTTTTGAATCTACGACTATCTTGTCCAAAGTGATGTTTGACGATTCTAAACTTTTTAGGACTATATTTCCTAGACAAGAAATAATCCTCTGACGTTGAGAAGTTTTCCGGAAACCCACCGTATTCTTCAAATTTGTCTCGGCGAGTTAGCATAAATGCTCCGACCGCAAAGGGTGAAAAATATTTCAATGCATGATT
>Ga0114962_10003480_pt1 | contig 12729 bp, 11 predicted proteins | sample C_130820_MF_Meta_FD_87017 | JGI IMG/M metagenome (GOLD analysis project Ga0114962, IMG submission 87017) | Freshwater microbial communities from Lake Croche, Canada to study carbon cycling - C_130820_MF_MetaG | ecosystem: Environmental > Aquatic > Freshwater > Lake | place: Lake Croche, Canada... | reverse complement strand
GCCTAATATAAAATTAAGCCCTCTGCATTAATGCAGAGGGCTTAATTTTATATTAGCACTAGTGTTAAGAATAAAATTACGCCTCCACTTTAGTTGGAGGCGTAATTTTATTCTTAACGGTAGGTCTGATTGCCGTATTTAGCTTCTTCCTTGACTGAATAGTACATTGCCTTGACATAGTTCTGAATCTGCTTAAGATCACGGAGCCTACGATCCTCTGTCTTGAGATTCAGTAGATCTTGACGGGTGCAAATGTTCATTTGTTTAGTAGTGTTCTAACAAACAAATAAATGTTAATTATATCAAATTTAACGAAGCAGATGCAGAGTCCGCGCCAGCTTTAAGTGCACTGTTTCCCATAGAATGGGGATACGATAAGAGGTTACTAAGACCCAGCCGGATCCCGATTCTGCGTGCCACAGAACCTCCAACAACTTGGTTCTCTTGTCCTGCGTAATCCACTTGGTTGCATAGATTGTATCAATCCAATAGCGAATGACATCTGTCCACCGCAGATTTCTCTGTAAACACAGATAGACCCAATTGCGGACTTCCTGGACTCTCGTAGGACTCCAAGAACTCGACCAGGCCTCGAGTGTCTGTTTAAAATACGTGGCCCAGACATCCGTCGGAGGCAACTTGGCCTTGTCCACATACTGTTTGAGAAGCAGATCCTGTCCCGTCACAGGAATCTCCAGACAATAGTCACTAAGACGAGGACATACGGGAAGTTCGGTGGTTAAGAGAATGGCAAAACTATGGCTCTGTTCCAATGCCTCCTGGAGCTGCAAAGTACTTTCATCCGTCAGGTAGTGCGCGTGATACAATACAAGATACCGATTGGCAACAGCAGTAGAGGATAAAATGACATCTTGTTGACCTGTCCATCGACCCAAAATAGATTGCAAGAAGATCTTATCACTCATACTCATTCGGGCCACATCAAATCCCATATGGACCGCAGACTCCTCATAGGGAATGGTCTTGCTCGCAGACCCCTCTTCGTCCTCTTCATCGGGATCCGCAGATCCATTGCTGGGTTTTGTCAGATACCAAACGGACTGCTTGACCTGAAAGGGCAAACCAGCCTTTTTAGCTTTCACTTCCAGATGTTTAAGAAGTTGGGTTCGCTTTCCTGACCCCGCGGGCCCCCTCCACGCAAAGGAGAGCGAGTTCATTAAAATGGATAGTCTAAAAAGGGTTTAAGCAGTTCTAGAAGGTTGAAATGCTCCTAGTGGCTCCATATCAAACCATTGATCCATCGAATATTACAATTGATCCCTACTATAAGGATAAGCGACAGAGATCTATTGCACCCCTATACTATACGCAAAATGGCCTCCGACTCCAAGGGATTACATTTCTGAGCCCCCCTCTTCAGGTGCTTGCCTACGATAGTTCTACGAATCGTCTCCTGCTCAACTTGACAAATCATCGAGCCTTTGCAAATAAATTCCTTGCAATCCAAGAACAGCTAGGACAGGGGCCTATCGCCCTCCATAAGCTGTGTTCTCTTACAACGCTCTGCCTCTTCCCCTTTCCGTCCACCCCCCTGAACGATGGCAGAACGGTAAATAGCATTAAGTCGGGTGATATTGTACGATGTAGCATCCGACTCCATACGCTCCTACAAACCGAATTTAAAGAGCCTGTTCTTCGGCTTCAGCATTCTATAGCAATGATTTATGTCACTAATGAGTAACACCTGAAATTGTCATTGCACTTGAAGAACATAGAAGGGCGATAGTAGAAATAAGAAGAGCAAGATAGGCAGAGTTCTCAATACTTGACCACTGTATACTTAGAAGTACAAGAGCAATAATAAGAGCAATACTGCCTAGTAGGCTGACTCCTAGAACAGAGGCAAGTTGACTTTTTAAATCGGCATAACTGCGACCAATATCAATTTTACTATTTATATACCACATTCCAACACAAAATACTGCTATTAATATAAGACCCCCTATTGTCGCCGGTATGAGTACTTTTATAGATAGGCCACTCTCCATTCCCTCTAGTTACTTTAACGGTAATAAGTAAGGCTCGTCTTAGTGTCCAATTGACGATATAGATAGACTTGAGATAGACGCTCCGAGTGCTAAGACCGCCATAACAATACTTATTATAGCCGTATTTTCAAACCCCATCCATAGAATAGCCAGAAGAGTGATTCCAATTGCCAATGCAATACAGCTCGACATCCCCCATCCTAAAATCAAGGCCCATCGATTTGCATAGGAGGAGAAGTCATCACTATTCCCTATCTGCTGATACATATATCCCAGAACCATAGAATACCATACAATAAATAAAAATCCCATTATAAGTATAATAATTGTGTTTGTATTAAAAATCATCCTCTACCATTAAGAATGAAATTTAAGCCACAGGTAGATTTCGTGATTGAACTGCAATAATAGTCATAAAGATTCCTATAGCAAGAGCAAATGTGGAAATAAAGAGGGAGTAATAGACAACATAATTACCTAGGATCATATTACTAACAGCAAGGTATACATAAATGCCTAGAGCTACCGTAGAGACTGCCATATAAATAGCAATCTCCCATACCTGTACATCTGTTGCAAGTTGAGCATTATTCATATACAAACGACCCGTAGCGGTACCCAACATAGCAGCAACGGTTATTCCTGAAAGAATAAGCATAAAGCCCGATCCATACTTACTTGATTTTTCAGAAATGCCCTCCAGAAGAGACTTGTTCAATTTCTTTTCAAGATTTTCAGCAAGTGTAAGGGCTTTGTGGGCAGTATCATCCACTCCTTGTAGATCGTGGCCATTTTGTGCTTTTGACATTACACTCCCTACCAATACTGTTAACAATAAAATTAAAGCCCACTAGGATGTTTTTACTTCTGATTTTATCATTGCAGGCAGCAGCATAGGGGGAATAATGGACTGTCGTGTTGTATCCATATCAAAATTAAATGCAACAATAATTAATGCAAGAATCACAATCTGTTTAAAGATCATCATTACCAAATTACTGTATTGAAAGTGAAATTGAGCCATCTATACTCTAAGCGCCTTTTAATTCCTACAGTTAAGTAGGGTATGGTTACACGAAAACGCAAATTATCGGCCAAAGAGATCGGTAAATGCCATCCAAAAAGTAAAACACAGGGACGGAAAGGGTCGTGTTTGCCGGCGACTGTGGTTGCAAAACTCCAGTCCGTGGCGGCTCAGTGTGAGTCGGCGGATCACTGTATGTTGGACAAGATCCCTGTAAGTGTTATCTCGGACCAGGAGAAGACTCAGCTCCGTAAAGACTATTTACGGCCCCGCTATCCTATTGAATGGCTCAAGGATGAGGATCAGTGGCTCGATAATTTTCAGATTGCGTCAGTTATGAAACAGTACGAGGAGGCCTATCCGTGGTTCCGCTTTATGGGCGCATTGCCCATTGATTTCTCAGCTCCCGACCCCTATTTGGCGGATAAGACCAAACAACAGTGTATGCATCCGGAAATCTGTGCTCTCAACCTCAAGAATGAATATGCACGGGGGATTCGAGCCATTGGAATTATCTTTAACTTGGATCCCCACTTCAAGGGGGGCAGCCACTGGGTCGGTTTATATATTGATATTCATAATATGAAGAAGCCTATCGTTGGCTATTCAGATAGTTATGGCTATAAGCCCCCCAAGCTTATTGCACGTTTAATGAAATCACTCAAGTTGCAAGTATCGTCTATTAAACTCTCCTTTAATGCCAGGCGATTCCAGAAGAGCAACTCTGAATGTGGAATGTACAGTCTCTATTTTATTATTTGTATGATTCACGGAATCCCCTTTGCCCAGTTCTGTAAAGACTCGGTGCCCGATGAGTTTATGCTTGAGCTACGGAAAGTGTTATTTGCCAAATAGTCTAAACGGTATCTTCCGCTGCGCTACCGTCTAAAGATATACTAGGCGATATAATAGGAGAATGCAGAACCAGCGTCCGGTCAAAGCGGCTTTTTATAGCCAAAAGAATCGTACCACTCTGCAGCAAATTGTTGTTACGGATTTCCAGCGACGCCAGGGCCAGCAACTCAATGATCGTCAAATCGATCGCCTCGAACGAACGCTCGACCACTATGTGGAACAGGTCTACGAGGCCCAGGGAGAGCAGCCTTTGCCAATCCTAAATCGGGAGGTCATCAAGATCACAGCCCAGGATTTCAGCAAGTATCTCCAGCGCCAAAATGTTGTTCAAACACAGGTCCAGACGCCTACCCAGGCCGTAATGAGCCAGAGCCAGAGTCAGATGGGCGGCCTGTTTCAGGACACCAGTACTCGCTATGAGATGATCCAGAATGAACGCCAGGAAGGCAAAACAGTAGCCCCTCCTCAGCCCGATTTTCGTATTTCACTCGACGATACAGGTCCATCTTCGGTGGATCTCTTTGAGCAGGCCAAGAAGACCAGGGAGGCCGAGGCCCTACGACTTCTGAATGCCTCTAAGGATGCAATGGAACGCATGGACCCTCTTGCAACAGGGCCTCTTATTGGAAAGATGGACCCTGGCTTAAATGCTCGTATCTCCGCCGACGATGCTTTCCGCCTCGGTCAGCAGCAGCAGAACAAGGCGACTGATCTGGCCCTCACGAATCGTCAGAGCACAGTCAGGCCCCTGGATATGCCCCTCATTGTTCCTCCCGATGGTCGCGAGCTCCTCCTAGCCAACAATCCTGGTCCCCGTGTTCTTGGAGATGCCAATGCTTCCTCTGTGACCACCGTGCCGCCTGTAATGACCCCCTTTAAGACAAATCTGCCCCAGGACTATCTCATTCGCCAAGAAGCTGTCGTGAATTACAAGGAGGTCGAGAACAATCTCTTTCTCTATTCGGCAGACAGGGACTGGCTCAAGAACACCTCCGAGAACCGCTACAGCTTTACAGTCAACTTCGATCCTGCCAATAACGGACAGGGTCTGTATCCTCACGTCTCGGTCCAGCAGAAGTTCAAGAACATTGTTCGCATTGAGCTCATCAAGGCCATTCTGCCTATTGAGGGGCTCACCACAGTTCTTCAGAAGACGGCGGATGCTTCCAATAATACGGATTACCAACTCAATGTTCTCTCCTTTCCGTATATCTCTGTGCGCATTCCAGAACTCGAGAACAACAACTACGGCTCGGATAATTTCCTGGATCGCTCCTTCGGTGTTCTCCAATACGATGCCAACTGGTATTCCGACCCAGGAACGACTCCTGGTCAGACGGACAGTCGAGGCTTTACGGCACTCATTCCCAAGTTCTTGAAGTGCCAGAAAGTCTATTCACCAGCGCCTCTATCCACTTTGCAGAAGCTGACGATTGATATGCTTCAGCCTAATGGCAATGCAATCTCCTTGACGGCTGATACCTTTGATATCAGCAATATCTTTGTCAGTTATGGAGTTGGCATACGTCCTTATAACGGTGGGACCTCGGCGGCCCCCGAATACTTTTTGATTCAGACAACCAACTATTTCAGTCGCTTCCAGATTGCAACAGGGGATACTATTCGCATAGCCAACTTTGGCTATACAGATAACAATATCACATCTGCGATCCAGGAGTTTGTTAGCTGGATCAATCGTTTAGAGGGTCACGTGATTGCAGGAGTCGCCTATGGAACAGGAACTCCTACGGCCAATGGAACCAATACGGTCGGCTATGCTAACTTCATTCTCATTCAGAATAAATACACGGACCCTACGACAGGCTCCATTGCACCCTATTCGTTTGGTCAGGGAGATATTGGATCTAACTTGGATACCTATGCAAGTACACTTGTAGCCCCTCGGCGCTTAATCAATTTGAATCGCCAGACGCATATGGTGTTCCGTGTAATTACACGTGAAATGGATTCGGTGGCCCAACTGAGACCTGATAATATGTAATTAGGCTGTTATTATATACCAACTAAGTAGGGTATGCGACGACTTTTGTTGCTAGGGATCTTATGTCTCGTTGTAGTGGCGGCTCTCTATCTATCTACGGAAGGATTTGATAATCCATCTGCTACAAGTTCTAATTTCAATAATATAAATAACTTATTTAATCCTGTTCTCCTTCCTCCAATACTTCCAACGGAAGTTCAAGAGGCCACCCAAGGAATAAACACAACCAGTCAGGAGTATTTAGGGAAGGCCTTTGAACATACAGACGCTCTTGAAAATACGGATATGGGTGTTCCTGCTGCCGTATCAGAACAACTTAAGATTGCACAGAGTGTCTGTGAAAAAGTTACAACACCAAATTGTAATGCCTTTACAGATCCACAATTTAATAAGTATTGTGGAATCAGTTTTGATCAGAATGGCACAAATTCAAAAGGAACTGTTACTCAAGGAGGTCTATATATTAATTCAAAAAAAGCCAGCAGAAATATGGCAGATCGTAAATATAGTCCCACATTCGGTAGCTCCAATCAATTTGCAATCAATCAAGCTAGCTGCAACTATATAAGAGATGATATTGCGTGCAAACAAACAAAAAAACCCAATGAAAAGACCAACTGTGCCCTCTGCTACAATAATGGGGCCGCCCACGCCTTTGATCCTGCTACTGCTCGCCCCAAACCCATTAAATTTGTGTTCTATACAAATGCCACAGATCTTACAATAAGAGTATTAGGCGGAACGTCCTATACTGCACTCAGTAGTTCCTCTACTGCGCTTGCATCAAATGTATCAAAAGGGGAGGGTGGAGTCTCTGATCTAAACAAGACTGCCCTCGTAAAAGTTACAGTACCCAATGTAATTATTGCAGATGGTCAGACATTTACAATTAATGCGGTTAGCACCACTTTGAATAGGAATCTCTTTTTAACAAGTGGTATTGCAGCAGGGCTTCTTCTTGGTGGTTATATAGAAGGGCCTAATCAAAATGGATCCTCCAAATTTGATCTAAACACCATTATTAAATCGGATAATGGACAGGAGATAGAGCTAGGGGACAGTATTGAGAATAAATGGATGCTTATTCAACAACAATCTGGATATCCAAATATTACACTTGAAGGAATACTCCCCTTTACATTTTTGCAATCTCCGGATTCTGTCAATTGCCCTAATAGTCCTTTTATAGCATCTGAAGCAGGTGCTGCATATCTGCTGGCAGATGAACCCTGCTATTATCCCAATCCAGATGGACCCTATGGACTCGAGTGTCTTCAGAAGCTCTTTAAATCTGTAGGTGGAACGATAAAAGGAACATTATATCCAAAAACAGATGCCGATGCTGCTAATTTAAATACAAAAAAATTTAATCCAAGCAATGGTAAATTAGAATCAGTATCTCAACAAACACTAGAACAGATTTCTAGTAATCTCTATCAGACGAGTGTATTGGCCTCCACAGGGATGGTAAATGGCCAAACTGTAGATATACTTGTATGGAATGCCGCCAGCCAATTTATGACTGGTAGACGTGTTGCAGGCGCCTGTGATATAGTAAATGAACGTCAACCGGTCTCCAACGAGTGCAGGAAGGAATTATATAAGGCACAGTGCCTAGATCTTGGCACATTAAATCCTGACACAACTGTAAACAAAACCTATAAGGCACCGGCAGATTTACCTACTACAAAAGCTGCATTAGATGCTTACTATAAAAATATCAAAAAAATGGCGACAAGTAGTACTGGACAAGGTAGAATTAATCCTACGATAAAACCCTTTATGGAGCAATGTTTTGGTATTCAATTATTGCAATAATAGCGTTCTTAATCTAATTATGGCACCTCGTTAGAAGCGCCATAATTAGATTCCTAACAGTAGATAGGGATGTTTCGGCGACTAGAAGGGTATACAAATGGGCAGCAATGGTCTACTTTTCAGAAAGATATGACAGCAAATACATTATCGCCTCTTGTTGTCAGTAATAAACCACCTCCCTCCGATATAAATAGAATTGCAAGCGGCTTGAATCCTAAATCACAAATTGATGTATACACTGCCGCCAATAATTACGCACAGTCACTTCAAGAATTAAATAAACAGAATCAAATCTGTATGGGGTATAGTTCCATTGAAAAGGTAAAGAATCTGAATCAAAAAGGGGCTATTCAATGTGCTTGGTATTTTAATGAGAATTCCGGTGGTGTTTCTCGAGGCAAAGGCTATTTAAGTACACAAAATGGACCTATACCTGGTCTTGATGCTCCTGTTCCTTCTGAAAATGACACAATGTATTTTGGAAACAGTCAAGATGGATTTCGAAACTATGAGGGATTTGCTTCCCTTGAACAGGGAAAAGAAGATATTGATATTGCAAATTGTAATAAAATATCGATGTGTAGTCAAGTGGGTTCTTCAGGTCCCTTTCCAGATTGCGGGTTTTGTGAGGATACAAATAAGGGTGTTCCGGTGGATGCCTATGGAAATACACTCTATTCTTCCGCTACTTGTACTTCCTCCCCAATTACAAATCCCACCAGTTGCGCCCCTCCTAAAAATGACGCTCTTATAACACAGTATCAGGAGCGAAATGTCCCTATGGATAGCAATGGCGCGCCTAAAGGAATTATATACCCTGCAGGGAGTGCTGCTGCACAAGCCGTTTCGTGTCAGCCTGATAAGAATGGGCGGCTCCCAGGTGTTTGCCTTCAGGCTGCCCTTGAAACCCGCGGATGCACCTCGGATGGAAGTCTATCCATTGCTCTGAATGGATTTAAGAGCAGTTATGACCCAGAGAGTATTGTACGAAATAATTCAACTATTGCAGATTATGTGGCCAGGAAGCCCAACTTTAATCTAAATCAATTCTTGACAGCCTCAACGATGCAATTTGCGGATGATAATGCAAAAGTATTAGCATTGTCAAGCCAAGCGGCTGACGCAGCAGCAAAGGAGAATCCTACTCGTCAGAGCCGTGCAAATACATTGGCAATTGACTTGTGCACAAAAGCCGGCTACTTTAAAGATAATTACAATTTCTGTAATGAATTAAATGATAGAACTCCTATTCCAACAATGGGATGGGATATGAGATGTCTTCAGGAGGAATTTCTACGACCTGTCAATGGTATTAAGTTACGCGAAGAGGGTCGTCTGTATCCTAGCTCTACAAATGCATCAACCTATAATACACTCTCTGACTGGTCACTTGTTAAGAAATTTATACAGGATATTCGTAATAATATCTATGCGTCACAATCGAGTGGTCCACTGTCTACTGGTGCACTATCTATTAGTGCACTACCTCCTAAAGAATTCCTTAAAGGTAAGATAGTCGAAAAATTCAATGCTACAATGAGTGGTACAATGAGTGGTACAATGAGTGGTACAAAGAGTGGTACAATGAGTGGTACAATGAGTGGTACAAAGAGTCGACCATCTATGCTTATTTCAAATAACGGATACTATATAACCTATGTTGCAGCAGGCAGTCCTGTTACATTTACGCCCTATACAGGAGCTACAAATCAGTTATTTTTGTGGAAACAAGGACCCGATAGTTCAATTTTGACAATTCCAGTAGCAAATCAATCTACTATCTTGCGGCACTCAGACTCTATACTTAGATCAGATACAAGACCCGATACACCAGATCGCCGTTTAGAGGATGCTGCTTTCTATTGGATGAGAGAGAGTGATACTTCCTCCAAATTTCAGTTTCTATCAAAAAATACACAGAATAACTATTTACGTAGAGAAGGGGCAGTTGTTACATTAGGGAAAGGAGGTGGTGATGAAAGTATATTTATAGTACAAGATGGAGAAACAACCAATCAGACGAATTATGCAGACTATGAAAGACAATTCAATGGATTTGGTGCTGGATTAGGATATCAAATAGATCGACCAAAGCCCCCTCTTACCAGCCAAGGAATGGAAGTCTTCCAATGCATACATATACATCGTGGTATTTCACTTATAACAGACTACAGTATTACATCTACATATCCAACCCTTACAAGCCAAAATTTCGTATTTACAATGGGAAATTATACAGTACCTGAGACCAAACAAGTAACTCCTATATTGAAGTGTAATATGAATTCAGCAATAGCAATTGCAGTTAATAGCTATATAACTGGATGGGGATGGCAAAGTGATCAACTTATTGATGCTCCTGTAAATACATTTCCACCTATGAAGTATGTTAAAAATAATAACACAAACACAAAAAATCTACGAGTGATTGCATCTGAGAGGGTACTTAAAAACATGGGAGCAGACTTTGCTAAAGGATTCCGAAGAACAACAGGATCCTATCAACTTCGACAGGGAGTTCCAAACATCATTAAAACACAATGGATGAATTGGGATGTAAATCCAAGCTTTAGCTATATACTTGATAGTACGCAAACAGCCAGCATAAATGTATCTATTCTTCGGGATATCACTGCCCCCTTTATACGTCTAGAACCCTATTCAGATCCTGCACGGACAGGAAAGAAGACTTATTTTGCAGATGCTCGATTTCTAGATTTCGGTGATTTTCCCTATTCAATAAATATTATAGGCGGCGCGTCTCCTAAATTTGTAACAGAGAGTACTGATAAACTAGCCTCTCCTGGATCCAGTGGTTATGCTATACTAACAAATGAAGAAATTCGGGTACATCACATAGATACATCTATATGGAATATAGCCACATTTGTTTTTCGCTTAGATGTTGGAATAGTACCTGTAGGAAGGGTACAGAGAATCCTATATTTTGGCAGTTGGACTGCACCCTATTGGAATCCATCAAGATCAGGAGGATTTGAATTAGTAATCACGTCTGGTTCAACATCCGCCTATTCTGTCGGTATTCAAACATTCGGTGTAAATGGTTTTCCAAATAACAAAGTATCTACAACTATATCTTTAAATAAAACACAGTGGTATATTGCCGAAATTAATAAAACATCTATTAGTGTAAAGGAACTTGTCCAAACCGATGTTACTTGGTCCGTTGGATCTAGCCAAACACTTCAGATTCCTACAGGCAGTATGCCAATCCCTTATAGTAAACCGTCAGATAAGTTCCCCAGAATTAATATTGGGGGAAATGGAAACTCTATCCCACTCCACGTAGCCTGGCTCCATTTTTTTGATAATAGTATAGAGAGCGTGGATCTTAATAAAGAACTGATAGGGTATGCGCCTGGAGGCTATACAGGTATCTACTGATTGAACTTCAGGTCTGTCCATCCAATGGTGCTCCCTGCGCGCGCCCCTCGCCGAATAGTTCCAATGGGTTTCGTACGCAGCTGATCCAGTTCATCATAGACATTTGCAACGCCCGTATCTCGATTAGGTTCCCCTAATAAAATTGTCCTCTTTTTCCCTTCCTTTCCAATGGTAAGTGTCTTTCCAATGGCAAGTTCTACAGTCGGCTTACGCTTCTCTGCCGCCGCCATCGAGGTTCGATCCTCTACTGTCCTCTTGGGCTTCTCCTTGTCCTCTTCCGCCAACTCGGCCCCTGTGGTAATTTCATCCTTGTTCAGGTCTGGATCAAACATATAGGGATTTGTGCCTTCTTTGAGAACCAAGCACTCCATCGGCTCATTATCGGGTCCATTAATGGTACAGTCAATGGCCGCCTCTTTCATTATATCCAGGAGCTCAATTGCAATCTTCTCTTTTCGTTGCGCCACATCAAGTACTTTCTGGTCACTCGTAAAGATACGTTGCTGCTTGGTCACAGGATCCTGGTCGCCATCGACTTCCTGAATGCTCTTTGGAATCCCGCCGTCCTCATCGCGCTTCTCAATCTGTTCTTTGGAGAAACTACTGACATACGTAAAGATATCCACTTTCCGTTCTTCTACAGGCAAATCCATATGACTGCAGATGCGCATGGCACGACCCTTGACCTGTTCTAGGCGTACCAAGTTCCAGAAGGGCTCAAAGATATGCGTTTGGCGGACATTCCGCAGAGAAATGCCCTCGGCACCCGCCCCCGTGATCCCAATGCACTTGATGACCTCGCCATACAGATACTTTTTCGTCAGATCAAATCCCCCCTTTCGAAGGATTCTCTGGATCCCCTTCGGAACATCAGACCACTGACTGTTCAACATTCCCAGAAGCACACGGCGCTGCCTGCGATCCACCTTGCCCGAAAAGGCCATAAACCGCTTTGTACCATCGGGACCTTTCGCCAAGGAGGCCAAGGACTCCTCTGTAAAGGTGGGTTCAGGACCGAACCAGGCCCCCGTGAACTTGATCTCTTCGTATCCATTGGCCTGAAGAGCGGCTGAGAGAACACCCAGGCCCTCCATCTGTTCAAAGGCCGAATAGACAAGAGCCGGTCCAGGATTGTCTTTCATTCGTGTGAGCATCTCATACAGCTTGCAGCTATACTTCTTGAGCCCATTCTCTGTATCCGAGAGTTTAAGAGTGGTCTCTCTGTCCTTATTCAACTGTTCGAGAGCAGCCGTCAACTGCTTCTGATAGATATCCTTTGCAGAACCAGCGGGTCCCTTGCTCTTCTTAGACCCTTCGAGTTCCTCTTCTTCCTCCTCCAGCTCCTCTTCCAACTTTCTCTTCGTTTCCTCCCGTTCTGCAATCTGTTCTTCGGTGAGGTCCTCCTCCAAATTATCTGCATCCAAATCCTCCAACTTGGAGGTCTCCTCGCGAATATCCTCATCCCGCACAGGATAAGGACGGTCAAATGGAAAGGCAAAGTTGCAACAGGCACGAGAGCGAAAGCGATAACTGCTCGGATTTGGCATCTTGGCATAGACCTCGACTGCCGCAAAGAGCCCCTCCGCCTTGTCTCCTGGCTTCTTTCCCACCTCCTT